>Ga0115557_1001496_pt1 | contig 16152 bp, 12 predicted proteins | sample COGITO_mtgs_1104_FD_87280 | JGI IMG/M metagenome (GOLD analysis project Ga0115557, IMG submission 87280) | Pelagic marine microbial communities from North Sea - COGITO_mtgs_110421 | ecosystem: Environmental > Aquatic > Marine > Epipelagic | place: Germany:Helgoland, sampling site Kabeltonne...
TATCAAAAGAGAAAAAAATTGGCAACTGTCCTCCTTTTTACTGCTGCCGGTCAGTTAAAAATTCCATTTATTGAATTAGAAAAAGCCAATCAATTGGAAAATTTCATTCTCTATCGTGTTGAATCGGACAAACGAGAGTGGATGTAAAGGATTTGAAAAAAAGTCATAATATTTTTGCGGCTACTTTGGTCAGTTCAGCATTAATTCAGATATTTGCAGACCGTTTGAGAAAAGCGGATAAAATTCAGAGATTATGTCAAGAGTTTGTGAAATAACAGGAAAGAAAGTTCAGGTAGGAAACAACGTTTCTCACGCAAAGAATAGGACTAGAGGAAAATTCTATCCAAATCTTCAGAAAAAGAGATTCTTTATTCCGGAAGAAGGAAAGTGGATCACTATCAAAGTTTCTACTTCAGCATTAAGAACCATCAATAAGAATGGTATCTCTGCAGTATTAAAAAAAGCAAGAGAAGCTGGTAATACTTTAGTATAATTACGTTTTCAAACGTAATTGTACAATGAAGCATCCATTATTAAAATTTTCAATCCTAGTAGTCTTACTACTAGGATTTTCGTTTTTAAGCGCACAAGAAAAACCAGCTGATTTTTTAAAAGCTGAATTCCACAAAACAAGAAGAGACGCTGTCAGGGATAAAATGCCCGCAAACAGTGTGGCAGCTTTTTTCACTAACCCTGTAAGAAACAGAGCCAACGATGTAGACTATGTCTATCATCAAGACCCTGACCTTTATTACCTCACCGGTTATCGGGAACCTCATGCTGTTTTATTAATATTTAAGGACAAACAGTCGAATCCTAACGGGGAAGATTACAATGAAGTGATTTTTGTTCAGCCTCGTGATGCAAGGGCTGAAATGTGGACTGGAAGAAGACTAGGAGATAAAGGTGTTCAAGAAAAACTTGAAATTCTTAATGCAAATAATAACACACTGTTTAATGAATACAATGTTGATTTCAGCAAATTTGACAAGGTGTTATTTTTTGATTTCCAGAATGACGTAAGAGACAACGCTCGAGATGAAGGTGACCTTTACAGTCTAATTTCACAATTCAAGACCAAGGTAGGATACCAAACTAATGAAAACACGCTCAATGCTGAACCACAAAAAAACAATTTGGATGTAAGAGCGCTTCACGCTATCATGGGAGAATTGAGGCAGATAAAAACGCCCGAAGAGATAGACCTTCTCAGAAAGGCTGTTTTCATCTCGACAGTGGGACAGGTTGAAGTGATGAAAGCCATGAAGCCTGGAATGTCAGAAACTGAAATTCAAGGTATTCATGAGTTTGTATTTAAAAAGTATCAAACTGAGTTTGAAGGATACCCTTCAATTGTCGGAGCAGGCAATAATGGCTGTATCCTTCATTATGTGGAAAATGAAAAACCACAAATTGAAAGTAAAGAAATGATTCTGATGGACCTTGGTGCAGAATACAGAGGTTATACTGCAGATATTACAAGGACTATTCCCGTAGATGGAAAGTTTTCGAAGGAAGAAAAGGCCATCTATGACCTTGCCTATAAAGCCCAAGAAGCAGCCATGGCAATGGTCAAACCCGGCACAAGTCTGAATGATTTGACCAATATTGCAAGAAAGGTTGTCAATGAGGGTTTGGTGGAATTGGGGATTATAGAAAGTGTGGATACCAAACACCCATTCTTCCCCCATGGTGTTTCTCACCATATCGGGTTGGATGTGCATGATAAAAACATTCGATCCCCTCTTGCAGAAAACATGGTTTTTGTAATTGAGCCTGGTATTTATATCCCTGACGGTAGCGACTGTGATGAAAAATGGTGGGGAATTGCTGTAAGAATTGAGGATGATTTTCTAGTAACCAAGGATGGATATGAGCTGCTTTCTGGCTACGCACCTAGATCTTCTGATGACATTGAAGCAATGATGAAGCAAAAAAGTCCATTAGACGCCTTTCAAGTACCTGAATTAAAAGGCGGAAATTAATCTACTTTTTTCGAAGTTAAGTTTCATTAAAAGAATAGGTTCCGTATATTTGCAGTCCGAAATTTAGAAGCGTAAAGAAATGGCTAAGAAAGGCAATAGAGTTCAAGTGATATTAGAGTGCACAGAGCACAAAGAAAGTGGAAAGCCGGGCACTTCGCGCTACATCACTACTAAGAACAGAAAAAACACAACTGAAAGATTGGAATTGAAGAAATACAATCCGATCCTCAAGAAACAAACTGTACACAAAGAAATTAAATAATCATGGCTAAGAAGGTAGTAGCAACGCTAAAAAAAGAAGGTGGTGTAAAATACGCTAAAGTTGTCAAGGCAGTAAGATCGCCTAAGACTGGAGCTTACACTTTCAAAGAAGAAATGGTGACCGAAGATTTGGTTAAAACTGTTTTAGCTGACAAGTAAGATTTTCAAAATTTACTCATAAATTAAAGTCCCCTTGTGGGACTTTTTTGTTCATTTTTCAAAACACTCACTAATGGCCTTATTCGGATTATTCTCAAAAGAAAAAAAAGAATCTCTTGATAAGGGTTTGGTGAAAACCAAAGAAAGCTTTTTCTCAAAAATAGGGAAAGCTGTAGCGGGTAAATCAAAAGTTGATGATGAAGTATTGGATGAGTTAGAAGAAATTCTAATTACATCTGACGTTGGGGTTGATACAACTATCAAAATCATTGAAAGAATAGAAGCCCGTGTTGCCCAAGACAAATATTTGAATGCATCTCAGCTCGATATAATTCTCAAGGAAGAGATTGCCTCATTATTAGAGGAAAACAACTCACAAGACTTAGCAGATTTCATTCTTCCAGACCACAAACCACATGTAATATTAGTTGTTGGTGTAAATGGCGTAGGTAAGACAACAACCATTGGCAAACTAGCGGCACAATTCAACGGAAAAGGAAAAAAAGTAGTGCTTGGCGCTGCAGATACATTTAGGGCAGCGGCTGTAGATCAGCTCAAGTTATGGGGTGAACGAATCGGAGTACCCGTTGTAGCACATGGAATGAATGTGGATCCATCTGCTGTTGCATTTGACGCGGTCAAACAAGGGGTAGAAACAGGAGCTGACCTCGTAATAATAGATACTGCAGGAAGACTTCACACGAAGGTTAACTTGATGAATGAGCTCTCTAAAATTAAACGAGTGGTTCAAAAGTTTGTACCCGAAGCACCGCACGAAATCATGCTAGTACTTGATGGATCAACAGGTCAGAATGCATTTATTCAAGCCCAAGAATTTACAAAAGTCACAGAGATAACTGCCCTAGCTGTCACGAAACTGGATGGGACAGCGAAAGGAGGGGTGGTAATAGGTATTTCTGACCAATTTAAAATCCCAGTAAAATATATTGGTGTTGGAGAACAAGTAAATGACCTTCAAGTATTTAACAAAGCTGAATTCGTAGACTCTCTTTTTAAAAAGTAGAACTGTCGTTACCAGGCGCGATTTATTGGTCATTATCCATTTCATAATTTCTGCACATAAGGGACGTTTCTGGACGATTTGATGCCCCATTCCGTTCAGCTCAAAACACATTTATTTTATAAATAAATGAATGCCAATCACTTACGTGTTTGGCATTAGGATTGCAAGTACAAAACCGGATAGTAAACATTTGTACATAAACGCACACAGCACATGGGAGCAATAGCAATACAAATACCTCAAATAACTGGAGAACAGGACATTGAGATTGAAGTTAAAATCAATGGTGAAAAAAAATCATACAATTACCGAGTGGAGGTATTCCATTGGGCAGATTGTGACAAGCCTAGCGATGATAGGGTAGATTGTATTCGTCAGATTTTAGCCAAGTATGACAAGGACTGGGAGCTTTATCAGATTGGTATGCCAACAGATGATGTAGTGCCAATAACATTTAGAAGAAAGCGGGGCTAATCACAGCGATTCATTCTGTTACCCATTCTTCTGTTTAGAAAACTTTAAATAGCATGTGCAGTAATTCAAGGAGTCATGGACATTCATGTTTATGGCTCCTTTTATTTAGTACCTTTGCAATTCTAAAAATTACGACTTGAAGACAAAGGGAATAAAAAAAGACAAGGTGAATATCGTCACCTTAGGATGTTCAAAAAATTTAGTCGACTCAGAAGTTATACTGACTCAATTAAAGGGCAATGACATCAATACGGAACACGAATCAACAAATGATGATTCTAACATTGTAATTGTTAATACGTGTGGTTTTATTGATAATGCTAAGCAAGAATCTATCGACACAATTTTACGCTATGCAGATGCTAAATCTGATGGCCTGATAGATAAACTATACGTTACTGGTTGTCTGTCTCAGCGCTATAAGGACGACCTCGAAAAGGAAATCCCAAGTGTAGATGCTTTTTTTGGGACAAGAGAAGTGCCGGCCCTTCTTAAAAAATTCAAGGCTGACTATAAGCACGAACTTATAGGGGAAAGAATCACGACAACTTCCTCCCATTTTTCCTATCTCAAAATTGCCGAAGGTTGTGACAGGCCATGTTCATTCTGTGCCATCCCAATCATGCGTGGTAAACATATCTCGCGACCTGTTGAAGAATTAGTAAAAGAGGCAAAAAACTTAGCGAAAAACGGCACTAAAGAATTATTGCTGATTGCTCAAGATTCCACTTACTATGGCCTTGACATTTACAAGAAGCGAAATTTAGCAGAGCTCCTTGATAAATTAGCTGACGTAGAAGGTATTGAATGGATTCGTCTTCATTACGCCTACCCTACTGGCTTTCCTCTTGACGTACTTGACGTCATGGCCAAGAGAGATGAGATCTGTAATTATTTAGATATTCCTTTGCAACACGGTTCTTCTAAAATGTTGACACTAATGCGCAGAGGGACAACGCGTGAGAAAACTGAAGCATTGATAAAAACGATGCGTGAAAAAGTACCCGGTATTACAATTCGAACCACTTTAATTGCTGGCCATCCTGGAGAAACTGAAGAAGATTTTCAAGAGATGTGTGACTTTGTGCAGGAAATGAAATTTGATCGGTTAGGTATTTTCACATATTCTCACGAGGAAAACACCCATTCCTACTCTTATGAGGATGATGTACCTGATGAAGTGAAACAAGAAAGGGCAAATCACGTAATGCAGATACAGGAACAAATTTCCTATGATTTGAATCAAGCTAAAATTGGCAAGACTTTCAAAACACTAATTGATAGAAAAGAGAGTGGTCAGTTTGTTGGTAGAACAGAGTTTGATTCTCCTGAAGTAGATAACGAGGTAATTATCGATGCTTCAAAACATTATGTGAGAATTGGAGATTTTGTTGATGTAAAAATAACTGATGCCACAGAATTTGACTTGCATGGTGAACCAGTTTGAACTGGAATTGCTTTTTAAGGGTTTAATTTTTTAATTATGATCTGTTGTTGCTTTTTAAAAATCAAACCCTGCTAAATTCTTACTATGACTGTGAAGGAACTTACTAACCAATTGATAGGCAAAGTTGATTTTGACAAAACCAATAGCTTCTCTAAAGCATTCCTTGACTATATAGATCAAAACCCTGCATTAGATTCCTTCTATGAACAATACCCTACAATAGAAGGCTTAAAAATTCAGGCTGAGAAAAGAAATTTTTCAGATTCCACAAGAAAGGTAACAGCGTCAGTCCTCCTCGATCAGTATAAAGGGACTGATGCATCAGAGCTCACGCTACAAAATATTGAAAGCCTAAATTCAACTAACACTTTTACGATCACAACAGGCCATCAATTAAACATCTTTACAGGACCGCTCTATTTCATTTATAAAATTGTCACAACAATTAATGCCTGTAAGGTGATGAAGGAGAAGTACCCTGCATTCAATTTTGTTCCAGTCTACTGGATGGCATCAGAAGACCATGATTTTGAAGAAATAGATCACTTCCAATTCAATGGAAAAAAATTCACTTGGGAGACCGATCAAATTGGTGCAGTAGGTAGGTTCAACCCTAAATCGATAAGGCCAATTTTTGACCAAATCAAGATACCTGAGTTTTTTCAGGAAGCTTATTTAAAGCATGAAACGCTGGCTAATGCAGGCCGCCACTACGTTAATGCACTTTTTGGAAGCGAAGGCTTAGTAGTCATTGATGCAGATGATACCCGACTTAAAAATGTATTTACGCCAGTAATTAAGGATGACATTCTTAATGGCACGCCAAATCAAATAGTGAATCAGACGAATCAAGACCTGGCAGCCAAAGGTTATACAGCACAAGTTTTCCCTCGAGAGATCAACTTTTTTTACTTGAAAGATAACCTCAGGGCCAGGATTGTAAAAGAAGGAGATGAATATGCCGTGCTAGACAGTGACATTAAATTCACTAAGGAATCGATTTTAACAGAAATCAATAGTCACCCAGAACGTTTTAGTCCCAATGTAGTCTTGCGACCCCTATATCAGGAAACTCTCTTACCAAACTTGGCCTACGTTGGAGGCCCGTCAGAATTAGTATACTGGTTTCAGTTAAAGGGTGTTTTTGATAATTTTAATACAGCATTCCCTGCCCTTTTACCTAGAAATTTTGCGGGCGTAATCACTCCGAATGTCCTCCAAAAGATTGAAAAGGAATCTTTCTCTTTTGAAGAAATCTTCATAGATGAGGATCAATTAATCAAGAAGAAAGTGAAACTGAATTCAAACCACAATCTTGACCTGAAAAAAGAAATTGAAACGCTGAAGCATACTTTTGACAGCATAAAATCTCAATCCGTTAAAATAGACGCAACACTTGAAAAGCACGTAGGCGCTGAACACCAAAAAGCAGAGAAAAGTATCAGAGATATAGAAAAGAAAATGCTTCGAACGGAAAAAAGAAACCACGAGACATTAATAGAACGCATACATCTCATAAAAGCGGCCCTTTTTCCTAATGGCACGCCACAAGAAAGAAAAGATAATTTTCTTAATTTTTATCTGGCTGACCCCAATTTTGTAAACAACTGTTTGGATTCATTTGACCCCTTCGACTTGCGATTCCACCTCATCTCAGCTGCAGGTTAAGAAGTATAAACATTTTTCTACTTTTATAAACTTTTCGATATTGTCGCAGCTATCGAAAATTAGATTATTTTTGAAACACGTACCCATCAATCATTAATGTATAAGGGAGTTACCATTTAACAATTGTTAATTCTATGTCATTTTAAGCAAAAAATCAATTCAATTATTGAGGGTTTTATTAGACTTGAGGGTAATTGAATAAGAGATCTTTAACTAAACGTCCTTTTATGAAGAAGCGCCTGCTTATAGCACTCGGCTTATTACTAGTTATTACTACAATACTTAAGCTTAATTCTGAGTTATTCACATCAAGTAGTTCATTGAACGACTCGGAAGTCAGACTTCAATCACCGGAAAACAACCTTGATAATCCTGAGAAAGGAATGGCCCAAGAGTTTGAAATGACAATGGACAGAAGCTTAGGTGATATACCAACCCAACGGAAAGTCAAAGCTTATGAGGTTTTAAAAGAACAATTTTCAAGAGAAATAGCAACGTTTTCGGCCATTCCTGACGTAGAATGGAATGAAAGAGGATCAGACAATGTAGGTGGTAGAACAAGGGCAATAATGTTTGATCCGAATGACGCTGAAGCCAAAAAAGTATGGGCAGGTGCAATTGCTGGTGGATTGTGGTCTAACGATGACATCACAAATGAAGGATCAAAATGGATACAGCAAGATGACATAATGAGTAACCTTGTTATAAGTTCAATAGCTTATGACCCATTAAATACCCAAAATTTTTATATGGGTACTGGTCAAGGCTTTGCAGTAAGTTCAATAAGAGGTGCAGGTATTTGGAAGTCATCGAATGGCGGAACAAATTGGACACAATTACCGAGTACAATAAATTCAAATTTTCATTACGTTCAAAAGATCAAAGTGACTACCAAGGGAAATGTCTTGGCTGCCACCACCACCGGATTATTCAGGTCTACGAATGAGGGCTCAACTTGGACAAATACGCTTGAAGGGCAGTTTGGTGATATTGATATATCCTCTGACAGAAGTATTTATGTGACAAAAGGTGTGCGTACATCTGAAGGAGGTATTTTCAAATCTGTAGACGATGGTAGTACATGGACTGAAATAACACCGGAAGAAGGTGGATCTAGGACGACTGTTGCTATTGCACCAAGTAACCCTGATATACTTTATGCCGTGTCAGCTTTAACTTCAAATGGCGGACGGGATGTAGCCTATTTTAAAAAATCAATTGATGCTGGTATCACTTGGACAGACATAACAATCCCTTTATTAGTAGAGATTGGGTCTTGTGAGGAAGACACTGATCACTATACAAGGGGACAGGCTACTTTCAATTTAGCTTTAGAAGTACACCCAGAAGATCCTGAAATAGTATATGCAGGTGGTATTGATAACCACAGGACAATGGATGGAGGGGAAACTTGGGAAGCCATTTCAGACTGGACAGGTTTTAATCAATGTAGCGACTATGCCCATGCTGACAACCATGAGTACCAAATACGACCAGGTTATCCAAATTCGTTATTGGTTGCAAATGATGGAGGCATGGATTATGCCGCTGACGCTGGTACAGCCGATAGACCAAATTTTGAAAGAAGAGTTAATGGCTACAACACAATGATGTTTTACTATGGAGCAATGGTCAATGAGATAGGCTCCAATTCTATGATTGCAGGAGCTCAAGATAACGGTACACAGCACTTTTCAAAACCAGGTATCAATAGTACCAATATTATATCAGGTGGTGATGGAGGATTTTGTTTCATTGACCCAAGTAATCCAGATTTTATGATTGTAAGCTACACGCAAAGCAATTATCGTTATTCAACTGATGGTGGTTTAAATTTCACAGACATTAATAGCTTAGTGGGTAATACAGGTAGATTTATTAACCCAACTGATGTTGATTTTGAAAAAGGTAAACTATATTCTGCAGCTGGTTTTAACGAGCTTGGAAGAATCCAAGGTTTTCCTGATTCCCCTAGTAACTTTAATGTGCTAAACCTTAGTAACAATGGTGGTCCTGGAATCAATGCTAGAATTTCAGCAGTAAAAGTATCTCCTTACACAGAGAATAGAATTTTTGTCGGTACTTTCTTAGCAAATGGTGGTAAGATTTTTATAATTGACGATGCGCATACGGGATCGCCGACTATAACAGAAATAACGGGCGACTTAGATGATGCTCGTGGCGGTTATCTAAGAAGCATAGATTTAGGAGCATCTGATGATGAATTGCTCATTACATTCAGTAATTATGGTGCAAATTCTGTTTATACTACAACCAACGGAGGGACTAATTGGGTAAATAAAGAAGCTAATCTTCCTGACATTCCTGTCAGATGGGGAATTTTTAACCCTAAAAATACAGGACAAGTGCTTATCGGAACTGATTTGGGTGTCTGGTCATCTAATGACATTACAAATGCAGACCCAAATTGGGAACCTACTAATAATGGTCTGGCTTCAGTAAGAGTAGATCATTTACTTTACAGGTCGGCTGATGAAACAATGTTAGCAACCACATATGGTCGTGGACTCTTTACTTCAAATGTATTTGCTACTACTGTTAAGGCTGATTTTAAAACAAAACAGATAGTTGGATATACCGGTATTCCTGTGTCTTTTGAAGATGCTTCATTACTTCCGGGAGATTCTTGGGCATGGGATTTTGGTGATGGAAATTCATCCTCTGCTCAAAATCCAACGCATAGCTATTCAGCAGCTGGTACGTACGATGTTAGTCTTTCAATCGCCAATGGATCAAATACAGAAACAAAAGCAGGTTATGTAACCATTTTGCCCTTGACGACAGTACCTTATTTAGGAGCAGATGGTGGAGATTTTGAATCCAACCCAGAACACTTTACATCCCGCTCATTACTTAATGGGAAAAATCTATGGGAACGAGGCGTACCTGGTAGCAAACTCTCGACACCAAGCTCTGGTGTAAATGCATGGAAAACAGTACTCGATACCCTTATAACTAATCTAGGCTATAAACATAGATCGGCTTTATATACCCCCGCATTTAATTTATCAGAAACTGCTAAAGACTACACCCTCAATTTTAGATTGAGTAAGGACTTGCGCTTCTGTAACGCCCCAATGGGGATGCAGGCTGAGTACAGTCTTGACGGCGGAATCAACTGGCAAACACTCGGAAGTTCATTAAGTGAGCCAGGTAATTTGAATTGGTATTCTAGCGGTCCAAATTTGGGATGCTCTTTCGTTGATGGTGTTTTTGAAAATCAAATGGGCTGGGGTGTTTCTTCTGGCAGTAACAGCAATATTCTTACGCAATACAAATTAAATGATTTTGCAGGAGAGGATAATATTTCTTTCAGGTTTGTATTTTCCGTTGATGATGGTTGGGGAGGAGGTTATGACGTAGATGGAGTCATGATTGACGATTTTGAAATTCTAGCGACAGACCCAATCGCGGCGTTTGAATCGGATGTACAACTGGCCTATATAGGATCAAGCGTTCAATTTACTTATACCTCAAATGGTGCAGATTCCTATCTTTGGGATTTTGGTGACAATACAACGTCAACAGATATTAATCCAGTTCATACCTATACAGACATTGGATATCATACAGTATCCTTGACAACAACTACAAACGGGGTTGCGCTGACAGAAACCAAAATTGATTACATCTTGATTTTACCCGTCAAACCAATTCCTTATACGCTAGCGGATGGAGGTAATTTTGATGTCAATACGACTGATTTTCTTTTACTAATTGGGAACAATACACAATTCGAATTAGGTGTTTCTGGAGTGACTGGCAAGGATGGTACGGCAAGTGGAAGCAATGCTTGGGTGACCGGGTTAACGGAAAGTCAGTATCAGGACAATTCTAGCTCAAAATTACGTTCACCGCTATTCGAATTTGCCAATCAATCCCAAATAATTACACTTGAATTTAAAGCGAAATACCGTTTTGAAGATAATTGGGATGGTTTCATCATGAACTACTCAACTGACAAAGGAGTAACTTGGACAAAGTTAAATAATGCGGTTGAAAACGGTTGGTACAACCAAATAAGTGACGCTGACGCTGTTTTTGGGGCATCAGTTCCTATTTTCAGTGGTTCGACAAATGGCGACTTTAAAATCTTTTCAACTGATGTCACCTTTTTAACAGGCGAAGAAGTGATTTTTGAATTTGATTTCAGGTCTGATGCTAATGAAGTGGAGGTAGGACTAGCACTAGATGATTTTCAGATATTGTTAAGTGATCCAGAACCAATTGCTGCTAGTTTCGATATTCAAACTGGTACCGGTTGTGCAGGACAACAGGTCATTTTCACAAATACTTCAACTGGAACGATATCTGAATATGCTTGGGATTTTGGTGCATATGCTAGCCCTACTACTGCAACGGGAGAAGGCCCACATACTGTAGTGTATACAGCAAGTGGAAGCAGTACGGTAAGTTTAATAGCTTCCAATGACATCGGGCAGTCGGACTCAGAAATAAAATCTCAAGCAATACTCACTGGCGATTCACATTCTCCATCATTTGCAGAAGAGGCTGATGGTGATAGTAATACGGCAAGGTTAGTAGCTACAGCAGGTGATAGTTATCAATGGTATAAAAACTCAATACCAATTTCGGGAGCTACTGATCAAGTTTATTTAGCAGACGAAATTGGCAATTATTTAGTTGATGTCACGATTAATGGATGTACTGTTCAGACGAGTCAAATGAACATTATAGCTTCGACTGAAGAAGACGAAAAATTCAAGGAAGGAGTAAGCATTTATCCAAATCCAGTTAAAGACATCGTTAATGTTAAAGTTTCAAACGCAGTTTTGGGCGAATTACAGATTAGGATTATTGATATGGCCGGAGCAACAATTATTGATAAGACTGTTCAGAAATCTAGCTTTGATGCCGAATACAAACTCGATTTGTCCGAATATAAAGCTGGCGCTTATCTGATTGTGATTAATTCAGATAAAGGCAGGACTGTGAAACGGATTATAAAAGAATAACAGTAAAACAAGTAGCAGTAGCACTAATCGAAAGCCCCTTCACCTGATTAATATTGGATGAAGGGGCTTTTAATTAAACATGGCAAACTTAATTACCATTTAAGTCTTTACTGCTCTCACCATTTCTAATTTACCTGGAGGCCCCTTCAATACCTCAACTTCTAATCCAAGTGCTGTTAAATTGCGTCTGAATTGTCGGCTAGCACAATAAGTTACAAGCATTCCATTTTCTGCTAGCATACCCGTTGCATGTGCTAAGACATCAATTTCCCAAACTTCGGGTTGTTTATTAGGAGCAAATGCATCAAAATAAATAAGGTCAAATTGGTGGGGGTGCTTAAACTCTTCTAACCTTTTTTTAATCTTACTCAATTCAAAATTTTTAGTGATAGCTACCTTCTTTCCCCAATCTGCAGCATGCAATTGTTGAAATTTTAATTCTTTTCGAAACAACAATTGATTTTCGCAAAAATTAAGCGTATTTGTTATTTCCTCATCAAGGGGAAAAGGCTCTAAAGTGGTGTAATCAATGGGGAAATTCCATTGCTCGCAAAATGATAATGTAAGCAGTGCATTTAAACCTGTTCCAAAACCAACCTCCAAAATATTGACTTGGGATTTATTATTAGCATTCAAGAAATAATTTAGTCCTTCCTGAATAAATACATATTGAGATTCAGTAACTGCACCAAAAGTAGAGTGGTAAGTTTCTTGAAGAGAAGGAACAAAAATTGAATTTGAACCATCCTCGGTATTTATGATTTTGAATTCTCGTTCCACTAATCTTTCTGGATCAACACCGTAGCATGTGCTGAAATACCTTCTAATTTCCCTACAAAACCTAATTTTTCAGTAGTTGTCGCTTTGATAGAAATGTCATCAACGGCGATTCCCATAACATCAGCAAGGCATTGCATCATTTGAGGTATAAAAGGATTTATTTTAGGCTGTTGTAAACAGATAGTGGAGTCGATATTGCCAATCTCATATCCTTTCCCCCGGATAAGCACCATCACCCTTTCTAATAATACTTTACTATCAATCCCCTTAAATGCTGGATCTTGATCTGAAAAGTGGAATCCAATATCCCGCATATTAGCAGCACCTAACAAAGCATCACATATAACATGAATGAGTACGTCAGCATCTGAGTGTCCAACAGCGCCATGTGTATGTTCTACTTGAATTCCACCGAGCCAAAATTCTTCACCGGCTGCTAACTGATGAACATCATAACCATATCCTACCCTAATTTTCATTATTATTCGATTTGTAGTAAAGTACGGAAACGTTTTCGGCTGTTAAAATATTTTGTGCTTGTTTCACTATATCATCGGCTTCAACAGCCTGGATCAACGCTGGTTCATTATTAAAATAATCTGGTTTACCAGCCACTGCTGCAAAAGCCAAGTTCATCGCACGGCTTAAAAGGTCTACTTCTGAAAAGACAAGCGTTGATTCTGCCTTGTTTTTTACTTTTGATAATTCTTCAATGTCAAATCCATTTGTAATGAAATCAGAGATCACAGCCCAAACCCTCTTCTCAGCTTGTTTAAGTGTTACTCCTTGCACAAGCTTACCACTTATTACAAAGAGTCCTGGATCTAGTGAGCCCGTTACATAGGCACCGATAGAATTAAAAATCCTTTCTCGGTTTACCAATTGATCATGAAGCCTTGAAGATTTACCGCGTCCCAACATGTCCCCCATCAAGTCCACCGCAAGATAATTTTCATCAAATCTCCCCGGCATATGGAAAGTCATATACAAAGCATCCGTTGGTACATCGTCCTCTATTTCTAGAAAACTGCGCTCCTGTTGTACGGGTTCCTTAGGCAATTCCCTCGAATAGGGCGTTCCCATTGGGATTGGAGCGAACCATTTTTCTGAAAGAACCTTGACCTGATCGATAGTAATATTACCCGCGACAACCATTATTGCATTATTAGGGCAATAGAATTTCTTAAAAAACGCCTTAACATCAGACATCTCTGCCTCTTCAATATGGCTAATTTCTTTTCCAATAGTTGGCCAACTATAGGGATGTTCTTTATACGCTAATGGTCTCAATTTCAACCATACATCCCCATAAGGCTGGTTCAAGTATTGTTGCTTAAACTCTTCAATTACTACACTGCGCTGCACCTCAAGCACCTTAGGATCAAAAGACAAGCTTAACATCCTATCAGACTCTAACCAAAATGCTGTCTCTATATTATTAGCGGGTAAAGTGATATAATAGTTAGTAATGTCTGGGCTAGTAAAGGCATTATTATCACCCCCTACTTTTTGAAGTGGCTCATCATAATTTGGAATATTGACAGAGCCCCCAAACATTAAGTGCTCAAAAAGGTGAGCAAATCCCGTTTTATCATCTGACTCATCACGAGAACCTACATCATATAGTACGTTTAAGACCGCCGTAGAAACAGAATTGTCCTCATGCACATAAACCTGTAATCCATTGTCTAAAGTGAAACTTTGATATTCTACCATTCAACAGTTTTGAAGACGCAAAAATAAAAATTATACACATTAGTTTTTGCAGTTTAAGCATTAGATTAAATTTGTCAGCATTACACCCAAATTTGCACATGCAGTTTAAAAGAAAAAATTACACTAACGACCAACTTGTTGGTCTCTACGAAAGCATCTTAAGACCACGTTTGATAGAGGAAAAAATGCTGATTTTACTGAGACAAGGAAAAATTAGCAAGTGGTTTTCTGGAATTGGACAAGAAGCTATCTCAGTTGGTGCCGTTCAAGCCATCGAGCAAGACGAATACATATTACCAATGCATAGGAACTTGGGTGTATTTACGGGAAGAAATATTCCTTATGAAAGGTTATTTGCTCAATTCCAAGGTAAGCTTAGCGGATTCACAAATGGGCGTGATCGTTCATTCCATTTTGGAACTAACGAGCATCATATTGTTGGGATGATATCTCATTTAGGACCTCAAATGGCACTAGCCGATGGCATCGCTTTAGCCGATAAATTGCGAAAGGACAAAAAGGTTACACTTGTATTCACAGGTGATGGCGCAAGTTCTGAAGGTGATTTTCATGAGGCACTTAATGTCGCAGCAGTTTGGGATTTACCGGTAATATTTGTCATTGAAAACAATGGTTATGGGCTTTCTACTCCAAGTGAAGAACAATTCAGGTTTAAAAATTTCACAGACAAAGGTCCTGGCTATGGAATCAAAGCGGTAAGAGCCGATGGTAATAACCTACTTGAAGTTCACCAGACGATTACAGAATTATCAAAAGAAGCAAGAAGAACTTCCAAGCCGGTTATACTTGAAGCAATGACCTTTAGAATGAGAGGTCATGAAGAAGCAAGCGGCACCAAGTATGTACCAAAAGCCTTGATGGCAAAATGGGCGAAAAAGGACCCTGTTGAGAACTACGAAAAGTTTCTTCTCAAAGAAAAAGTAATCGACAAAGCAAAAATTGAGGAAATAACAAAAAGCATTAAAGCTGACATTGATCGTGGTTTAAAAATCGCTTATGCTGAACCCAAGCCAGCAGCTTCTACTGAAAAAGAAATTGAAGACCTCTTTAGGCCACATCAACAAGTTGTCCATCAACCTAAAACTGATGCACTATCCGAAAAGCGTTTTGTAGATGCCATTTCAGATTCATTAAATCAAAGCATGAATGAGTATCCAAATCTCGTGCTAATGGGTCAGGATATTGGAGATTATGGTGGCGTATTCAAAATAACTGATGGCTTTGTCAAGAAATTTGGAAAAGAGAGGGTACGAAATACTCCCCTCTGTGAGTCAGCCATTATCGGAACTGGACTAGGCCTCTGTATTAATGGTTACAAAGCCGTAGTGGAGATGCAATTTGCTGATTTTGTCACTTGTGGTTTTAACCAAATTGTCAATAACCTCGCTAAAAGCCACTACCGTTGGGGGCAAAATGCCGATGTCGTAGTTCGAATGCCAACTGGTGCTGGAGTAGGAGCCGGTCCATTTCATTCTCAATCTAATGAGGCTTGGTTTACTCATACACCAGGTTTAAAAGTGGTTTATCCTGCTTTTCCTGAAGATGCAAAAGGTCTGCTAAATGCATCAATAAACGATCCTAATCCAGTAATGTTTTTTGAACATAAAGCACTTTACAGAA
>Ga0115557_1001503_pt1 | contig 16130 bp, 8 predicted proteins | sample COGITO_mtgs_1104_FD_87280 | JGI IMG/M metagenome (GOLD analysis project Ga0115557, IMG submission 87280) | Pelagic marine microbial communities from North Sea - COGITO_mtgs_110421 | ecosystem: Environmental > Aquatic > Marine > Epipelagic | place: Germany:Helgoland, sampling site Kabeltonne...
GAGCGGTATACTCCTCATCAACAGACGAGGCATAGCTGGACACAGCAACAACAACCGACAACAACAACAACAAAATCAACAACAAAATAATTCTCAGAATCAGATGGAAACGTACGTCGGAGGGAACCGAGCGAGAGTGATTCCATCGCACCAACTGACTTTGGCGCAAACCACGAACCCTCTGTTATACCGAAAGCTCATTCGAAAGCTCATGCCGGGGGTGCCGTTATCGAAACCAGGTGAAAGACAAACGGTGGCTTTGGAGGATTTCATGAAAGAGTTTCAAGTGTTGCACGTGAATAGAGGCGCGGCGGGAGGGATGTCTTCATCGTCGCCATCTTCCTCCGCGACGGCGAGAGGTGGAAGAGGAGGAGACGAACGAGATTTATTGGTGATGAGTAAAGGCGCGAAATTGGTAGGTGCGAGGAAAAGAACGGCGAGGTTTTTTTCACCAACGTTTGATGGTTCGTCGAATAGTACGAGCGTAGAAGGAGGTAATAGCGATGGTCGAGGAGGAGGAGGCGGTGGTGGCGGTGGAGGAGAAGGAGGCGATCGGCAGCATCATAGCAAATCTATGTGGCAAAAATACCGCTTCTACGCCTTTATGCTCGGGTGCGCGTTGAGCTTTTATGCCTACCGAGAGAGCGTCAAAGAGACAGAAAATCTAGAGAAGCAAAACTACACGACGGAAAAAGAGTACGAGATTGAAAATTGGTCCGGGACCAAAAAAGTAGTCGTAGACACGTTCACGCAACCGGAAACGACGGAAGCGTTAGAGGCGATTGTACGACATGCAAGTTTACGAGGGAAGAAAATACGACCGGTTGGCGCGGCGTTATCGCCAAACGGAGTGGCGTTTGAAAAAGAAGGCATGGTATCTTTAGCGTTGTTAGATAAGGTATTACACGTGGACGAAGAGAAGAAGCAAGTGACGGTACAACCCGGAGCGAGAGTATCTGATGTCACTGAAGCTTTGCGAAAATACAATTTGACGTTGCAAAACTACGCGAGCATTCGCGAACAGCAAATTGGCGGGTTCACGCAAGTCGGTGCGCACGGCACAGGGGCGAAAATTCCTCCCGTAGATGCAACCGTAGTTCGAATGAAATTGATAACACCGTCGAGAGGAGTGATCGAGCTTGGTGTGAAGGAAGGCGAAGAGGACAAAAAAGTCATCGATCCAACGTTTGAAGCCGCGAAAGTAGGTTTAGGTTCCTTAGGGGTCGCCTCGGAGATCACGTTACAGTGCGTCGACGCGTACCAATTAAAGGAAGATACGTTTACGACCACGCCCGAGCGAATAGAAAAGAATCACGAGACGTGGATACGATCGTATAAACACGTGCGGTACATGTGGATTCCGCATACAGATTGTGTTGTGGTGGTCGGATCGAATCCGATTGACTCGAAGAAAAAGAAAAGTTTGCCAGGCTTTGGCACAGTACTTTCCTATTTGACGACGCCAAACGAACGCAAACAGAACAAATATCGCACCAAACCAATGATTGATTTGTTGAAAAAGTTAGACAAGGAGTCCGCGAAGAAAGCCGAACGAGAGAACGTCGGGTTCGGCGAACTTCGAGATTTGCTTTTGCGCATCGATCCGCTCAACGTGGACCACGTTAAAAAAGTAAATGCGGCAGAAGCGGAATTCTGGAAGCGTTCCCACGGCACTCGCGTGGATTGGAGCGATCAGATTCTCGGATTTGATTGTGGAGGACAGCAACACGTGTTAGAGGTTGCGTTTCCGTGTGGCACTTTAGAGGAAAAAGGTGAAAATTTGGTGTCGTCCGCGAACGCTGGTGTTTCTCATCCTTCTTCACTTCGAAAAGATTTACTTTTCATGCGCGATTTACGGAAAATGATCGCGGAGAACAACATTCCGGCGCACGCGCCGATCGAGCAACGTTGGACGAGTGGTAGTTCGAGTATAATGTCACCTTCCCACGGCGAAAAGGACTCTTTACACTCCTGGGTTGGGATTATCATGTACCTTCCGACGCAAGTCGAAGCCGAACGAGAGGAAATAACCGCGCGGTTCACTGAATACGGCGAACAAATGCGCGACGCTCTTGGCGACGAGTACTTACTCAAAACGCACTGGGCGAAAATTGAGCTGGAGAAGAATATGGTGCGTAGAAGTAAACAGGTCGAGCGCTTGAAAACCGCGTACGGTAAAGAAAACTTTCGAGCGTTTAGAGACCTTCGCAGAAAATTCGATCCGAAAGGCGTGTTAATGAACGAGCTCATAGAAGGGTTGTTTGAATCCAAATGATGATACGCGTTTGAGTAGTTTTAGCAGAGAATATATCGTAGTATTAAGTTTGAATTAGATTGATGTAAATATTGTAAGGCAGCGTTGTCTAACTCCTTTATTTTGGATGTTTTTTTCGTGTTTTGCCTCATTTTTAACCTCCCCAATTGGTTTACAACAACAACTTCATTTGTGTAGCTACGAAAGAAGAAGAAGAAGAAGACAAAAGAAGAGGAGCAACGCGATGGACGAAGAGGAGGACACGACAAACAAGATGCCGTCTCAAGATCTAGATTTATTCTTAAATGAGTACGTGGAACAATTATTCAGTCAAGAGCTCGACGTAAACGCGATCGGGTTACGAACCGAAGTGGAAGATGACGCTGCCGGCTCGTTCTTACGCGGTGGTGGTGGTGGTGGTGATGGTACGAATGTTACTAATACTACTAATACTACGAATGCGACGACCGCCACCACCACTGATGGAAGGAAACGAGAACGGAGTAACAACTCGACGAATGGAGACGAAAATAATAACGAAGAAGTGCAAAATGCAACAAAAAAGAAAGAAACGACGGTGTTGAAACAAAACGCGCACGCTCAACGACGATACCGAGAACGAATAAAACAGAAATCAGAAGAGATGGAAAATCAAGTGAAGGCTTTACAGGAGAAAGTACGAATGTTGGAAGCGGAGAAGGCGACGCAAGTGCCAATCAACCAACAGTTGTTGGAGCATAAAAACAACCTGTACGAGTCACAGTTGATGATGTTTAAAAGAGCTAGGAGAGCGGACATTGAAAGTTCGACGATGTCATCTGCAATGACGATGAACACGGCGCTGAATGGGGCGATGTCAAGTAAAAATAATCGCTATGAAGCTACAATGGGAGAGATGGTGATGTTGAACGGTATGCCGGAAGTTCCAAAACAGTTTACGCTTCCAGAAGGCATCGATTCTTTGGAAGAGTTCAAGAAACAATTTCCTGAGTTGAAGCATTCTATCAATGGCGTCGGCGATGTCACTGCGAAAACTGAAGACGGGGGATTAGAAGAAGAAGAAGTGATTGTTGATAACACTTTGGAAAGCTTGCATTACAAGTGGATGAACCAAATTTCCGTTTTGTCGCTCACGAATATTGAAGAGAAAACAAATAAGAAAGGCGGCAACGCTGACGATACCGCCGCTAAAAGTGAGGGAAATGATGAAGAACGCCCCCTCTCCGTGAAAGAAGCGAGCGTGGATTTGATTAATAAAATGGTCGATGAAACGTGCACTCTGTGCATGCACATTGGGAACGCTATCGGTAGAGATAACGCCAAAATAAGCTTCGATTATTACGATAACATGGGTTTTAGAAAAGATTTTGACGTGCTTGGAAAGGATGAAGATTCAAAAATGAAGTTTTATTCGAACGTTGTCGCAAATTTAGGTTTGAGCGAGCAACAGAAGCAGGCGCTGATCGCCGTGCACGATATCTCGAAGGCACAGTTCAGAAGACTGTTCGAAGCGAGGGCGCGAATCAACGATGGAATGAAGGAATTGTGCACCAAAGGTAAGGAAAATACGAAGGACGGAGCTAAAGGGTTGATTCGTTGGCTCACTGGAAGTTCAGAATCTTCTCGAGTCTTGATTTTAGAGTTACGATCGAACTTAGTCGACGAGAGAGCACTGGCGATGGACATTTCAATGGACGTTGTGCATAAAATTCTCGAGCCGAAGCAAGCTGCGAGATACTTGACAGAAATGTACCCAATGCACCACCATTCGGGTTTGGTTTTATGTAACGCTATATATAGACTGTGTAAATGATAAGAAGGCGAGTAAATTTTACGTTCATTTTACAATTATTGTACTACCAAGCCAAGTGCCCGCGCGACGTCTTTCTTCGACCGATATGACGAGCCGTCAGAACGATGATACGTCTTGTAAGGTGTCGCACTTTTTTTTTTGCATATCCTTGTCCATTTCTTTATCACCCAATCTTTTGCTTGTATCAAGTTGCCGCTTCCACCAAGTTCTTTGATGTACTCTCTCAGCGCTTGAACTCCATCTGCCACTTCTTCCGACTCCCACGCAATAGTGTCCTGTTCCTCCGCATCTTTTGCCTTCGTCGCATTTGCGGCCTTCTGTTTTTGTTTATTTGCCACCGCTTTCGGGCGCTGTTGATTGTTTTTGTCTTCTTTCGTTTTCACCTTCCAAAACGAGTCATCGATTCTTCCTATTCTTGCTGCTTCTAATCTACTCGCGTACGTCACGTTGTTCACTTTGCCTTTCTTCCTCTTTGCAATGTGCTCTTTCTCCCTCTCTTTCCTCCTCTTCTCCATCCACGCTCTCTTCTCTTCTGCGAACGTTTCTCTTTCTACTTTTCTGCGCACGCTTTGAAACGCCATCACGTTTTCGTTGACTACTTTTGCCATCATCCGTTCGTCCAAAACGTTCACCGTTTTTTGGTCGAACCAATCTCTCCTCGCGTCTTCCTCGTCCTCGTTTTCATCCTCCTCCTCGTCGCGTCCATTGATTTTTTTCTTCTCGTTTTTGGTGGTGTTTGACTTGGACTTGGAACGAACAAGAGATGTCGTCAATTCGCGCAAGAACTTCAACACAATCTCTGGTTTCTTCCCTTTGAACTTCTCCAACGACTCTTGCGTGTCCGATAACTCTTTCAAATTCTTCCTCGTGCGAGATTCCATCAGCACGATCGCCCGTTCGATGTCTTTTCGTTTCCTCTGTCTTCTGTTTCCTATAAAAGAGGCGTTCGGGGTAGCATTGGACTCGTAGAGTAACCACTGCTCGAAATCGAACGAGTCGTCGTTCACGCCGAGAAGAGGATTTCTTCTATTCGTATCGTTGTTGGTGTTATTGTTATTATTATTATTATTATTATTATTCTCGTACTCGTCGTCGTTTCTTTCTTCTTCCTCCTCTTGTTCTTCTTCTTTCGACGATGATGAAAGCGGTGGTGGTTCTGGTGGTGACATCATCACATCATCCTCGTCTTCCTCCCTTCCCTTTTGTGATGAGCTGTGTGTCAGACTGTCAGACTGTGGCTCTTCTTTTCAACTTTTGTTGTCCTCTAAAAACACACATCACAAAAAAAAATCAGAAGACACAAAAATAATAAAGAAGAGAACAAAAAACTTTGATGACTTCTTCTTCTTTGTCGTCTTCTTCTCTCCGGTTGAGTTTTAAAGTCTCCTCGAGGAGGAATCCTGGCCTTTGCTCATCTTTTGCTACGTCGTCGTCGTCGTCTTTATTGAAGACGAAAACGAGTCTCAAAGGAGCACGACGCGCGGCGGGGAAAAAAGTAATCTTCTTCTTGGCAGCAACGAAAGACGGCGATCGATGTTTGGATGATATCACTCTTAATAACATCAACAACAACAGACGACATTTCTTGACCTCCTCCGCGCTCGCTGCCCTCGCGGCTGGACTAAACTTGAACGCCGAGAACAACGCTGCGTTCGCTAAATTCAATCAGGACGACGACGAAGAAGAATGGATTGTTAACCCGAAACGGATTAAACTGGAAAACGAACCCGATGGATACAAGCCGAACGAAAACTGGACGGAGGCGAAGAAAGACGTGGAGATCGTGAGACCTCCTCCTGAACCGGTGAGAGATCCAAAAGACGTTTTTAAAAGCAACAGTAGTGCTAGTAGCAATAGTAGTAGTAGTTACGAACAACAAGAACCAGAAGAAGAAGAGAATGTGATTGAAATAGATATCGATTTGGTGGAGCCGGGATACGTCCCGGCCACGCAAAAAGAAGTGGACGAAAAGACGCTGAAACAAGCAGTTAATAACGCCAAAATTAAACAGTTCAATAACGCGCCGGATGATTTTCCAACGTTCATCAGAGAAGGATACGAGGTGAACGTGGTTACCCCGAGCGGCTTTAAAAAAACAGAGGACGGTTTAATGTATTATGATTTCGCTAAAGGAAGTGGGAAGTTGCCGGGGAAGGATCAAGAGGTTACATTTCATTACGTAGCGTATAACGAAAATGGTGGAGTTATCGATTCGACTTATAGAAAAAATGCGCCTGCAAAAGCCCGATTGGGCATTAAAGGAATGATTCCTGGCTTCGAGGAAGGGTTAAGCACGATGAAACCGGGCGGGAAAAGACGGATTGTCGTGCCTCCGGAATTGGGACCGCCGATTGGTCCTGCGACGTTTTTCTCCTCGAAACAGTGGGAGGTGTTTGACATCGAGTTGATCGATTCCAAGAGCTGTAGTCGAGAGGGAGGATTGCCGGGCGGGTTCGGTTCCTCCATCGTGTGCAATTAGATTTGAAGGATATATTGATTCGTTTGTAAAAAAATGCGAATTGTTTAGTTTCACGCATCGTCGTTCTTTGACTTGCTCTATGAGTAAAGGATTTTTATGTAAACGTTACTGTACGCTATTTATTGTGTTTTTTACTTCTTACCGCCGAAGAAACTTTTCTTCTTAGTAAGCTCTGGTGTGCCCTTATCCATCGATTCTTTCTTTAAGAAGCGCTCGCCGAATTTCAGACGCTCTTTGTAATCATGTTTCCAATGTTCGAAGCGAGATTGCAAAACCTTGAACTCTTTCTGCACGTCCATGCCGTCGACCCTGCTGATTTCACCCGCCGCAACTTCCCTGATGAAGTCAACGTCATCGTCCAAGACGCGCGTCATTGAGTTAAACTCTCCTTTCATACCGTCCACAAATTGAATGACTCTCGAGGCTTGACCAGATGGGACTTTGTTCGCATGCGCGGAAGGCTTTTCCAAACGCGAAGGTTCTTGTTTGCCAGTCGGCGTCGAAGCGGACGGCGAACTCTGTTGATTTTGTTCATTTTGCATCATAGCAGCAACTAGCGCATCGTCCGCAGCGGTAATTTGCTCTCGTAACTCCTCTATTTGCCTCTCGAGCGCCATCTTTTCTTCCCTTTCGGCCTCCACAGATGCTCGCAACGCTTCGTTTTCGGCTTTAAGAGCCTTGACGAACGGATTGTTCAACGCGTCTACGTCCTCAGATAACGACGCCGCGGACGAATTTTCGCGATCTAGAGTGGATTCGGGAGAGTTATTGCGTTTGAGAGCGGCGGCAGCAGCATCCGTCTCTGCTTTTGCTTTTGCTTCTTCCTCTTCTCTCTTGCGCGCCGCCGCGGCAGCTTCTGCCTCCGCTTCCTTTCGAAGACGTTCTTTCTCCTCTTTTTCTCTCTTTTCTTCCTCCAGACGCATCTCGAGTTCGCGTCGCTCGCGCTCGGCGACACGCAATTGGACTCGCGCATTGAATGCTTTCTTTTTCGCTGCCATTTGAATCTTAAGCGCTGCTCTGTTTCGATCTCTTAAAGTGATGAACTCCTTTCGCTGTTTTGTGCCTTTCCAGCTCGCTTGCGCGATAATCGTCGCGGAACGGATGCGTTGGTACTCTTTGCGTTGCTTGAAACCTTTATACGAGGCCTGGATAATCTTTGAATAGTAAATCGCGTTCGATCGTGCATCTTCCAAGGCGCCTAAGACACCTTGCTTGAAGAAAATTTTTGTGGTGCCAAACTTGACGTGCTCTTCGGCGTCAACGGAGAAATGCTCCAAAATCATCTTCGTGACAGTTTTACTGTCTACTCCGGAGGATTCAATAACATCTTTACCGACCAAGAAACCGAACCTGTGCGCAAAATCTTCGTAGAGCGAACGCGTCGGGTACCCAGCTTGAGCGATGCGAGTCGCCTCCAAAATACCAGCGCAAGCGCACTGGTGCAAAATGAGTTTTTGATCGGTTTCGGTTGGAACGAGGGAAGCGTTTGGCTTTACGCATCGAATGAAGTGCGGCTCGCACGAATTCAGCTTTTGAAGTAATCCACTCAACTGGTTGCGAAATTTTGTGCAAACGGTTGATTTCATTTTCGCTGATTTTGAGGCTTTCGTTACCATTGTTTCCATCGCGCGGTTGTGCAACGCTTCACCGATGTTTGTCTTCATAAACTCGAAAGTGTTATCTGTATACAAAGCCGTCGCCAAATCTAATGGTAACGCGTCTCTGTTCTTTTCGAGGAACCCTGCGCACTCGTACGTGACGCTCCCGGCGTAGTGAACGATATCAAACGAAGTCTCCGATGTTCCTTTCTTTCTCATGCACGAAAACTTTTCCATATTGGAGAGCTCGCTGACGATTTTCGCGTGGTACGTTTCATCCGTCGCGCCTGGGAAACTGGCCTGATCATCTAAAAGTGCAAACAAACCCATGGGTTTGTTTTCAATCACTTCGAGCGTAGAAGAGTTATCGACGAATTCGATTCTCGACCATTCGATGTTCTCTGTCTCGTAATCTTTCTGTTCCACTACGAATAAGTGATGGTTGAACATCTTCTGCATGGATTCGTTGGCATAGTTGATGCACAACTGTTCAAACGTGTTGTGTTGGAAGCTCTCAAAGCCGTAAATATCCAAAATATTCAAAGAAACCAAATCTTCGTCGTCTCTTTGCACGGCACCATCGCGCGCGAAGGATTCGTTTATTTTGCTAACCAAATACTCGAACAACGCTTCGAACATGGCCTTCGCCAACGCGTCGCGCGCGTCATTCGCTTGCGTCAATGTCAAATCCGTTTCAATCTTCTCTCCACCAGCAGAAATAACACGCTTAATCAATGAACGCTCTAACGCCGCAGAATCCACCCCTAACAATTCACTCGTGTATTTCAAAGCGTCTTTTGTCTTTACAACAGCGGCGTCGTGACCAGATTCATTCAATGTGTCAAACTCGATGTTCCCGAGATGTAACACCGACGCGAGCGTTTGATAAATGTCGTCGATGGTTTTATCCGCGATACCAATCGCCTTCAACGCCTCCTTCGTCTCCTTGTGCTTGTTCTCGTCGTCGATTTCCACGCTCTTTTTGCTTTGAACGCCGAATCCGCCTAAATAGTTGAATCCCTCTTTCGCGTCGTCCAAGAACCACTTTTTCTTCTCTTCCTTAGACGCGCCGGCTAAGAGTTGGTAAAACACGTGGAACGATCGTTCTCTTTTCGAGTGGTGCACGACTCGAGACTTTTCCAAGAGATACGTCTCGATCATCGCCTGCGCTAACTTTCCGTTGGACTTTTTATCAAACTTGATGTCGATCAATTTACCAAATCGCGAAGAGTTCAAGTTTCTCGCCGTTTTTGCGTTCCCAAACGCCTCTAAAATCGGATTTGTCATTAACAAATCTCTCGAAACTGCGTTAAACATATCGATGTTGTGCTTCTCTTCGCCGTTGCTGCTACTATCGTGAGATGTCGTTGCGGCTAAAAACTTCATGATAAACTTGGTCGTTTCCGTTTTCCCAGACCCGGATTCTCCCGAAATCACAATCGCTTGATCCAATTGATTCTCCATCATCTGTTCGAACGCGTTCGAGGCGACTTGGAAACAATGTGGAGGTAGATCCTTTACAGATGAAGACGAAGTTACATCCCCTTCCGCGCCAGTCGTCGTCGAGGATGCCGTCGCTTTCACTCCGCTCGCCGCGTTCCTCGGCGAGTAAAAGTTCATCACTTCCCGGTCGTATTTACTCGGCAACGGCTCGCACGGATTCAACGCGATAAGAATAGGTCCAGCCTTAGAGTAGATTTCTCTCAACGACGAATTCTTACTTTTCTTGGTGTTTCTCATGAACCGGTCCTCTAAGAAATGAACGATCGATGGTGGATTCAAGTTGGTCAATCTCGCGACGTCCGAAAGCGACTCAATCAAGTTGGCTGGATTACCTGCGAAAATTCTCTTATACGACACGCCTTTTAGCAAAGTCGTTTCGCCGTCGGAAACGAACGCGTTTACATCCATGCACTCCCCTTGTTGATCGTTCTTTACAACCGTACCTCGCAAGAAAACCAATCCTTTTTCTCCACCACCTTCTTCGAATGAATCGTCGGCCCCGTTTTGTTGTTGCTGCGAAGATGTTTCATCGGTTTCTCCTCCTCCTCCTGTGGAACCATCATTATTATTCCTTTCTTTTAATAAAGCGCTCAAGACATCTTTCCCGATTGGTTTCTCCGGGCACACGGACGTTCGACAATCGATATAAATTGGTGCGTTGATTACCAACGAAGAGAGAATCGCCGGGTTATCGAAGCTCTCGATAGCCGCACTCATGGTGGTATAACACTACTCTTCCTTCCCGGCGGACGACTTTGATATACTCCTTTTGGGCACACGACCTTTACCTCTTCTCTGTCTTCTGTGGCGTTTCGAGGCGACGTTTGGCCTCGCCTCGTTTCTCCGCAAAGAAAGAGAAGAGGCCTTTTGGAAGGGAAGGAAAAAAGAGGAGGAAGAGGAGAGCTCTCCAAATTAGGGTATAGCATTTTGCAAATTTTTCTCCTTTTCTCCCAATAAAAAAAAAGGCAGCTTTCCTCCCTTCATTCATCAATAATAATAATAATGTCTTTCGGTCTGGACGACGCGTACGGCTCTTCCTCGGAAGACGACGACGTAAAAGTCGTCGAGAAGAACGAAAAGAAGAAGGAGGAAACTGCTGCTGAAGAAGAAGAGGTGCGCGTGGTGCAAAGCGGCGGCGCAACCTTGAACAAGAAACGTCCGCGAGAAGAAGAAGAAGACAAAGAAGAAGAAATCGAAAACGCGCCGGTGCTTTTCGAAACGCGTTTACCGCCACCTTTGGAAGAGGAAGAAAAGAGAAAGTCTGTCGCGAGAAAAAGATTTTTGAACAAGCAGCAGAAGAAGTTACTGATGAAGAGTAAAGGAAGAAGAAGAGAAGGAAGAGGTGACGACGAGGCTGAGGACGAGGAGAAGGACGACGACTACGAATTGCTGGAAGAAGAAGAGAGGAAAAGAAGAGACGTTTTAGCAAACGCGAAGAGAAACGGGGGCGGGTCTGGTCTAGGCATGTTCCTACCAAAACCAGCAGTAGCAGTGGATGCGGGAACGCTCGGTATTGGAGGCGATTTTCACGACGGTGGGGCATTTGGAGGTGGATTTGGAGGAGGAGGAGGAGGAACTCGCATAGACTTGCCCGGTGGAACGACGACGAAAAGAGCCGCCGCGGTAAAAACGCAAGACCGAGAACAAAACGAAACAACAACAACAACAACAACAGTAGCAGCAATTCCGACGATTCATCCCTCGCAGTTATACGAAGTAGACGACGATGGGAACTATATTCATCAAAAATTGATCGATTCTATGCAACAACAACAACATCCATCGACGGGAGGAAACGAGCAGGCGACAACTAAAGTTGAGAACAACAACATGAGTTTAGAAGATATGCTCGCAAAGTCCAACAAGATGGTTGAAATCACCCAAGATGACATACGAGGCTCGTATAATCCGTTATTGGCGAACGAGCGCGCAATTCAAAATACGAACGATATGGGTGGCTCGTTAGGGAAGGTTTCCGGAACGGCTCGAGCGAAGAATCAAGTGACTTCATTAGTGCACGACGCGAGACAGGCGGAATTGAAACTAGCGCAACAACAAGGCATGCGCCACCGAACGATGGCAAAATCAAAGTACGGGTGGTAAGATGTGCACACCCACACGCGCAATAGAAATAGCTGAAGATAGATGTATTATTATTATCATTATTGTTCATTATTGCAAACAGCAAATGAGGCTTCTCGTTTAAAAGCTACCTTTTTGTTTTGTTTTATTTTTAACCTTGCAGCTGGTTTTCGATGATGGAAATAACCGTCTCCGCCGGTATCATCCCTTCTGTTCTCAACGCCGGCGACGCCGCATCTTTCGAAACGAAGACTATCGTGGGTAAACCTTCAATGCCAAGTTGCGTAGCTAACTCTGTCTCCTCGTCCGTGTCCACTTTGATGCATCGCACCGCCTCGCCGAGTTGTTCCTTCACTTTTTCCAACTCTGCGGACATCAACACGCACGGACCGCACCACGTGGCGTAAAAATCAATCACAAGCGGTGTCGACCTGTCCGCCATGGCCACTTCCAACTGTTCGGCGTTCATTTTCTCCACTAATCCAGCTTTTACTACGACTGATAATGATCCGCTTCTTTTTTGTTGTTGTTGCTTAGTATTGCGACGAGTTTGGTGGAAAGAAGAAGGTTGTTGATGACGAAACGCGAATAATTTCGACGACGCACAAGGAGCGCGACGAGAAGATGACGACGACGAAGTGGACGCGTAATGCGTGGATACTCTGGATTGCATCATCATCTTTGTTGTTATTATTGTTGTTGTTGAGTGTGTGTTTGTGTGTGTGTGTTGTGCGTTTTGTCTCTAAACAAATTATTCGCTTTATGTGTGAAGTTTGTGTGCGAAATGAAAAACCTCGTTTTCTTGTCAATTAAAAAAACACTGCAGACAGACCAAAAACGCACATTACACATAAAAAAAAAAAGTTTGACCGCCTTACACATATTTTAAGTAAGTGAACGCCTTTACCACTCCTACTGCGCAAACGTTAAACAAAAACAACAGCACAGAATAGTGATGTCGTTCGCGACGAGAGTCATCGCCGTCGTCGACGCTTTGTTTCCTCGAACGAGCGTGAAAACCAAGCGCTATTTCGTGGAGAAGAAGAAGATACACACGACGACGACAAAAACGACGACACCAGCAAAAGAAGAAGAGGAGCTTTTTTTCGTTCAACCAAAACGAGAGGAAGACGTGATGGAAGAGGAGGAGGATTTTTACGAACTCTCAGACGCTCTTCCACACAACAACAAACGAGAACAAGAAGACAAAGAAACAAATACGATGATTGCCAGTAGCACAAACAGCGCGAAAATTGCATCGAGAACACGTCTGTCTTCCTCCTCGTCGTCTGCCTCAATCGTCACGCGTAAGAAGAATCTTCGCAACGCCGCGAAGAAAGTGAACACCAACAACATTCGTTTGTCGTCATCGACGTCGTCTGAGGAGCAACTAATCGCGAGTGAAAATATCTCCGATATGCCACCGTTAGAACTGGATGATAAAGGCATCGAACGCGTCAAGTTACAAAAAAATGGATGGGAAACGTACAAGTACCAAGATAAATTCGATTGCAACTACATCAGCGCCGGGAAGGAGAACACGGGACCGATTGTCGTTTTAGTCCACGGATTTGGTGCGCACTCTTACCACTGGAGATACCAGATCCCGTATTTAGCGAAGAAAGGCTATCGAGTGTACGCGTTGTGCATGCTCGGGTACGGATGGTCCTCAAAAGCGAGCGAAGAGCAGTATTGCATGGAATATTGGGGCGAACAAGTGTCTGATTTCGTGCGAACGATTGCGAAAGCGACGGAGACAGACAAAGCGTTCATCGCCGGGAACTCCATCGGCGCGTTGGCGGCGTTGTACGCGGCATCGAAAGGGGCACCGGAGAGGACTAAAGGTCTGTGCTTGGTCAACGCGGCGGGAAATTTCGAGCCGAACGCGGCGCCGGGCCCAGAAAAGAAAACAATGGCACAAAAGGCCGTAGGAACGGCGCAAGATATGGAAGAGGCCGAGGAAAACAACACGTTGCAAGGCAAACTGCGGGTAGCGTTTGGGAAGTTAGCCGCATATGGTATCTTTTATTTCACTAAGATTCGCATCAAAACGATTTTGAATCAAGTATACGATAATGATGTGGACGAGGATTTGGTTCGAAGCATTGCGATGGCTGCAGAAGATCCGGAAGCGAGAGAAACGTTTTACGCCATCTCGTTGGCCGGTTCTCGAACGCAAGTGAAACCGAGGGATTTATTAGAAAACTTGAACGCGCCGGTTATGTTGTTGTGGGGAGAAAACGATCCGTGGATGACGCCGACGAAAGCAGAAAGAATCATGGAGATTAAACCGAGCGCGACTTATTCTCCCGTGCCGGCTGGTCATTGCCCGCAAGACGATAATCCTACGGACAGTAACAACGCGTTCGTGAAGTGGGCGGAAACTGTGGCGTAAGAGACAAAAAGAATTTTTCTTTAGAAAACCAATGCCGACAAAAGCGAGCACGCGCGCACGCGCGAGTATAATCAAAAGCGAATCAAAGCGTGTACATTAGAATAATAAGAAGGACGACGAAGAATGACAAAATTGTGTTGATTTATATTTTTATGCTTACGTTAATATATCAAAAAATCCTCTGTTTTTATATATGTCACACACCCCCCCCTTTTACTCTTACTCTTAATTTTATAGCTGCGGTTTGAATTTGTTCTTTCATCGATTATACATCAACAAGTTTACTTCGCGGCAACTTCCGTCTCCGAAATCTTCTCGTAGAGCTCTCTCACCTTCAAGCCAACCAAAGTTTGGAAGAAACCGGTACCGTTGTTGGAGCCCGGGCCGTTTTGGTATTTCAACATTTGTTGCGTCAATTCACCGTAGAACTTGGTGGAAGTGTTGGACAACAAGGATTCAACGTAGATCAACTCCTCCAACTTGTCAAACTGACCGTCCATCTCTAAGACGGAGACTTCTTCTCCGTAGAAAGTGTCCGGGCCGTAGAAGAACTTGATGCCCGGGTACGAGCACGTCAACTTGCGGCCGCACGGGATCCAAGAGATCGTGGAACCTTCGTCGAACAAGTACGGGGTGTCAAAGAACTTGACGCCTTCCTTCATGATCATGCGCACTCTCAAGATTTTACCTTCGTTGTCATCCGGGATCAATTGCGTCGGCAAGACTTGGATGACGACATCCGCGAACTTCTTTTGCGGGTCAACAAAGGCATCGAAATCCGGCTTACGGGCTTCAATGGACGCCTTGATGGACTCCAAGGAGTGACCACGTTCGGCCATGTCTCTTTGGATCTTCCACGCGAACTTGACGTCGTCGGAGATGTCTAAGTAGATTTTGAAATCGTAGAAGTTTCTGACGCGGTCGTCGGCGAACGGGTGCAAGCCTTCCAAAATCAAAACTTTCGGGGAGACAATCTCTTCAGCCGGGTCAAAAACGCCAGTCACGTGGTTGTAGATCGGCTTTTGGACCGTTTTGCCTTCCTTCAAGGCTTTGACTTGTTCGTGCATCAAGTCAAAGTTTTGCTCTTTCAAGTTGAGCGCGGTCAAGCCAGATTCCTTACGGCCTTGACGGTCGTTCAAGTGGTAGTCATCCAAGCACAAGACGGTGGTGGTGTCCGAGATCAAAGTGTTGGAATCCGGGTTGCCCCCCTCAGGCGGGGAAGCCTTACCGCCGAACAAAGAAGTCATTCTTCTCATGAACGTGGATTTACCTGTTTGATTATTTAAAGATAAAGAGAGAGGTGCGTGAGCAAAAATTTGTTTGATATCTTCCACCATCGACAATCATCTGTCTCTCTAATCTTTCAATATTGAGAGATTTAATGGGATAAAAAGAGAATATATCCGCGGAAAGTGCGACCAGATGCGAACGATAAATCTCGCATTCCTCTGCGAATTCACGTAAAAGAATAGTACTATCACTTACCGCATCCAGAATCCGCGGCTAAGCCGATGATGACTGGTCCGTCAGCCTTGGCGTTCACGCGTAACGACGCTCTGGATTTCACTTGGTTGCGCGCGGAAGATTTCGCGGAAACCTTGGCGCCAACGAACGCGGATGATTGTAAGGAGAAGGCAGACATTTTAGATTAGATTTACTTAATGTAGTTTGTGGCTTAAAAGAGATTGGACAAATTCGTGTCGTGATGAACGCGAGTCGTTTTCTGATGAATGTGAGAGCAGTAATCGGATAAACGCAAACTCACTCGAGAGAGAAAAAACGAGCTTTCCGGTGTTTAGGGTATCTCTTGGTTCGCAAAATTCTACTACTTTACACTATATGCTATGTGCATTTGTTTAAGGGCTACAAACTACGCATGCGAGCTGCGAGATTCGTGTTCACTCTCTTACTCTCTCTTTTTCTCTCTCTCTCTCTGGTGCTCTTCTTCCTCTCACAAGACGACAAACTCTTCTTTTTCTTCTAAAGTCCATCATTTCCAGCTCCCA
>Ga0115557_1001504_pt1 | contig 16130 bp, 12 predicted proteins | sample COGITO_mtgs_1104_FD_87280 | JGI IMG/M metagenome (GOLD analysis project Ga0115557, IMG submission 87280) | Pelagic marine microbial communities from North Sea - COGITO_mtgs_110421 | ecosystem: Environmental > Aquatic > Marine > Epipelagic | place: Germany:Helgoland, sampling site Kabeltonne...
CCCAGTTTCGGGGAAAGGTATCTGAGTACAGCGCTGTTCCAAAACCTTTGGGACGAGGCCAAGGAGATGACGGCGGAATGAGATTGCAGATGTATTGAACAAATTGAACGAACTGAACGAATTGAACGAATTGAACTATAAAACCCGGTGACCGGTAGATATACCATGTGTTTGATTTGTTTGAGGATGAGAAATTTATATGATGAGAATTAAGAGAAAATTAATGAAACCAAAGAATAATTGATTTGCCAACAAAGTTTGCCTGATTTAATGTGCCCTTAAGACCATTAAGACCGCGCCAAAGATTTTTCCATTCCAGCAACTTTCTTATTTGGTTCCCCAATCATCACGAAGCTTGGCCTGCCCCTCAAGATTTTTCCTCCTCTCGGTTTCCTCTTCGTAGCGCCTAATGGCTGCCTCGTTATCCTCTTCGGACCTTGCGTTATTCGACAAAGAGTCCATATAGTCGCGACTGACGATATTCCCGATTCGGCCCCCTCTCTTCCTCATCCTTGCCTCCTGCTTTTCGATCACAGTCTTCTGCAGTGCTGCACGATACTCCTCGGGACTCATTTTGTCCATGTCGGGGATTGCGTATGTGTTTCTGGTGCCCTTCGACATGCCGCCAAGGAGGAGACCACCAGTATCACCATCGTTGTTATCGACTGGGGGCGATGGCGGTGGTGGTGGTGGCGGTGCTTGTGATGGTGCTGATGATGATGATGATGATGATGATGATGCTGAAGGCTGAGATGAAACGACCTTTGGAACCGGTGGAGGCGGAGGTGGAGGTGGCAGCTTAACCTTTGGAGAGTCCTTGCCGCTTATGACATCTTTGATAACGGCGTCTGCCAGGGACTCGAACTTTGAGGTCTCTTCAAGGGAGATGTCAGAGCCTTCCAGGACCTTGTCAAGGGTGGCAAGGAGTTCGGATATCGAGGATTGTATTTCGGGGCTGAGAGGGCTTGGGGCGCCCTTTGGGGGCGGGGGTGGGGAGTTAGAGAAGAGATGGCTGGCGGGGGAACGTACGAAAGCTGGAGAGAAGGGAACAAAGAGGAGGGAGAAAGGCAGAAACATCATTGTCAAGGACCTGGGCGGTAATGTATATGAAGTGAACGGGATGTGTGTTTCTCTTAAAGCAATAAGGCAAATAGGCTGCGAAAAAAAAGATTTCGATGAGTATCGTCGTGTGAAACCATTTCCATCTCCCCCTCTCTCCCTCGCCGTTCTTTTGCGAATAGGCCCCCGAATCTACCCCAGCTCGCAAATGATGTCCATTCTCCTTCTCTCTCTCCTTCTTCGTTCAGTTGTTTCCTTCTCAGTGACAGCTCCTCCTTCGCTGCTGAACGAGTATGGCAAGCTATTTGGGAGGCTTGCTGACAAATTTATCTTACTAGACAGCTCTGCTGGAAAATGTTGCTATTCTGGCTGCAGCGACTGTGAATTTCGCCTTCCTGATGGCGGTTACAGGATGAGCGAGCAATCATCGTCTCGTGCTAAGTGGATCTGCTCCTATAGAGTAAGAGATTTTACAGATAAAAGTCACACGTCGAAGTGGAGTTCTATTTTTGACGATGAAATAGTCCTCGAAAAGTCGGCCTTCATTGAAAATGTACAAAAGCTTGAGTTCGCGGAATCACTTGGTCCGCCGTTTATTTCGAAGAGGGATGCACAGATTGTCGATCCTGCTGTTCTACATCACTTCTGGTCGAAGCTGTCGGTAGATGATAAGCCCTTGACAGCAGTTAAAATGCAGCGACGGCTGAAGAAGCTCTGTGGAGAAGAGGAGGGAATGACTTGGAGTATGTTCCAGAAAGGCATAATTGATGGCTAGCATCGTTGTTTGTAGTAAAGTCAGCGTCGTAGTAAAGTCAACGGTACATATTGCTACACTTATTTTACACATTTTCGATGAAGCCCTGGTTGTTCCAGCTACTGGTATTATCCACGCTGTTATCACTATCCACATTACCACTGTCAGAGCGCACTGTGTTCACTCTGGAAGCTCTCAAGGCGGCCCGTGGACTCCCCCCATCGCTGCCTTCTGTGCTGACAAAGCTACTGCTGGCCTTTCGAATCATGAATACCTTCTTTTTTGTCCCGTCTCCCTTCCCAATCTTTTCCTTGATAAGGTCTCTCTTTCTCACTCTCGTGACCTTGATGTTGAGCAAAAAACCGCACTTGTCATCGTGAATCAAGTTGGCCCCGTGCTCGCCGTTCAGCTCTTTGACCCCTGTCATCACCGCTTTGCCTTTTTCCTCTCCCCATAGCCCCCTCATGTTCAAAACACTCTCCACGACTTTCACGCTACTGCTACCGAAAGTCTTGACGAGTTTGCTCATCCAATAATCCACCATATCGTCAGTTTCCATTTCCAAGTATTGGATAACCTGCAACAGCGCAGTGAGCTCTTTTTCGATCATCTCCTGCGGCAATAGTTGCTCGTAAGCCAAGAAGCAGTTCTCCAGAACAACAGCGTCGTCTCTGATCTGCCGCATAACTTCACCAAATTCATCTATAGTCGGTTGAGCGGACAACAATGTCTCAATATAACACTTTACCAGGCGCTTGATTACGTGCTTCAACACGAAGACTAGTAAACTATCATCGCTCAGCCATATTTTGATGTTATCCGCCAAGTTGTGCATGGTCTTGCTCACCGTTTCCATCTCGTTCGCGCTCTGCGTGTAGTTGTTTGCGAATGAACTGTCGTCTGCCAACATGGCGCTAATTAATTCCTTCTCAACATCGACGCTGAATACTTCAACGACGGAGTTTAAAATGTTGCTACTGAGTTCGCTAAAGTGCATGATCAGCTCTCCCATTTTGTCACCGACCTCATCAGCCGCTTCCTCGTCTAAGTTGTCGAGCATTACTGTCTGCTCTTGCAACAAGTCGGCAAACCTGTAGCAATCGTTTGCAAAGCAGCACATATCTTCAACGCCCATGTCACCCCTCTCTTTTTTTATCTTTTTTTGCAGAGCTATCTTGAACACGTCAATTGTGTCAACGCATAGACAGCAGATCGGGCACAAGTTTTTCCCCTGCAATCTGGTGATGGCCAGGTTCAATTGTTTCTCTACACACATCATCAAATCCTCCGGCCAGTTGGACAGTTTGCTCCCATCTGATTTTGTGCCGACAGAAAAGGAGCTCTCGTTTTCGATGATCCTATCCTGCCACTGGAGTTGCAACCCTTGTACCTCAGTGCTGTACTTTTTGTACAGATCAGCCTCGATTTCCACAAATTCTTTCGACATGTCCAGTACGCCAAACCTTGCCATGACGTGTTTGTGGTTATCCGCCCACGATAGCAAAGTAAGCAGCTCGTCCACGTTGAGATCGTCCTTGTGAGAAGCGTAGAAGACGCCGACTTTAAGCTGTATGCGCTTCTCTGCCGCTTTTTGGAATAGAGTTAGCACATTGAAATCGCTTGGTAACATCGGCACCAGGTCGTCAATGACGCAGTACAAAGTATCGATCATGGATTTTACACAACGTAACAAATGTTTCACCTCCTCGTGTGTTTTTTTCTCCCCTTCTTCCTCAACCTCCCCAACCTCCCCAACCTCCCCAACCTCCTCCTCCTCCTCCTCCTCGCCGCGGGTGAACATCAGCTCGATGCATTCCTCCACCTCCCGGATAGTGTCGCTGTTTTTAAGCATGCGTTCTCTCTTCAGACAGTGCACAACGCTCATCAAGAGATCAGGCCGCTGAACTGGCAAATTCAAGTTCTCCTTCAAATTGATTAAAATCCACCTCCGAAACAGCTGCGTCCATCTCTCCCCGAAACTCAATGCGTTGCAGTACATTATCTGCATCGCGCTAACGACTTCGCAGGCCTGCGTCATGTGGTCCGGTGACTTGGACGCCTGTTTAAAAAGCTGCTGCATATAGTCGCGATCGAAAGTAAAGAAGAATCTGTCCAGAGCGGTGACTTTGTTCAAGAAGCTTCGAGCAGTGATTCCCGTCGTCTTCGTCTTTTTCCTGACGGTTCCATTCATACCGGCGTAATCAACCGAATCTTCGACAGCAATGTTTTTGAAATCAATATGATCTAAGTCGTCCTGCTCGATCACGACGTGAATATTGTCGTCTGTGACAGCTTTTCCGTCACTCACTTCACCCATAACATCAAACCCATCATCGTCACCGTCATCGAGATCTACACCTCCGAAGTCGCCTGTCACCTCATCCTTGAGATCGGTGAGTGTCTTGAACCAATCGTTGAAGGATTTCTTTGCATTCGCCTGCAGCACAATTCTCGCGTGCCCCTTTGTCATTATTGTAAAAGCCAACTCCCTGGATGCACGAACGATGCGTGTGACTTCATTCAAATCCACGCAGGTCTTACTGTCGGCAGCAATTTGCGTCTCAGAAGTTGGCTCGCTGTAAAAGTACAACAAAGTGCCGTTCCCTTTCAATATAAAGTAACGTTTATTCCAGATTTTTTTGTAGTCGCTGAGCTTCTCCAGCCACCCCCTGAGGATCACGTCGTCCTTTCCTACCTTTTTGAACCTCCGTTTCCCTTCCCCTCTGTCCTCCAGCCTGGCGGATGTCTGGAGCGATAAGGCCCTATCCCTCCCCCTCTTCTTCAGCATGTTTTTCAATAAATCGTACTTCTCAAGTAGCGCGTCGTGATCGATCCTCAACAAAGTTAGACGTTCGTCCTCCTCGTAGGTGCTGGTGCCGTTGACGAACGTCCGTTCAAGTGTATTTCGGGGTGGGGAGCCGCTAATGAAAGAGCTCTCTAGGTCATTATTCAGCTGATGTGCTGTCGCTGTTACCGTTGACCCTAGTGTTGCCACTGTTCCTAACGTTTGTGTAGACCCACGCGTTGCCGTATCGCTCACAACGGACGAATGCCTCGACACTGCTGTCGCATTTTTCGCCTGGTCTCCCGCAGATGCAGTGAACGACAAATCCACCCCACTCGGGATCGGAGCGAGAAACTTTTGCCTTTTAATCCCTTCTTCGCTGCTTTTCCACTTGTGTATAATGTCAACAATTCTCGTTGCATCGTCGATCCTTGTCATCGATGGGAGTCGAACATCGTAGTCACTCTCAAACAAGCTGAACTGAACATTGGGTGATATTTTCTCCCTCACGACATCCCCCACCGTGGTGTCCTGAGAAAATCTTACCGTCTTGAACGTACAGTCCAAGTAATATATCCTCACTAGCTCCCCGCCGACAACGGAAGACATTTCCATCAACTTGTTCTTCCGCTCAGAATCATAGGCGGCTTCATCATTGAGGACACTGTTCGCTGGGAGAGTCGGGTTTTGCTTTTGTTGAATCTCCAAGAAGTCGTATATCACGCTGATAGCCTCGCTCCCCTCGCTCTGGGTGGTTTCTCGTTCCTTCAGCAGTTCTGGTAAGATGGTCTCCACTATAACCTTCAGATAAGTCTCAATTTTTTCCCTGCGACGTTCCTTGCTGGCGGTGTTAAGTGCGCCGATGCTTTTGGACGGGAAGGGTGGGATAAGCTGCTTGAGTTCGGGAGTCAGGTAAGTTGTGCATAGCGAGTTGAACCGATGAAGTTGAGAGTACCGCTTGTGAAGAGAGTGTGATAGGGCATCCTCAATCTCCACAGAAATAAGGAAAGCTGTGAACGATTTTTTCGATTTGCCATCTCCCTCCATTTTTGTCACTGTAGACGGCACAGTGACAAGCATTTTTTTACTTAGCAGTGCAGTGATGGTTGTGATTGAGACCTTTCATCATGGTCATGCAGAAAGCAAAAAATTCAGATGAAAGAGATGAAAGTGAAGAAGGGAGAAAGTTATGGGCAAGACTATTTCAGTTTCTTTTTGCAAGTTTTTGTTCATTTTCCTCTCCTTTCAGGCACCACTTTGACCCTCGTTGTCGTCAAAATCTTACATCTCTCCTGACCACCCCACCAAAGCCACTCTTCTAAATCTTTCCTGGATTTTCTCCACTCAAGACAAAAGATGCCCTCCTCCAAACCTCCTCCAGGAGCTATTCCGCCTCCCCCACCGCCCCTTCCCTCAGCCCCCACAAAAGCTGTTGCTACTTCCAAAAGAAATGGCAGCACACGCCCCGTTGTTGTCAAAACCACCTCATATATGCAGCGCGGTCCAGCGCCTGTTAACCCACTCCCATCAAGTAACTCTTCAACTGGCGACAATGAGGGTGAGCGAGATTCTTACGGGGCTCTTAAAATGATTCCGCCCAAGACAAAACGAGAACTGTCCAGCGCACCGACGTACAATCATCGGAATTCCGCCATCAGCAACCGTCGTGGGAGTGCTGGTGGGGGGAGTGTTGGGCCAACAACAACAAGGTCCTCGACGGCCAACATACGGGCTTCTGTTTCGTCAAATCGGTCCTCGACATCAACTATGGCAAAGCCGATGGTACCTCCCGCTACTAAGCGAGCGCTGTCCTCCACCCCCGTCTATATTCCCGAGGATGAAGAGTGGAGCCATGAGGATATGCATTCTGCTCTGGATGAGATGACGGCGATGATCCCGCAGACTCCGTCGGCAGACGCGTTCCCTGACGATGTCTCCGGGGTGTCCGATGATATCCCCCCGCCACCGAGTGTAAAACCGCCGGAAACTCCGCCTATACAGCCGCCACAACTGAGCATGGCCACGAGCGACTCTTCGACTTCATCCACCCCTGGGCCCCCGCCTACCAAACAGCTTCCCTCCTACACAGATAAATATAAAAAACAGCAGAGAATGAGCAGCCCTAAAAACCTGAGGTTACCCGGAAACAAGAAGGGTATCTCGAAGAGGGCAAGCAGTCACCAGATGTTGGAACTCAAGAGGTTGTTGTTGGAGAGCGAGAAGAGCTACAGTGACATGGCAACGAGCTTTCTTAGACCCGAAACGAGAGGGGCATTGAAGGGGGCAAATTCGCAGCAGTCGCATCTCAGCCAACTCCCAGAAGAGTCGTCCCAACCATCTGAACCCTCCCATCAGGCAAAGAAAGATCAGAACAACATCGAGAAGAGTGAGAGCATGGGGGAGAATGCAGCCGACTACGACGATATAGAGGCACAACAGAAGAAACAGCAGAGTATGGGAGACATGGGAAAGGTGCAGTCGGATGAGCCCGTAATCGAATCGTGGGAGGGAATTCTTCAGAAACAGAGCCCCAGCTTGTTGAAGCGCTGGCAGGCCCGGCTGGTAAAGATCGAGAATAACAAGATGACTTACTACAAAAATAACAGCGATAGCAGTGAGCTGAGGGAGGTAGTACTGCAAGATGGGAAAATCTCGATCTCGGAGGGCAAGGTGGCGAGCGAGCGAATCATCGAGATCAGTTACAGGAGCAAGGCGGAGCGCAAGTTTCTCTTCAAAACGGCCAATATTGACGATGCTCGAGTGATAGAGCGGCTCGTTCAGAAGGGTATCTTCGAGCAAAATAAGGAGGTTGTTAGGATATGCTGCGAGCGAGGGGAAGATTGTCTCAATAAGGACCCGGTGACTGTCAAGAGTGGACGGGGGGGGGATAAGAAGAAGAAGAAGAAGAAGAAGAAGAAGAAGAAAAAGACGAAGGGAGATGTGGAGGAGTCGATGGAGAAAATGCAAGATGTCAGTGATAGCGACGACGACAGCTCTGACGAGGAAAGCAGTAATACCCGCACCATCGCTTCAACCTTGGACGAGGCTCTTTTGTTCGCTGGTGACGAGGAAGTCCAAAAAGAGTTGACAACGTTTTTGAACGAACATAATAAGACGCCTCTTCACTTAGCTGCGGAGACCGGAGCGACAGAAGTAATCGGAGTACTCATGAAATATATTCCCGAGGATTGCGTGAACTGGGTAGACGCGAACAATGCCACTGCTCTACACATTGCATTGCAAAAGAGCCATAATTCCGCTTGCTTGGAATTGCTGAAGAGCAAGGCTTTGCAAGTGAACGCGAAAGTAGAAAATGACAAGGGAGGGAGCGTGCTGCACATCGCAAGTCGGTGTAGCGAGGACGTTATAAAGATGCTGATCGATAGCAAAGTGGATCTACTTGAGACGAACGTCGTCGGGAGCTTAGCGCACCACGAGATGGCACGCCACGGCAATGCTGTTGGGCTGAGGGTACTGCTTGAAGCTGACGTGTCCGCTGTGAACAGCAAGGGTCACAAGGATGGGTACACCGCTTTGCATTGGGCCGCGAGGGAGGGTCACGTAGAATGCGTCAAGGTTTTGCTGGCAAAGAGGGCTGACTGCGACATTCAGAGCAGCAACGGGAATACCCCCATGCACGTCTGCATCTCGCACTACGTTGAGAAGAGTAAGCAGGCGGCGGAAAGAGACAGGAGCAAGAGCATCAAGTACCACAAGCGATTCACGGCCTGCATATTGGAGCTGATCAATGGAGGAGCCAACCTGGAATTTCCCTCAAGGGAGGGGAGGAGTGCCCTAGCGGCGCTATGCCGGATCGAGCCTGAATTCACCAACAATAAGTTCGGGGGGGAGGAGGCGTTCAAAGCAATGTTGAAGAAAGGCGCCAAGGTCAATACAAAGAGTCAGAAAGGTTACCAACCGATTCACTACGCTGCGGACGCAGGTAATTGGGCGCTCGTGAAGCTGCTGATTGAGCAGGATGTGAAGGAAATCAACGCGCTTGGCAGTGATGGCTTTACTGCCCTGGGATACGTCGAGAAGAAGCTCAAGGTCAGAGGGGCGAGGACCAAGAATGGGAACAAGCATGCACTGCTAGAAAAGACTGCAAAGGTACTGCTAGAGAAAGGGGCCATCAGAAGGGCGCACGCCGACGTTCCGATCGAAGAGAACACCAAGGATATATTGTACATGAGAAACAATTTAGATGGAACTTATCAGATGAAAGCGGCGAATGTTAGCACCATGATCTCAAGACTCACGCACAGGGTCTTCTACAGTCCGAGTGACGTGTACGCTTTTCTCCACCAGTATCACAAGTTTACGACCCCCAAAGAGATTTTAGGGATTTTGAGAGAGCGCTTTTTTCCTGTCGGGTACTCGGGGGGGAGCGAGGGGCAGATTGACCGTTCTCTGCTTGGAGAGAGACGGAGCGTCTTGTGTTTGATCGAAGCATGGCTAAGCAAGGATCCGGAGTGCTTTTGGAAGGGCGAAGAAGAAGAGGATATCGATGAGGGGGAGAACTACGCAGAGTTGGCCCAGTTCTGCGAAGAAATCATGGACACCCGAATCATCAAAGTTATCCAGGAAGAACTAGAGCCCGTGGACCTGAACTACTTTGGCAGCTTTGTCAACACCGCAAATGAACCGCGGTGGAACGAAACATGGGTTGACCAGCACGCCTATGTCGTGAGGTCCGAAATCAGTAAGCGCAGCATTCTCAGCCAAGCGACAGGGATGCAGAGCTTCAGCAGCACTCACCTTGAGGAGTTCAGAGTCTACGAAGAGGTCCGACAGATCTACATTGAGGAAGGCTTCGGAACGAGGAGCTCTGCAAGCAGTGGTGAGGAGGGGGGAGGAAGCGGCGGCGGCGGCGGCGGCGGCGGCGGCGGCGGCGGCGGGATAGGAAAGTCCAAGGTCGAACAATTCTTTGGTGAAGAAAATATCGGAGAAAGGGTCGGCACACAGAGGGCCGCCGCACTCGATAAAATGAGCAGCAGAGTCACGGACTTAATCCCCGGTGACCTACTACCAGTTGTCAAAGTAAAGACGAAAGTATCCGACTTCTCTCCGCAAGTTCTCGCTCAGCAGCTTACCCTCCTCACCCACGCACTGTTTTGTACCATACCAGTTGAGGAATTCATCGACGGAAGGTACAGGAATGTTGAGACGGGGGCAAATTTTATTCAGCTCAAATCAGCCACCAATAAGCTCAGCTTCGTGCTCATCAGCGAGATTCTCAAGGAGGAAGACATGAATGAGAGGGCCAAAGTCATCAAGCTTTTGATTCAGACGGCCGAGAACTGCTTGACGGTCGAGAACTTTGACATGTTCGTCAGCATCATCAGTGTCCTCGGAAGCAGCGCCATTCACAGGCTAAAACAGACGTGGAGTAAGGTTCACAAACTCATCCCAAACAAGTGGGAGGCGCTGCAGAAGGCGAGCGGGGGAGCAGGCAGAAATCTCGAGAAGAAGATGTTGACGCTGAAGCCGCCCTGCCTGCCCTGCATGGGACTGGTCTTGAGGCTCATGATCAACACCAATGAGGAGCCAGATAAAGTCACGGGGGGAGGAGGGGGTGGCGGCGGAGGCGGCGGGGAAGGGGGAGACAGCTCCGAACTCATCAACTTCAACAAACTCAGAAAAATTGGTAATATCTTGAGCATGATTGAGCAGAGCAAGTCCGCACCCTACAAGTTCGAGAAGAACGACCAGCTTTTGAGGATGCTTAGCTGCAAACCCAGATATCAGACAGAAGATGAGTGCTGGAATAGAAGCAAGAGTATCGAGGCAAAACTTGTCACATAAATTGAGGCAAAACTTGTCACATAAAACTATGTACTAATGAATTGAATGAGGCTACTTTTCTTGCAACTAAGAGACACTTCTGCTGTTACAGCCACTTTACAGCCACTTATCAATTTGACAAAAATAGCTATCTCCAAGGAAATCTCTGACCTAAAACCTGGATCTCCCCCCTTTTCTCCAACCCCTTTCTAAGACTCTTAACCGTTAACAAGCTAACAATTTAACCCTACCACATAGATAATAATACCACAACAAGGTTATGGGCCAAAACCACAACAACAAAAAAAATTGATATTTAACTTACTTAAATACATTTTTGATATACAATCTTCTTTAATTTTTATCATTTATGTATATATTATATATTTTTGAAGTAAAAAGTTTTCAAAAATAAATTATTAAAAATATTATGATTTTGATGATAAAATTTGAAAATTTTTTATATACAAATTATAATATATATTTAATAAATTATTTGAAATTATTCATTCAATACATAATAACATATATATTTTATAATATCATTAAAGAAAAATTATATCAAAAATGTATTAAGTAAACGAAATACAAAAATTTTTTAGAAAGGTTGTCAAAACAGCTCAGAGCAGGAAAGAGGAATTTTCCCTTCCTTGCCTGACACTTCGACCTTCGGAGTGAACAGCCCACAGATGGCACAAAAAAGAGCCAAAAACCTAACTAAAAGGGGTTGGGAGAAAAAGGGGGAAGATCCAGATTTCAGGTCGAGGATTTCCTTGGAGATAGCTATGGTAGTTGATCTTGTGTGTTTTTGCTGTTCGTTCGTCGTTTTCGATCGTTTGAGTGACTTTCTCCTTGTTGGCATCCTTTTGACAATTTGGCCTAATTTGGTTTTTTGGGTTCTAAAAGGGCGTTAGTTCTACTATTAATGAATTAATTCATTCCTTCGAGCCCAAGTTCAAGATGAACTGGTTTGCTCTTGCCAGCTCGTTCGATGATTTGTCGGCAAGGTGCTCTTTCCTACTTGCAAATTCATTGGTTTCTGTTGTTACATCTATGCCTAGGCATTTCAGGAGGGCCGAGTCTCTGTCACGGTCCGCCGCACTGAATGCGGTAAGGCGGAATTTGCTCAGATCGCGGTCTCTTAATTTTTCAACGAAGGTGTTCCATCCCTCTTTCAGGTGCGGGTGCCCGATTCCTGGGTTGAATAGGAAGTTGACGGCAGAAGCGCTGTCCTTGTACTCGCATTCGTGCTCACTCTCGTCCTCAAAGCGTTTGCTTGGTGACATGAATTTGAGCTTCACAGTTCTCGCCTTCTCGCCCTCTTCCCCGTCGATGCCTGCGACTGCAATAACCTGCTCGTTCCTCTCCATCGATTCTGGCCCCCAGAATCTGATGTTGATGGAACGGAGGGAGGGAGGTGCAAGGTTAAAGATCTCAGGCCAAAATTGCATTGGGAGTGTGGCCTCTGCTCTTGCGCCGATGATGTTGATATTCACGTTGCTCTCGGGTATACTGCCTATACACTTTCCTACTGTTAGCGGGTAGGTGAGCAAATGGGACAATAGCACTGTCGGCTCAGGGATACCATTTGGCGGTGCTTTGATGTTCTCGATTTGTGCATCCTGGTTAATTCCCCAACGGCGACGTCTCAAGTATTCCTCCAGCGATCGGGGCGCAGCACCACCACTCTGAAATTTTGAAGGGGAGAGGGGCGGGGGCTCCAGGATCCTTTTTAGTGCCGCTCGGGTGCCTGCCATTTACTTTTTCGCCATGGGGGCGACGTCGCTGATTGAGTTGGAATGTGGTTGAGTTCGTTTCTTTAGAGGACTAATTTTGCCTCCATACGCTGCTCTAAAGTATATAGTAAACAAAAGAAACGCAAAAAATTAAGCAGAAACGAGAGAACTCAGTCGTCATAGTGAGCGCCAACTTGGAGCCAAACAATTTACCAAACCCCAAAGTCCGACACAAAATGGCGACTTTTATGCAGCTTCTACAAGCGTCTTGCTTGAAGAGGAACACGCTATTGATGGCCGGCATCGACCCGCCTGAGACGCCTTCTGGCTCGCCCTGCCACCTTCTCCCCTGGTCAAAGAAAATCGTGGACGCCACGAAGGATGCCGTTTGTGGTTATAAGCCAAATGCGGCCTTCTTTGAACGGGAGGGTGCCGAGGGACTGGCGGCGCTGAAAGCTCTCGTCAGTTACATTCACGATACTTGCGGCGACGACATGCCTGTATTGATTGATGCTAAGCGCGGGGACATAGGCAGCACAGCGACCGCTTACGCGCAGTCGATCTACGAGCTGGGGGGCGACGGCGTTACCCTCTCCCCTCTCATGGGTTACGATTCCGTCGAGCCCTTCCTGAAGCCGCGAGACTCATCCGAAAGCAAAGTATTGGGGGGATTTGTTTTGTGCAAGACGTCCAACCCCGGCAGCAACGACTTCCTGAACCACGAGGCGGACGATGAAAAGCTGTACCAGCGGATAGCGAAGGCGTCGCAAACGTGGTGCGATAAAAAGGCGTCGGGAAACATCGACATCGACATCGACATCGACGGGCCTCCCGCCCTTGGGCTGGTGGTGGGAGCCACTGACACAGAGGCAATTGTCGGCGCTCGTGAGTCCGCTCCTCTCTCGTGGATCCTGGCGCCGGGCGTGGGGGCCCAGGGCGGAGATCTCGAGAGGAGTGTCGAGGCCGGACTGTTCGCTGCCGAGAGCGGGGGAATGGTTGGGGGAGGGATAATTTTCCCCATTTCACGGGGCATCAGCAAGGCAGAGGACGTAACTGCCGCCGCCAATAATTTCCGGGATCAGATTAATCAAGTCAGGGAGAAGGTAGTTGCGAAGCAGAATTCGCAGAATTCGGAGAGGGACGCCAAGAGACAAAAGAATAGTGGCGGCGACATGCAATCGGAAATGCAATTGGAAAAGTACCAGACAGATTTTATCCACCTGTCGCTGCGATTTGGAGTCTTAAAGTTTGGGAGCTTCACGCTGAAATCCGGCCGGACCTCGCCCTATTTTTTCAACGCCGGCCTATTCAGCTCAGGAAGCGCCCTGAGCGAGCTCGCGACTGCCTACGCGAACGCAATCATGAAGAAGGGGGTGCGGAAAAATCTCTTCAGTTTTGACGTCATATTTGGACCCGCCTACAAGGGAATTAGTTTGGGGGCCGTCGTAGCTGCAAAGCTCTACGAGCTCTTCGGTGTCGACGTCGGATTCACCTACAACCGGAAGGAGGCGAAAGATCACGGAGAGGGGGGATTGTTGGTCGGGGCTGATATCAAGGGGAAAAAGGTGCTGGTTCTTGACGATGTCATCACTGCCGGGACTGCCATCCGAGAAGCCCACACAATGGTCAAGAAGAACGGGGGAAATGTAACGGCCATCGTCATTGCCTTGGACAGGATGGAAAAACGAGGGGAGGACGATGCCCTGAGTGCTACAGGGGCCGTGGGCCGCGATCTGGGGCTGCCCGTCATTGATATTGTGAACTTGAAGATGCTCATCGGATTCCTTCAGAAAGAGCCAAGCTATTCTCAGCACCTCGCTTCAGTAAGGGAATACCGGGAGCGGTACGGGGTTAAGGAATAAGAATATAAATATACCGACCCATGTTGAGCAAAACCTTGTGCTCTCGTTCTTACTTAAAACCAATTTGACTGACCTTGATGACATTTTCTTCTTTCTCCGGCTGTTTCGATCCTAGCCTAGGCAGCATTATCTTCCTCAGAGCAGTCTCTTACGAATTTCCTCCCTGAGATCGTACTAGATTAAAATTCCTGTCGTCCACTACCGCCGAAAAATGTGGATGAGTTTTACGATGGCAGCGATAAGAAAACGGACAAGGTCAAAACAGAAAAGGCCACCCTCCAGAGTGGAGCTTCAAGTGCAGTGCCGGAGGAAGTGCCGGAGGAAGTACCGGAGGAAGTGCCAGGGGAATAGTAATCCGTGCCACCACAGGTTGCGTAGTTGTAGTAGAGGTCAGCTTCAGGGAACTGCGAGAGAAGACAATTGACTTAGTTCTCTTCCAAAACGACACGTTTGCTGTCGCACGACTATACCCCCACTGCTCATTGCATTACCACCACACCGAGCAAAAGCGCTCAAACTCCACTCGACACTCACCTCTCCACTTTTTACCGCTCCTCCTTCCACACCTTCACAGTTGTCCTTGTCAACGTAGCAGAAGGACTGAAAACACCAAGCAGGGGAGCCACCTTCTTCAGTCAGAGTCCTATTCGCGCACTTCCCCGTGATCCTGTTTCTCCATATATTCAGTTCGTGGCTCGCGCAACCAATACCAAAGTCTGGGGTCCGACACGCAGCAGAAAAACCATTCCGAACCGGATCAGAGGACAGTACCACCGACGAAGTTGTAGAGTTGTAGGACAAGCTGTCGAACATTATGGTTCCAGACTTTGCGGTACACAGCATGTCGATTGGAACGGAATTCGTAGTTTTGCAAGGGCAACGCTCGTCGCCAAAGGGCGAATAGGGGAGCCCACCGCATACTCCAGTTTTCGCCAGAAAAAAGCCAAAAATGACGACAATGTTATTGGTTGATAGAGTCATGTGTGCAGGGGGGGTTTATTACAAAATTTACGAAGAGTTTGTGTTTGCTGCGCCTGCTTGAGAATTGAGACTAAAACGACCTCAAAATCAAACATTTAGAGCTCTTCACAGCCTATATTTCGTAGCAAAACCCACTGTTTTTGATACTGCTCGTCTAGAGAACCCTGAGGGCTCAAATTAATTACCACGTTGTCACTGCATAGTAACAAAACCATCGCCCCGCCACATTTCTCATTCAAACTAAAATTTGTCCTCCTGCCCCAATAAAATAAACGATGGATATAAAAATTACCTGCCTAACCTCTGCCGAGGATCTTTCCCTCGACAAGCTCATCGATGAGCACAAAAAAGTGATAATTGGTACGTGGCATCGACGCGAAGCCCTGGCAGCAAAAAGCACGCCAAACAGGGAGCTCTATAACTAACACTAACCCTCCTCACCGCCCTAAAAACGCCCTGCACTCCCTATCATACTCCCACTTACTCGCACGCGAAGACTTCTGGACCACACCGTGCACACGTTGCCCGGCTGCTCTTGACAATCTCAACGAGAAGGCTGAGTCTGCTGAGTTTGAGGATTACAAGGTAAGTATTACGTTCGCCCCCTTCTTCCCGCCCACCCCTCTTCCGCTCTAACCGATCCTCTTATCCCATCCGATCTAAAATCCAACAGATTATCAGCATCAACTGTGGCAACGATGTGTTCCACTGTGATGATGCACGCAACATAATCGAGGCTCCCAAGGAGAAACGCTGGGACAACATCTCGCACTACTACGCGGCATTGGAACAGAAGGAGATCGCAAAGGCATACTTTGGTTTCTCTCAGGTTCCTTTTTACGTTGCAATCTGTGATGGCAAGGTTGTTTCCTCTGGAACTAAGAAGACTTTTGATTTTTATGCTCTCCCGGGGGTGGCAGCCAAGTCTATCAACAGGACAAGCAGTCCAACTTGTGTCACTCACGATACTCTCGGAATGATGGGAGGAAAATTTGTTAATACAGTGAAGGTTGTTGACGCCGTCGTCGAGGAGGAGCTAGCTCCAGCAATGGACACATTCTCCTTTTCCATGGACGAGGATTTTTGATTCTGATTCTGATTCTGATTCTGATTCTGATTCTGATATATATTGGGTTGGGGGAGGGCGAGATATGAATACGTAGGAGTAA
>Ga0115557_1001514_pt1 | contig 16060 bp, 20 predicted proteins | sample COGITO_mtgs_1104_FD_87280 | JGI IMG/M metagenome (GOLD analysis project Ga0115557, IMG submission 87280) | Pelagic marine microbial communities from North Sea - COGITO_mtgs_110421 | ecosystem: Environmental > Aquatic > Marine > Epipelagic | place: Germany:Helgoland, sampling site Kabeltonne...
ATTATTACGAAATGACGTAACCAAAATAAAAAAACAAGTAAATGATAAAATAATGGAACTAAAAACAATATATGGTGAGCTTTCCAAGACCACCACAAAAAAGGCTTTACTATTCAGTTTAGACTCTTTTTTTTTCCAATACAAACTATTTTCCGTTGAATTAGAAAATATTGACAGATTTCGTGTATTATTGAATAACAGAATGTACTGTGATTATTACAAATTACATACTCTTATCATTAATTATATAAAAGACAATAGTGATGACTTAAATGCATCTAACCTGGAATTTTATACATTCCCACCATATAAAGATTTAGACCCGTTCCAAGAATATAATTTAGATGATATCAAACATATTCATGAAGATATTATGAATTATATAAACTTCTTATATGAATGTTACGAGATAAATCAAACGAAAATAACTAACTATAACAGTAAGACGCGTATCGGGTTCTCTATATCAAATTTACTTAATACATTAGAACATGAAAATGTTGTATTAAAGCAACAAATGACTTTATATATAAATTATTTATCCTTTTTTCATATATCTCAAACCAAACATTTGAAAAATGTATTACAACGTCTTAAAGATTTTGATAATGAAATAGAGGATAATGTCAATGGAAATCATGCGTATTCAGTGGATGATGTTGAAGAGGCGGATTCTACTCGTAAATTTGAATATAATGAATATGACGATGAAAATCTTATTCGTACGAACATAGAGCCTATTAACGATAAGTCATCGATATTAATAGAATCAATTTCTGATATTAAATTGCACGATAAAAATGAAAATGACAATATCTTATTACTTCCTGATAGTAGTGACAATATATCACCTACTCCAGCACCTACTCCCACATCTGTATCTACACTTTCAGATACAGAAAGTACATGATAATTTTTGTAAATACTACATTCGAAATAGAATGTTGTGTAAATATATAGCTTAATTTAGATGGATACAGACGAATCTATAAAACAAGTAAGTAATAAAGATTTAGATAGCAATGATGAAAAACAGAGTGTTAGAGGTCGTGGAAATCCAAAGGATGACAAAATTTTATGGTCTCCAGATAATGAAAAAATATTAATTGAATGGTGTGACATAGCACAATGTTACAAGTGGTTAAATTTCAGAAGTCATACTAAACTCGCAAGTCAGCAAGCATGGTTTACTATACCAGCTATTATTTTATCTACTATTACTGGAACAGCGTCTTTTGCACAGAGTACTTTACCGCCCCATATTCAAGGTTACGCACCCGCTATAATAGGTAGTATTAATATTTTAGTAGGTATTTTAACAACAATTCAACAATATTTAAAAGTGTCTGAAAAAAATGAATCTCATCGTGTGTCGTCTATTGCTTGGGATAAATTCGCACGAAATGTACGTATTGAATTAGCAAAAAAACCAGAAGAACGTGACAAAGCAGGGCATTTTATAAAGGCATGTCGTCTTGAATTTGATAGATTGATGGAAACCAGTCCTTCCATTGAAAATAGTACGGTTAAGGAATTCAAATATAAATTCAAAAATAAACCTGGTTTTGATAAAGTAAAGAAACCAGATATATGTGATACTATTATCAGTGCTGAAGAAACCAGAAATCAATGGTATAAAGAAATTAATAATGAACCGGTTATAGACAGTGCTGCCGAACAAGCAGTAAAAGAAAGAGACAACTTCATATTGGAGCAACAGCGTATATTAGCTGAACGAAATGAAGAATTAATACGTCATGAGGATAATAAGAGAGAACAAGAAAATATTAAATTACAAGACATTCAAGACACCGCAAGAAAATTACGCGAAGAGGAATACGAATATAACCTTCATGTTGACAAAATTATCCAATATATTCATGGATATGAAGAAGTCTATAACAGAAAACCATTAAAGGAAGATATTGTAAATAACTTTCAACCTACAATTGATGCTACTGTTCTTGATAAATTTCTATCTGGGTATATGAAATAATATCTAATATAACTAACAAAAATATATTAGATATGGGAGAACATGCTGGAATCTTTTACGGCCCAACATTCCACATTATTGTAAGCGAACCGGACACATGATTTATCCTTTATATATTCTACTTCAGACCTTGTAAAATTCGTATGCAGGATATAATTCGCATTACTTGTAAATAAACCGTATCTTTTATAATTATCACCATTTAAAATAGGAATTGTAGAGAACATTGTAATATTACCAAATACATCATGAGATACCTTATTAGATACTAACGAAGTACTCAGTCTTTCGGTTGTTTCAATATTCGTATACTTTTCATCTTCATATTGGCATATATATACACATATTGGTGATTCTATTATGTCATTGTTCTCATCATATATATTTTGTATGTCTGAATTATTAGTAAACATCTGAGTAATAATCTTACATATGGGTGTACTATTTGATGATTTTTTATGTAGTATTTCATCTATGATTACCCACGAATATTGGTTCTCATCCGGGAAGTCCATGTGAATTATGGAAGTGTCTATAAATATGTATATTTTATCCTCCATATTGATGTGTCCTTTATATAAATCTTCTGAATTTTCATAGGTAATACCAAAATTATTTTTCAAATATTGAGAACATTGTTCTGGAATAGAAGTTTCGTCGTAGTATTCATCCTCATTTGACGATATATCAAACAACTCATCTTCTTCTTCATCTTCATCTTCATCAATAAAAGGCGTTATGTCATCCGTATCACTGTCAGAACTGTTATCACTGTCAGAACTGCTATCATTGTCAATGTTCTCTATGTTTCCTTTTTCATTTGGAAATTTCATTATGTTATTATCATTATTCATTAAAAATTTTACGTATGGTTTATCACTATCATCTACTATATTATATAAAACGTAATTGAATTCGGTATCATCGTTTACATTTATTACTTTGTTTAATGTGTCATTACTCAAATATTTATAAATGATATTATCGTTACCCGTTTCAACTACTTTCTTTTCAGGTTCAGTTATAGTACCGTACATAGATGGTGGATTTACATCATATATAGCCGTTCCTGGTTGTATCTTTCTCATGAATTTGTCATTTATTATGTCTTCTATTTCTGGTTTGATTGATATCATCGTATACAATATAATTTGATATTATCTTGCAAAAATAAACTTGTAAAACTACATAAAGATATTATACGTTTATTCATTATAACACACGTTACTATAGATACTACTATTTTCTAAATGTCCGATTACGACAATAACTCAGTTCGCTCACTCAATGACAATGACCGTGGATACATGGCACAACTCGACGACGATAACTTCTCGGTAGTTACCGACGATCTTTCAAACAAATCCGTCGAAAAAAAGGTATTTAAGATGGGACGCAATGGATGGAAGTATGATGACATTAAGATGCTCGATTCAGGATATCATCGTATTGTAAGGTCCCATGACGGGATTAAAACTAAAACCGAAGTCTATTCTACATCATTTATTCCGGGAACGTGGATCCGTGATGCTATTACCGGACATAAACATCAGAATTTTCGAGTTGGGTCTTGGCATGAAGACCTTTTTTTTAAGGTTAAAGATACAAGTGGTTATGTAGGTAATGGAACATATAATTTATATTATGACAGTCCAGAACAATATGAAAGACAATTGAAGACGAATACTTCAGTAGATGTGAAAAAGAAATGGACTGATAAATTTGTACTGGCACAAGCGAGATTGGAATCAGAACAATAATTTAGGAAGAGTCATAATAAAAATATAGCAAGTATATAACTAACTACTAAAATGAATAAAAATATAATATCTTGGACTCATTACATATATGCTACAATTACCGCATCTGTATTAGCCTATGTAACCGTAATGGATTCATCTAAAGAATCAGATGATTCAGCTACAAGTATGCTTCCTAATATAGATAATTATACAGAAGAAGAAGAAGAAGAAGAAGAATCACTCCCAGAAGAAGAGGAAGAGGAAGAGGAAGAAGAATCACTCCCAGAAGAAGAAGTGGAGGAGGAAGAATCATTACCAATAGCAGAACCTGTAGAACCCGAACAGAAACCTTTATTTGGTTCTTCAAGAAGAAAATTGAAGAAGAACAAAACAAAAACAAGTAAGAAAATTAGCAAAAATACGAAGACTCATCGTCGTCATTAAAAATATAGTCATTTGAAAAATGCCTATATTTAAAGATATATATTTATCAGAACCTCAAGAATGCAGGAAAATAATGAATAATATAATTAGTACGTGTGATATACATGACATATACGTATCAATTGGTGGTAAAATCAACAATAACGATTGTTTTATGAACCATAACAATAATGGGGTTTTTCAAATGATACCATCCTATTTGAGTTTGAATAGTACATCACAACTAATCATAGTATTTGATACATTTACTCAGCCTGATTACGAATTGTGCTATGAACATATGACTCCATATATTACGCCAAATACCCATATAATTTTATGCAATCAACTATGTGATTGTGGATTTATTCGTAAGTTTATTCCATATATCATAGACATAGCAAAAACAATTGGATGTGTTCCATCAAATATGATAATATGTAATTATGTCAAATTCAAATACCAAGTAAATCCATCCGAACAAAGATATTTAAATGAAATACCTAATAACATATACGCAATACTGATAAAACCTGAATATAAAGACTACATTGAAAGTTTTTACGAATGGTTCGGATACAACCGATATTTATACAATTTTATATACAAATACAAGTATTATCAATTATATCGAGGAGCATACAGCTCACTTAATCTTCTCTACGATACAATAAAAACAATAGAATATGATGATAACTACCAATTATGTATTTCAAACCCACAAACTATACACTTTTGGAATTATGTATATACTATTACAACTCCTAACACTAAATTAACATCAATATATGAAGACTTCGTGAACGCTAATAAAATTAAAGTAACTCCTCACAACGTGTAAAAAACTCTTGTAGTTCCTCTTTATTAGAATTATTGTGAATTTCATCGGGAATATAACTATCATTTTCTTTTTGATAACATAAAATAGCGGGAATTCCTGCGAACATTTTTTTTGTTTTCAAGAAAGCAAACACATCAAAATTAACATCAATATCAATAACGGCACATTGGACGTTATCCGGCATTGTATTGAATTTTTCTAATACTTCTTTTTCTATTTTTTTACAAGGGGCACACCATTCAGCACCAAATTTAACAATAAATAATCCAGGGTTTGATTTAATGAGGTCCATATAATCATTTCGAGATTTGATTTCAGTAATAAGTGGGAGTGTCATAGTTACTATATGAATATTACAGACATTATTTCTATATATTTTTCGTAAAAATCATTGAAAGAATATTATTAGATATAGTATAGTAATTCAATGTCAATAAAAGAACATAATCTAAATATTCACATGTATTCTCTTGAAGATTTACTTGGATTGTTTGATTTAACATATAATATTTCACAAGCCGACCTTAAACGGGCTAAGAAAGTAGTATTAATGACGCATCCAGACAAATCCAAATTGGATTCTAAATATTTTCTATTTTATAAAAAAGCGTTTGACGTTGTAGTTCGTTTTTACGATAACCAAAATAAACAAAATCAGAAAATCACTCCAAATAATACCGCATATACACCACATACAAATAACGAAGATGATGATAGAACTGTTAAAAAAGTTTCATCGGTTATTAATGAAATGTCAAAAAGAGAATTTCAAGATAAATTCAATGACCTGTTTGAAAAGAACATGTCCACCAAGGTTGATGAAAGCAAGAATGAGTGGTTTAAAAATGATGAACCATCATATACTACGAATGAAACTGTAAATTCAAGTAATATGGGAAAAATATTCAATTCTATTAAAGACCAACAAACCGGTTTAGTAAAATATCGTGGGGTTGAGAACATTATATCAAATCAATCATCCACTTCGAATTTTTATGACGACGACGATGATGACGTTTATGTCACAAGTGACCCTTTTAGTAAATTAAAATTTGATGATTTACGAAAAGTTCATAAAGACGAAACTGTGTTTTCAGTAAGTGAACGTGATTATCAAAATGTCAAGAAATATTCATCAGTAGACCATTTCATGCGAGAACGAGGACAACAATCTACATCACCTCTATCTAAACCCGAAGCGGAACGCATGTTAGCACAAAACGACCAATTGTACCGTGAAAGAATGATGAAAAAAGAATATTCTTCTAACTTAAAAAATATGGAATATGAAGAAAAAAACAAATCCGTATTATCCAACTTTTTAAGAATCAAATATTAAGGATTAGACGGAATCAGATGTTGTGGCATACACCATTCTTTTTTCATATCTAATAATAAGTTCTCGGTATTACGTGTGGTATTCTCAATATCACTATAACTTGTATATTGCGTTACTGTTGGTGGCGTAATCATATACCAAAAATATTGATACTGTAGTCTTTGCCAATACATGTCTACCGCGTTTTTCTTAATCGATTCTTTTGATGAATCCTTGGTTAGTTTCTCTACACTTTCCTTGAAATTCTCAAGTAATATGTCATACATGTGCTTCTTTACTATGTAACCAGTTGTTGTACGACAATAAAATACACGAGAACAATATTCCTCTACTATTTGATACGGACGTGCATTATTTCCTCCGATGATTAACACATCCCAATTTATTTTTGTGTTTGTATAGAATTTTTCAAGGTTCTGTTTTAATAAATCAGGGTTTTTGAAATGAATATCATCTTCACAAATAAACACATAATCATAGTCTCTTTTTTTTGCTATTTCTAAACATTTTATATGACTCATAGTGCAACCAATCGCACCTACATCTTTTTTTATTGCGTCTACACGTTCAGCATTTATATTCATTTTTTTAAATTCTTCGGTCGCATGTTCTAATCGGTCTTGACGATGGTCTAAATTAATAAAAAGAGTATTTTCAAATAAATTCATCTATTTTTATTACTATCATTTTCACTCTATATTATTTCAGTTTCATATGATATCTGAATATCATATGTCAATAATTCATTTATTTCTTGTTCTTGCGAGACTTGTTCTTGCGAGTCTTATTCTTGCTTTCCTCCTTCTTGAATGAACCAAATTCACCCTTCTTGGTGAAGTAACCTGCCTTCTTAAGACGGTTATTCTTCTTGGCAGTCTTGTGCTTTTTGACAGACACAATACGCCCGTGCTTATTCTTCATTAAATCCTTCTTTTCTAAACCACCGGTTGTCTTATCGACAGTTCCGTGAAATACTTGAGCTCTTGAACCAACAGTCATTCTATATTCAATACATAGATTTTATTTACGAGTCACTGTCAGTATTTACATCTTCTACTAAAACTGTTTCCTCTTTCTTAATTTCTTCTAAATTCGCATATTTAGATATGTGATGTTGTGGCTTATCTTCTTCTTTTTCAAGATTCTTATTCGGGGTTGTTTCTTGTAAATGTTTTTCTACTTCTACTAAACGCGCATTTGTTTTATCTAATTGATTGGTTAGTTCTATTATATGTAAACGCATTGAATACATTTCTGATTTTTGAACTTCAAATAATTCAACCCAATTTTCGTTTGATGTTTCTGTGTTCCATGACACAGATTTCTTTTCTTTGGATTCTTGTAACTCTATTGCGTCTAAAGTTATATTATTGTTATTAGTAGAATCTATACTTAGCTTATTTGTTTGTTGGACCGGTTTCATCAATTCTTCTCGTTCTCTTCTTTCGCGTTCTAATAATTCGTTAATATCTTTATTTTCGTCATTTGATGTTTCACGAAAATCTATTTCTTGAGGGGTTTTGCGTTGTAACATAGTATCATATTCCTGTTGACGCATATTAAACTGTTTATTAAATATATCTTCTTTACTTTCATTTACTAACTCCGGCGTATTAATCGTATTCGAATAAGACATTGTATTCATTGTTCCTTGTGTAGGTGGGTATTGTGGGGTGATTGGTTGGTTTTCTTGAGGAGCTTGAGATGTATATTGACTTGAATTATGCGCTGTATATTGAGGATTTTGTATATGTACGCTTTGTATCATACTGGTTAAAGCTTCTTTATTCAAATTATTCAAATCATTTGGGTCTATTTTCTTCCCTTGTAGTCGTGTATAAAAATCTTCAATTGATTGTTTAAACCAATTCTCCTTTGATTGAGGTGGTTTCGATTCAAAATAACGAATAATAAATGGGTTTCCATTGATAATGTTCCATAGAATTTTTTGATTTTCGGGATGAACGAACAATGACATTCAATAATATTCTGATAATATTATTCAAGTAGTTATCTTTATTCTTATTTTTGGTTATAATATTTATCTAATTTACCTTTTCTTTACGTGTCTTATTATTATAGTTAGTCATTTTACCTTTTCTATATTTCCTCTTCTTGGTTTGTTTTTTACCTTTTCCAACTATTACTTTGGGAGAAAATACATGTTCTATTTTTTTTGCTTTTAAAAAATCATGAATATTTCTTTTCATGTCTGCTACGGTTTCATCCTTAGGGTCTTTTTTAGTACTGGCCCATTTAATATATGAGAACAATTCGTTTAAATAATGGTCTACTTGGTCGCTACTTGTAAATGGAGCATTTTTTGTATCAAATTTTATTTTCATATTTCCTACCTGAAACCCTTTACGGTTTTTATATGATGTTGGATATATTTTTGTTGTGATTTCTACATCATTTTCATTTTTTACAGGGTTATTGATTGTGGTAGTAGTCAAAGGTTGAACTGGTGGAAATGTAAATACTGAAGAAGGTAAATTCGGTGGAGGTCTCCTTCTTTTTGGAGGCATTTCTAATTTATATTATGCATATATTTTGTTATACTTTGAAATATATTTTACGAAAATTACTCACATAACTATCAGGTATTCTTGGTTTTCTAAATAAGTCTAATTTTTCTTCAGACGACTCAATCGGAACATTGTTTATTTTACCTGTTAATAAGGTGACTATGAAAAATAACGAATACATGCCACATTCAGAATTCTCTTTTTGATGCTCTACTTTGTAATTGTTATATTCCGTTAATTCTATAGGAGTTTCAAGTTCCATACAATGTTGTTTTAAACGGTCTACTAATTTCTTTATTTCTTTTGGTATCTTATCACCCAGACTATCAAAGAAAAATACGAATCCTTCCTGTAAATCAATAAACAATGATACCCAATGCGAACCATCGTCACGAAACTTGTCTAAATTAAATACCACGCCGATTTTGGTTTTTCCTAAGTTTAAATATTCTTGCACTTGTTCTTTATTTTTTAACTTACACAAATCTTCTATATAGCATAAATCGTCAAAATCGATACTCGCAGTTGGAATTGCTCTGAACATAGAATACGATTTTTCATATTCAGTAAGCACATTATCTATATCATGATTACTTAACCAGTAGTTTTTCTCTTCTTTCCATTTATGTGGTTGTAATGGACGAGGAACATATAAATATTGATTTAGTTTTTCACCATAATTTTGGTCTTTTATGAGGTTTAACCAGCAATCTTCGGTCGTACATGTTCTTAATCTTCTTTTTAACTCCTTCCATATTGTTCTCGGTTTTTCAGATGTTATTTGGTTGTATGGATTGTTTTCGTTATAATTTACCTTGAGTATATGTAATACGTCTTCGGGTAAACAACTACCACGAACTACTTTATTACTATGATTATTTGGATTACAATTTATATATTTTGGCCTTGTTAATAGCTTTTTTAAAGTTTGATTCTTTTTACTTTTTTCCTTATATTTCTTTGACATGTTGATTGATATACACTCTAAATAGATTTTTACATCTTTGAATATTTAGACAATTACGTTACTTTTTTATCAGTTTTGTACCCCAAAAGGAAGTTATATCATTTTGGGAGTCACGTTTAGAATCGGTATCTTCTTCGTCAGATTCATCTATATTACCAAATAATGTTTCGTTGTCTGAATCATTATCATACCCTTTTTTCTCTATATCTTTCATTTTTAAATAACGAAGTAATGTTCTCGTATAATCGTTAAATGATTCATTCACGTCAGTTGTTATTTGTGTATCCGGTTCGCATATTAATCTTCTGGTTAATTCGATAATTTCATTTTTATGTTTCTTTAATGTACGTATATGTTTCTGTTCTCGTTCATATCTCGCAGGGTCTTCCTCCGAAATGTATTTCTTATGTTGACTTTTATTCATTAAAAAATTCATGGTAATATTATTTATATAATCATCGTTTGAAATTGAATTGTCGTCGTAGTCACTTTTGGTTTCACTCATTACTATATTCATAGATTTTACTAAAACAACAATATCAGTTTAGGCAATATTTACAGGATTCAACGAGAACAAAATATTTGACTATATTATAATAATAATATGAGCGGCTCAACAGTATTAGGAGGTCCTTATAACGGACATTCATCAAAACAAACAGTGAGTTCTAAAAGAGATGGCGAAAGTGCAATTACAAGAAAAATATTACGTAGTTCTTGGAATACCCCATATGCTACCGGTACATATGAGGGAGAGAAGAGAGTTATTACCCCATTCAGAGCAGTCAACAATTTAGGTGATTTCTTAGGTAGAAAGAACTATTCATGCGGAGGACCCAAACAGATGACATTTACATGCGACAATAGTAATGTTCACGCATCATCCACTAACGTTAAATTCGTTTCGGATTCTTCCGACTATATTCGTTTTAGAAAACAACAAGCCATGAATCGTAATTACAACGATTCAGCACATTAATTTTCTATTACAATAAATTCTATAATAAATGTATAGAATTTATAAAAATGTATAAAATGAAATGGACTATTCAAAATAATAACAATGCGGTTCTTACTGCTGATAAAGCAATGCCATTAAAAGACTCTACAAGTAACAATGAAGGACGATTTCAAATGGACCGTCAAACATTCATTGAAACAATACCCAGTGTTATACCTACTGAAAACAAATGGATGGGGGAATCCAGAGATGCTTCTGATGTTATGCGTAGACGTCGTGCCGGAGCAGTTGGAAAAGGGACATTTAACGCAAATAACAACCAATTCTCTTTCACCAATCCTGATGACAAAAATTCCCGTAATAGTGCTCTACGCAGAGTTCGTGCGGGTGGGTCAGTCGCACCTGTAAAAAAAGGGGCTCGTAAGTAACTTTTTTTCACTTGATAAACTATAAGACACGAAAATGTATAATTATTTAGCTGAATTCTTAGGAACTACCTTTTTTGTATATGTTATTTTAGCAACCGGAAATCCTATTGCTATTGGTGCTGCGTTAGCTCTGGTTATTGTTTTGATTGGCCCTATTTCAGGAGGACATGTTAATCCGGCTGTCACAATTGTTATGTCCGCAGCAGACAAATTTCCTACAAATGAAATTGTATCATACTGTCTCGCACAAATATTTGGCGGCTTAGTTGCTTTGGAATTATACAAAAGATATAAGTTATAAATCTTTATGTATGTAAGAATATGATTACACTTCTACCACCTCAATATTTGTAGATACTTCCAACACATTAGCTGGAGTATGCATCTGATTTAAAACTATTTTGTCATCTATCTTATTTATTATTTCGTCATTGCAAATTTCACAACAACTATCTGTGAAAATTATACAAATTGAATACAAGATGAATATAAGCAATAAGACCGATAATATGTAAATGCCCGATGTAATATTCCCCATTTTTATCTTTACGCCCTTGAATATGCGTTGTATAATGTCATCCTATTAGTATTCAATTTTTATGAAAAATTGAATACTTTATTATTTACATAATATAAGCATCTTAACGAGAACAAAGTTCTATTATATCAATCCAATATGAATCCTAATCCAAATCTGGTATATGCTTCAGGTTCACAGAGAACTTTACCATATGACCTTCAACGTCACATCACAACTAAGTATCTGAATAAACAAGAGAGAATACAAGATGCTATTGCTAAATTTAATTCTACGAGTGGAAGAGATGAATTCAAAAAAAATCTATCATTGTTGCCACCAGATACTCGTGTAAACCTCTTTGTAAATGGGATTTATAATAAATTTAATAAATTAGTTGAAAATACTTATGTTATTGTGCATGGTGGTATTACTATGCCTCGTTATATCCATCAAATTGTTCGTGTATCACTTGATACTATTTATTACGGATTTCGCCTGGGTTGTAGTGACAATCCAAATCTTAGACGCACGCAAAAAACTCCATCATTTACAATGTGTTTGAGTAATACATCTGATATGGGTATGAAATATTGTCCGATAGAAGGTCATTCTGAGTTGACTGATAACATTCATGTAACAGATTTTGTAAAGTTAATTCGTATATTATTTAAAGTACTAAAGTCACCGAAATTTACCGAAGAGCGTAATAAAATTCTATATGATTTTGCGTTAATAGTACAGATATTAGCTACAAAATACACCAAATTAAAAGAGCAAAAACAGAAGGACAAGTTGGCTGCCAAGGAAAAAGCACAAACGGACAAGTTGGCTGCCAAGGAAAAAGCACAGAAGGACAAGTTGGCTGCCAAGGAAAAAGCACAAACGGACAAGTTGGCTGCCAAGGAAAAAGCACAAACGGACAAGTTGGCTGCCAAGGAAAAAGCACAGAAGGACAAGTTGGCTGCCAAGGAAAAGGCTAAACAAGAGAAAATAAATCAAAAGAGAGAGCTACTTGAAATGCGTATGCAAGAGAGAAAAGTAAAAAAAACAAAACCAATTATTATGTAAATTATCTAACTACAACTGAGAGTTCAAAATGTCAAATTACAAATTTGACATTTTTTTATCGTGATTTTTGAATCATTCTAAATAAAATAAATAAACCGACTATTGATAACGTACTGACAAACGCAATATTAATATGGTCTTTAAATATGTCATCTATATCAATACTCTCATCGTCACTATCGTCCGATTCCTTCTTCTCTTCTGCTTCTGTGGAGACTACCTCTGGACTTGCCTCTTCTTTCGTATCGGATAACACATCATATGTATTTGTATCACCATTTGTAGTTATTGATGTAGGGAAACCTACCTCCACAAAATTTACAGATTTAAATATACGATTACTATCTACTGGTTTTATCGCGTTCATTTTTACTTCAGTTTCTCCTAAATTGGTATTCTTACTTTCCTTATTGTTCTCCTTTTTGGGTGTATTATCAATGTATTTGCTCATCTATATATTATGTTCTCAAATAATATCAACAATATAAAGATAAATTGTTGTTATTGTTATACTACTTCAAATGTGCGGAATTTTTACATTATTAAACAACAATAATCATATACCACAATCCATTATTCAAGCTTGTTTTGAAAATGGGAAAGGAAGGGGTCCAGAATTTTCATCTTTATCATATTGTGCGATTAACGCACAGTTAGGATTTCATAGATTGGCGATTAATGGATTAAATGATGAAGCAAATCAACCGATCCGTATTAAAAATATTTCGCTCATATGTAATGGGGAAATTTACAACTATATTGAATTATATGAAACATTAAACGTTTCACCTACAACAGATTCGGATTGTGAAGTTATTATTCATATGTATTTGAAATATGGCATGGAACATACTTTGCGTATGTTAGATGGGGTGTTCTCATTTGTCTTAATTGATACCAGATTCAATATGCCATCCAAACTATATGTCGCAAGAGACCCATATGGAGTTAGACCTTTATATCAAATGAAACCGATATCACGTTTAAAATCATCTAAGAATCACTTATATGGATTCGCAAGTGAAATTAAAGGTTTATATGATATTTATGACGACATTAAAGGAACTAATTATAATAAACGGACACTTGACCCTAAACACGCCTCTAAATATCCAGATTATACTATAGAACAATTCCAACCAGGAACATTCTCTTATTATGAATTACCATATGGAATTCAAAAACCATGGAAATTTATATCATCACAACAATATCATTCGCACGGCTTCCATAGTAACATGTATACTAATTATGTGAATACTAACACTATGTTCAGCAATATTCGTAAATATCTTACTAACGCAGTCCATAAACGATGTTCGGCTACAGATAGACCGATTGCGTGTTTACTTTCGGGCGGACTTGATAGTAGTTTAATTACCGCCATTGTAAACGATTACCATATACAAAATGGTCTACCTACACTTGAAACATATAGTATTGGAATTGAAGGTTCCGACGATTTAAAACACGCACAAATTGTTGCTGATTATCTGGGAACAAAACATACCGAAGTTGTATTAAGTGAATTAGATTTCATTAATGCTATACCTGAAGTCATTAAAGGAATTGAAAGCTACGATACTACCACCGTACGAGCAAGCATTGGAAACTGGTTACTTGGAAAATATATATCCAAACATAGCGAAGCTAAAGTCATTTTTAATGGAGATGGCTCAGATGAACTGGCCGGGGGGTATTTATATATGGGAAGTGCACCTGATGAATTTGAATTTGACAAGGAATGTCGGCGATTATTAAAAGACATACATACATTTGATGTTCTACGCTCTGATAAATCCATTTCATCACATGGGTTAGAACCAAGAACACCTTTCTTAGACAGAGAATGGACGGAATACTATTTATCCATACCCACATATGTCCGATTTCATACCAACGAGAAACTTCCGGAAAAATATCTTATACGAAAAGCGTTTTCTAAAGAAGAATATGCTAAGTATGATGATAAACCATTGTTACCGGACAGTGTAATCTGGAGACGTAAAGAAGCCTTCAGTGATGGGGTTTCTACTCACACACGTTCACTCTATCAAATTATACAAGAACATGTGCTTAAAATTGTTGATTTAGATACTGACTCATTCCCATTTAAACATTTACCACCACAGACTCCAGAACAAATTTACTATAGAACTATTTTTGAAGAACATTACGCGGGATTGGGTCATATTATACCCTACTTTTGGATGCCAAAATATATTGACGCTACCGACTCCAGTGCACGAACATTGAGTGTATACTAATAAAAATATAATTTTATACATATATTTTTATTCAAGTGCCTTCGTTTTATCAATTGTGACTTCTCTGAGAACATTCTTCATTACTTTATCATCAAATAATCGGGTTTCTTCTTTTCCGCATCCGCCAAGTGATGATTCAGAATATTTGAAGAATTTTTCGTAGTTTTCGGTTCCCATTATACCCACATCGGGAGTGGAATCATACCATATTGGACGCATTCTTTCGTTCCTGTTAGCTACTCCTTTAACTGCCTTGCGTAACTTCACTTTGTCTTCATCTTTTTCCCATTTGTCGTCATCTTTGATGTATACGGTTTCGCGTTTCAAATCCGTACAATGGAGTGGACGGTCATGGATTTCCATTTCATTTATACGTTCTACGATGATATTTGAAATGCCATCTATGAATCCACGTTCTCCGGTTTCTATGAAATCCTGTATGGATATATTGATGGATTTTACAAAGTCCTTTAATGTCATCGCATTCTTACATTTCTCATTCAAAAATACATTTAGATTGAACTTATTGTTACTGTTTATGTTCGTGTTATTATTGTTTACAGTATTACCCATATTCTTTGACATCTCCTTTATAATTTGTTGGAATTCACGACGTTCTTCCAATATAAGGTCCTTAAATTCTTTATTCTGTTTCAGTAATTCAACTACCAATGACGGATTCTCAACCAGGGTAGCAGCATTTGTTTGGGCTTCATTCAGGGGGTCTTCATTTGAGGGGGTATCTTCGGACGTATCACAAACTTCATTATACGTACATGTTTTTTTATGCCTTGATAATCCAGACCTATGTTTATATGAATTTCCACATACACATGTTACCATAGTAGGGATTTGTATTATCATATCGTTATCATTAGTTACCCTTTTATGTTTACCTGTAGATAAATGTTTATTAAAGTCACTTTGTTTGCTACATGAATAGTCACATTTGTCACAATTAAATTTTAGGCGATTATTGG
>Ga0115557_1001518_pt1 | contig 16040 bp, 14 predicted proteins | sample COGITO_mtgs_1104_FD_87280 | JGI IMG/M metagenome (GOLD analysis project Ga0115557, IMG submission 87280) | Pelagic marine microbial communities from North Sea - COGITO_mtgs_110421 | ecosystem: Environmental > Aquatic > Marine > Epipelagic | place: Germany:Helgoland, sampling site Kabeltonne...
ATTTGTACATGTTTACCGAGAAATTGGATCTGGATCTTTTTGATTTTTATGATGATCATCCCACCGGTGTGACAGAGCAGCTTGGGAGGTTGATCATTACGGGAATAATGGAAGGGGTGAGCTTCTGTCACAGCAAGGGTGTCGCTCACAGGGACTTGAAACCGGAGAACATTCTTCTGCGGAGGGTGACCATCGATGGGGATGACAATTATGACTGCGAGTACGACGTTGTGCTCTGCGATTTTGGTCTTTGTGCTAGGATGGTGGAGGGAGACAAGCTTACGGATTTCTGTGGGAGTCCAGGTTTCTTCGCCCCAGAAATGTTTGTTTTGGGGAGCTACTGTGGGTTTCAGGTGCGTCGTTTTATTTATGCAGCGCACACGCACGCGCACACGCACGCGCACACGCACACACACACGCACACGCACACGCACACGCACGCGCACGCGCACACGCACAACACACACACACACACACACACACACACACACATTTTTTCTCTCAACGAAGGTCTTCAGGGAAGGAAGGAAGGAAGGCAGGTCAAACACATTTACTCACCCCTGAGCCAAACCCAACACTTTCCCCCCCCCCCAGGCCGACGTATGGAGCATCGGATGCATTCTTTTGGAGTTGCTAGTTGGACACGATACTTTTGGAGAGTGCTGGATGACCGCATATGACAGCGAATACATGAAAGAAAAGAAGACTTTTCGCGACGAAATTTTTGATGCTGTGAACGAATTGAAGGAGCTGTCTTTGCCGAAGAAGCTCAGCAGCTTTGTCCAAGCATTATTGAGCGATGTTGACGGCAAACACCGGCCGCCAGTGAGAGAGCTGCTACAGCACGAATGGGTATCCGATGGCTTGATGAACAGCAAAGTCGAGAGACGACTAAGCAGCAAAAGTAGTCCCAGCTTGAGCCGACTGAGGCTCGATAGTACGTCCAGCAATGCCGGCGGAGGATCTCCTCATTCCCCAGGTTTCCGGTAATTTGTTTAGCAAATAAATATGTTTGGTTTAAATGAATATGTTGGTTTGGTTTGGTTCGTCGTTTGGCCAGCAGCAGCGGTTGACTACTATGTTGTTGTTCACCTGAACAATTTTTTGAGAGAGAATCCGCCTTCGTTGTTCCCACCGTCATTACTGCCATCATCGTTGCTAATGCCACCACTCGCACTACCTACATCCGGTCGTTTTTTCCCCTCGTGAGAACCCTCGCCATCATTCCAGACATGTTCACCAAGGGCCGATGCACTCGCTATCTTCAATTCTTCCACGTAGAGTTTAGCCATTGCCTCAAGCTGGAGCGACCCTTTACCCTTACACAAGTCAAAGAGAGGAAATTGCAAGGCCGCGGACCAGCTAAAGGACAAGTTCCAAGGGCAACCGCCGGACGAGGAAGCAAATTTATTGATGGCGGACAGGCGAGCCGCAGCGTCAGCCAAAGACTGACCCCCAGAAAGGTAGTTTGCGCCAGGCATTGCAGCCGGGAAAGATTGTTTCAGCACATAAATATTTGCTTCCGCGATCTCCTCCACAGTGTAAGACTTATCGCAGCCCTTTCCGGGATTTATCATGTTAGGCTTTAAGGTTGTTCCCTCCATGTAGACACCATGATCTAGCATAGCCTTGAATAGCTCGCTCTGGATTTCAATGTTGATCTTCACAGCGTCTTCAAGCGTATGCGATCCAGATAGAGAAACATCCGGCTCGACGATGGGCATCAGCCCCTCTGCCTGGCAGATGAGCGCGTAGCGTGCTAGGTCCCTCATATTTGCTTCAATTGCAAGGCGTGTAGGACACTTATTGTTCATGTCAATCACCAGTGGCGACCTCCACTTCGCGAAACGGGCGCCCTGTTTGTAGTACTCGCTGCAACGGACAGCCAAGGAGTCCAGGCCCTGCATTACAGTGTCTCCATTTGTTCCAGGAAGCTCGTAAACCTTGAGGTGAGGTTTCACCCCGACCTGCAAACGTAAATACAAGTGAGTGAGGCTGTTTTAGCAACCCTCCAGGAAATGCGGTCGACAAGAATTATTATGTAAAGGTCTGCACGCACCTGAATGTTTTTAGAAGCAAGCAGCTCGGGAAAAAGGACCCCGGAATCAGACCTTTGCAGCAGCGTCTCTGGATCCAAAATAGCCGCACTGAGGTAGTTTTCGACCTGAGAAAAAGGCGCAATTAGCTTACGACAACCACACCGACAATAAGTAAGTAACTACCATCCCGTACACACACACTCACCGTGGGCGTGTCAAATAGCATCTGACGATAGATTCGGCGTTGCTCCTCGTCATTCACAAGGCCGACCGCCTCAAGACGAGAGCCAATGGTGGCAGGTCCTTCGTCACAAGCCGTAATTCCTTTCCCTCTCGTAGCAACTGCATTTGCCGTCGCCACCAAACTTTTCTTCTCTTCTTCACTAAGGTGAGGCGAGAGCGTGAACATCAATGAAGTCGCTGATGTCTTTTGGACACGTCGAGCTTCATACCGTTTGAAATGTGTACGAAAAACGAACGGAGTCGCCAGCTGAAAAAGTAGAAAGTAAAAACAGAAAAGTTTCATTATAAATGGTTCACACAGATCTTAAAGAGAGGCGTTGAACTTTTTGGATCCCAATTTAGAACGTGAAAGGTGAAAGGTCAGGTCTATCGACAGATATGACAACGGTATCTTTGTCCGAAGTCATGTGCAGCAGCTGACCACCTACACAGTCACAGTCTACAAACTTGCCGATCTGCCTTCGGGCTCGGTCCCTGCTCGTTGATATTGGCCTGAGGGTGGTTGTTTTTCAGATGATTACGACAAGGCAGTAGCAAAGCAGCAAGGCGGTGGTAGATGTGAGATGGGGCCAACGGCTGTTTGGTTGCTTGGGTGGTTGCTTGCAGTTAAAAAAAATTAAAATTAGTTTATGGACAGTTGTCCACGCAAAAACTCATAGGTGCCGAACATGACACCAACCATGGGAACTACTTTCATCAACTCGATGCTCAATCCTCTATAAAACCCCTTCAAGCCTTCGTTTTGGAAAATGTATCTTATGTGCTGCCGGAGATTTTTATCTCCTAACGTATTTAAATGCAGTGCCTGCATGCAACAAGATGGTTACAGTATGAAGTTGCGTGTGAGTATATGTGGACATGCACAACCAACATTAAGCCCTCTTTGGGATAACAACACATTCATTCATATGGGATTCTGCCTTATTAGTCAAGTGATTCTGCCCCCTAAACTAACCTGTATTTGCATTCTACGGCGGATAACATCGATTGGATAGGTGACGACAGCGGACATACTTCCACTGATTGCCCCGATTCCAAGGCTGATGGCAAAGCCAAGTCTCTCCTTCTTTGTTTTGCCATCCTCGATTCTGAAGTTAATGAACCGATCAGATTCCAGTGCCTGTCGAGGAAGGGTTGAAAAAAGACAAGAGACTGTTAGCGTACAACACACTTTCACCGAACACCACTAATGACTTTGACCCCATGTGACTGTTTGTCTGTCTGTATGTCTGGCTGTCAGTAAGATCATCACCAACAAGCACTCTCACCTCCTCTTTCAAGCTACCATAAACGCCGTAGGAGATAGCAAACGACGGCACCGCAACCAATAGTGTCGCCGTCAGGCCGCTATAAAGTCCAAAGAAGCCCTCGTTCGCTACAATTTTTCTGATTGCGTCTGTGATCCCCTTATAGTGCTCCATGTGGGCCAAGTCAGTAGTCAATCTAGTCCTGACCAAGTCAAGGGGGTAGCAGCACATGACGGCAGTGCACCCTGCAATGGCACCGGCACCAAAACGGGAGATAAATATACCATGTTTTTCAATTATCGACATCATGCGAGTTCGCTGAAGGTTTCTGTTCGCGTCCTGCTTCGTCAAAACCATACCGTTCAAAAATCCACTTGCCTGTTGTAAAGCAAACATATGGGGGTGCGAGCGAAGCAGTGTGAGTCAGGAGTCACGACAAAGACTACCCACAAAAAAAGAGAAGTTTTTTTTCCCGGCACAGTTTCAAAAATTGTCGCGGACAGAGAAATGAGCAGCTGGGGTGTATGGCACGGCACTGCGGGTTTATGATGCTCCTTGGTCGCTTGACTATATACCCTCCTCCCCCCCTCGAGTACCAAAAAACTACTCTACTCACTTTTTCATAGACATAAAAATTGATGGCCGAGTAGGGAAAACGGTGAAGCACGCTTGTACCGTTGCCCTTCCAGAAAGCAAAAACACCTTCCCTCTCTACTACCTTTTTAGCCCCATCTAGTGTTGAGTTCGCAAATTTAGGGGCAGCACTACCTTTGGTGGAGACAAGAGAATGGACTTGAAAAAGAATTACCAACCGCGACAATGGAGCGGTAACGGTCTTGGCGAGCGCGCCAGCCACACCGCCCGAAAATAGTTGTTTAAGGGCAGTTGTTGGTGTAACACTGGCCCCGGTAGAGGAGTCGTTGCCTTTGCTGAGGGCAAGTATCATTGACCCTCCCCCTCGAGCTTGTTCGCCTTTCTTTGCAAAAACACTCCCGCCATGATCGCCTCTCCCCAAACCACAAGCCGGCATGCACATCATAGACCCTCCAGCGATACGATCTTTCGCGTCATACTGTCGCTGGATGTTGTGCATTCCAGGGTAGAAAAACGGTCGAAGGAGTGGTGTTGCTTGGCCAAAATAAACTCAATTTCGAAGGGATGAGGGGAAAGTGTCTCGCCAATCGCGAAAAACTCAGTCTGTTGAGAGTGACAGAACAAATGGAGAAAAAAAACAAAAGACTTTCTCCGACCACATTTTGCAGCCAGCGGTGTGCATTGTCAGTTTTTCCGGGCCTTTTCTGTGGCCGTGATCCAACAAGTTGGCCTTTTTTTGCCCCTTTTGAACACAACAATAGGATATACCGCCAATTAACCCTGAATTTAAGGCTTTAAGGCTTTAAGAGGCCCTCCTGGCTTTCGGTTCAGTCACACGAGAGCACTTTTTTGGGGGCCTACCATGAGCTGCGTTAGGATGGATGGGAAGGTGACGGCCTGTGGGGGCGGTCAAGCAGGATTTTGGTCATACGTAGGCAGTTGGGACTTTGTGGGAGCCAAGACGACCACCAACAAAAAATTTGCCTATCGGTTCACCCACGCCCAGCTTGCCAGTTTGTGTCCTCTTCCTCCCAAATCTTTTGTTACTGCTTTACCAGGCCAGGGAGAGCAGTGGACGATCACAAACGACAAGGAAGAGCCGTCCTCACCCGCAAAACTAGTGATAAAGGCCCCCAAGGAGGGGGACAACAATGCCATGGTGACACCGAGGGATGAAAGCAACACGTTGGCAGCACCTCTGCCCCCCCCTGCCCCAACCTCCACCCCCTCTGACCCCTCAGATCCCTCTGACACCTTTTTGCCTAAGTCTAATCCGAAGAAGCTGATCGAATCGCGCGAGGACGAGCTTGCAAACAGCATAATAGTTTCCTCCACTGATACATCCCCTAGCAGCAGCCCACTGCGGACTGGGCGCGGGAGTGACGAGGATTCTGTCGATACAGTCGAGAGTGTTGTGCCATCATCAGCGACAGCAGCCTCTTCTGTTACCTCTCCAATTGACGACCCGGCCTGTGTCACCCCAGGTGCGCAGAAGAGCCGTGTTGTTTCTATGGATGAACCGAACCAAATTCCCTCACTTGTTGGAGAGCCTCCCTCAACCACTCCTCTATCTCCGCCTCCTACCCCAGCATCATCATCACCATGCGCATCTACCGCATCTTCCACCAATGTAGGAAGCACCACATCAGCATCCTCCGCAACCACGAGCGCAACAGCTTCAACAGCCACAACAGCTTCAACAGCCACAACAGCCACAACAGCCACAACAGCCGCAACAGCCGCAACAGCCGCAACAGCCACAACATCAATTCCAACATCAACTCCAACATCAACTCCAACAACAACAACAACAACAACAACAACAACAACAACAACAGCAACAACAACAACAGCTGCAAGTGTAAATGCAAAGTACATTCCTCCTCCTCCTCACGACCTGAAATATAGTATTGACGATTTTCGAGATGGGGCGCTTCAATACCCAGCAACTACTCCCACCACGGGTTTTTGGAAGGGTCACTTCGAGAACAGCAAGAGCAAGCGGAAGGATTACAAGGTTCAGGAAAACTTTAGCCTTTTTTTCAACAGGTGAGTAAGCGAATCAAATTAGGAATCTAGCGCTAGGCTCTAGTGCGCTGTTGAACACACATTTCCCGCCCATCCCATCATGCTGTCCAGCCGCTAAAAAAGCGGCAAGAACGATAACAAAACCTTGCTCACACCTTGCTCTTTATGACCTTTTGTCACGCTTTCTCAAATCTGTAGCAACCCTCAACCGGAGGCGAGGACGGAGTTCTTCACAGACAGCCCTCTTCCCAGAAACGACGACCAACCACTTATGCACGTTCGTGGTGACGGAACAAACAAGTTTGGCCACTTTGAGATCCTGGGATCGTATGATCCCAAGAACTCTCGGCTTTTGATTCAGCGGGTTTATCTGGCAATTCCACCTAAGGTAAGAGAAGCTCCAGCGACCAACCAAGCGAGGGCAGACTCACTCGTCACTAGCTCCTACCCAACTAATTAACTGACCAACTTTTCTCTTTCACTGTCGCCTTCTCAGCCCAAGACAAAGAAGCCTTCTGCCAAGCGGCCGCTTCCCCAACCGAACTTGACTGTCGATGGTCTTGACCCAAATAGCGTAATGGCCACAACTGACGCGAGCACTCACTACAATACGCGCAAGAAGCCGATGAATTGGAGCAAATACGACCTGGAGACGGAAGCGGAGGAGAAGGCGCGGCTGAAGAAGATGCGGGTCAGCGAGAATAAGCAGAGGGGGGGGATGATGCAGCAGAAGAAAAAATCATCCAAGGGTAATCTGTCGCAGTCCGAGTCTCTTTCTCAGTTCAAGAGCGCGAATTGCGCTGGCTTTAATCCTGCGACGCAACACTTTAGCAATAAGAAGCCTTTTCTTGCCCTCCCGACGGTCTCCAAGTCCAAGCTTTCCAAGACTCTCAATGCGAATGTTTCCAACGAGCTTAACGCTCGCTGGAAGGCGGCACATTTTGTCGGGGGCACAAACGAGATCTACGAGGGAGAAGTGTGGAACGGCTTGAGGAGCGGTAGTGGCGCTTGCGTCTACGCCTGTGGCAACATTTTTGAGGGAACTTGGAAGGAGGGGAGAGAGCATGGCAGAGGGACGCTGTACACCCCCACGAGGGACGTGATCTATGAGGGCTCATGGGCCTACGGTAGAATGAGTGGTAGCGGCATTTATCACTTTGAGGATGGGTCTGTTTACTCGGGGGAGTGGAAGGAAAATCTGCGGGTAGGAGTTGGCACATACACTTTCAAGGATGGGAGTTCCTATGTGGGTGAGTGGGCCAATAACCTCATGAGCGGACGTGGCACCATGACTTGGAAGGATGGCAGCACCTACGTCGGAGAATTTGCCGGTGGTCAACGTCATGGCAAGGGCCGGATGTCCATCAGTGATGGCTTCGTCCACGAGGGCCTGTGGCGAAACGATGCCATGGACGGCCGCGGCGCCTGCACCTACCCTGATCAAAGCCAGTACATTGGAAACTTTTCGAAGGGGAAAAAGGAAGGACGAGGTAGCGTTATTTTCGCAAATAACGCTGCGGTCTACGAGGGGAGATTCAGGGAGGATGGAATCGAAGGACAGGGGACACTCGCTATTAAGAGGAATGTCTCAGTTGATGAGGAGGGAGCGGGAAATGAGAGCAATGGGCGGCCAGAAGAGGAAAAAAATAAGGGGAAAAAAATCGGAGATTACCTTATTCCCATCACTGTGGCGACTATTGCCCTCATTCACGAGAGGAGCGGCTTTACAAAGAGTGGGGACTAATTTTGTCTTGTGTATTTTGGGTAGGGAGTTATTTAGTTGGGTTAGGATGTGGGTGGGTGTGTTTTTAGGTTCAGGAGAGAGAGAGAGATGTCTTGTTTTGAGTGAAAAAAAAAAAACAGTTATAAAAAATGTGGGGGCTTGGGAATGTGTTGTGTGTGGAAGAAGAGGGATGTTTTTTTAATGTATAAGTTGCACTAATGTAAACGGGAATTTTTGTACGTGGCATTTTTTAAGGAGGTGTGTTTCAAGAGCTTTTGGCGGAAACCACTGCCTTTCTTATTTTTATAATTTGTTACTATTTTTATATTCAGATCTATCTGCTCCCAAATCCGAATAAACCCCTTTTCTTTTTTTCCTCCTCGCTCAAGGCCTCGACAGGCTTCTCCAGATTCAGCTTTGCCTTCGTCTTCGGTCTGCGCTTTTTCTTCCCTCCCATCACAGCTCGGTTTGTGACAGCATGCTGAAGAGCACCTGGCTCTAAGGAAGAGGACTCTGGCGTTGTCGATGCCTCTGTGGCTCCTTCAATCGAAGCCTTCACAGAGACCGGCCTACCGCTCATTCCCATCATGGGTATGCCTCGTGGTGGAGGTCTCCCACCGCCAAGCATCGCTTGCATGTTCATACCTGCAAGGTTGCCCTGCAGTGCTCCGATCTTCTTCCCTCTGACGCTGGGCACAGAGCGGATTCGCTCGCTACTCGGGCGTTCACTAATATCGCTTACTCTATCTTCACTGTTGTTACTGGCGGCGGCTATACGCTCTGCTATCGACATTTGAGAGGGGTCCTTCCCGCCGGCAGGGTTGGCAAGCACTGTCTCCTTGGATCGCCGGCGAGGTTGAGGGGGGTCTTTCGTGAAGTTGTTCGGGATAGGTGATGTACTCGAGGTACTGTTCACACTACTTGTAGAAGTAATGCGCTGTGACATCGGTTTAGGAGCAGGGGGAAAAACCAAATTCAAAGTACCGTCACCGTCATTACTTTTGGAGGAGGCCTGCATAGCAGCGATTCGGTCGGCTATCGAGGTTGCTTTTGCGACAGCCGGTTTCGGTGACGAAGAAGTGATGGCAGAGGAAGCTTCGGGGGCAACTGGGGGTGGTTTTGGGGCCGGTTTTGGTGTCGTGGTTGGGATAGAGGATGGCTTAGAAGGTACCGGCGGTGGAGGTGCTTTGTTCTTCAATGCAGCGATCTTATCCGCAACAGGTTCCTTTGGCGGTTCTGGTTTTGACTCAGATGGCTTCGGCGGAACATATGGTTTCGGTGGAACAGACGGCTTGGGCTGCGAGGATACTGTCGAAGATGTCTTGTTTTTCAATGCGGCAATTTTATCAGCAATAGATGATTGTTTTGGCTGTTCTGGCAGAGTTGACTCCGACGGTTTCTTAGCAAACGACGGTGGCTTAGGGTTCGATTGCACTGCTGTCGAAGATGTCTTGTTTTTCAATGCAGCGATCTTTTCTGCAACAGTCATTTTTGTCGGGTCCTTTGACGGTTCTGAAGTTGTTAACTTCTCCTTCTTGACTTCTTCTTCTTTCTTGTCAGCCTCCTCCTTCTCGGTTTCCTCCTTCTTGACTTCCTCCTTCTTGGCTTCCTCCTTCTTGCCCTCATCTTTCTTGACTTCTCCCTTCTTGTTGACGTCCTCCTTCTTGCTGACCTCATCTTTCTTGTCAACTTCCTCCTTTTTAACCTCCTCCTTCTTGCTGACCTCATCTTTCTTGTCAACTTCCTCCTTTTTAACCTCCTCCTTCTTGATCTCACCAGATACTTTTGCCCCTTCCCCCATGTTATCATTATCCTTAATTTTTGCGTTAGGCCCTTTCATAGGAGGTGGATGCGAAGGTGGTGGGGGCGCCCGGTTTTCCAAAGAAGCTGGCAATACAGCAGGTGGAGCGGGTTTCTCTTTCTCTTTCTCTTTCTCTTTCTCTTTCTCTTTCTCTTTCTCTTTCTCTTTCTCTTTCTCTTTCTCTTTCTCTTTCTCTTTCTCTTTCTCTTTCTCTTCCTCTGGAGGTGACGGCAGGTCACTATGTGGTGGAGATTTGGTATCGGCTGATAAATCCTCCTTTTTGGTCTCCGTCAGTTTCCTTTCTTCAGGCGGAGTCGTGCTTGGAGGTAGAGACTTTGGTTTGCCACCTTCCTCAACTGGATTGTTTCCTTGGGGCGGAGGCCCATCGGGAGGTGGCGGCTTTGGGTGGCCTTCTGGAATGCTTTTCCTCTTGACTTTCACAATGCTTTTCCTCTTGACTTTCGCAATGGCCTTTCCCCCGTCGACTGGCACTTCTGTTTTCTCCTCTTCTACCTCTATCTTTCCAAGTTTCTCGGCAAGCGCCCCGCCTAACCCCACTTGCGTCTCACCCTCCCCCCCACCTCCAACACCACGAACACTTCCCGCTGATCCCTTTTTCAACGATGCTATGGGTGTGCTCATTGGTGTTTTCGCACCTGCAATGATATTCGATTTCACGTCGTCGCTCATACGCCGCTCCACCTTCAACGGAGGTAGCGTATTTGTTTCAGCTTGTTGCAAAGAAGCTATCTTACTTGCGATAGAACCCTCTTTAGCAGCACCAGTGTTGATACTTGTACCAGTTTTTTTGGCACCCGCCACTGAAGACTCTTGCATCTTGGCTATCTTCTCAGAAATGTTTCCCGAGAGGCGTTTCTTTGCGACAACTACTTCGTCGTTTGGTGACGAGGTTGGTTCCTTCTTATCAAGTTTCATCGAGGCAATCCTGTCTGCTATTGACATGGGTTTTTTGGAAGTTTCAGAGCCATCATTCTTCTCCTCATTGTCGTTTAATGCCGGTTTTGCCGTCGTCGTTGACTTCGTCGTTAACTTCGTCGTTGCACTTGTTGTTGCAGAGGAATATTTATTTGTCGATGTTGTTGTACTGACGCTGAACTCCTTTTTGTTCTCTTCCTGAGCTACTACATTCTTCTTGCTGGCCAATTTTGCGGCGATAATTTCGCTTCTCTTGGCTAGCTCAGGGGTTGGCGCAGTTGATTTAGGCGTCGTTGAAGAAGAGGGGACAGATTCGTTCGTAAGCTTCATGGAAGCAATTCTCTCAGCGATAGTGGGCTCAGTGGAAGCTGCAGCCGTCGTCGCTGTCCTTGTGTCAACTGTGGTCTTATTGTCAACACCATCCTCCCCGGCTTTTGCATCTTTCTTTACTACTTCTTCCCCCCCAAAAAAATTCCGGTCTTCTTCAGCCTCATCGCCGTCTTCACCAACACTTTTCTTCTTGTTATCCATTTCCACTTTGAACAATTTGAGCTCCTCCTGGATGGCATCTGATTCACTATCTGTTCTCATAAACGTAAGCTTCCTACCTCTACCACTAGATTCTGACAGATGTCGTCTCGCAACTGGATTCTCCGACTGCGTGCGACGAAAGGTGTGAGTTGCGGTGTAACACCATTCGGAAATAACAAAATCGACCTCACCTGGAACTTGGAAGACCCCCCCCCCTTCTTTAGCGGATAGACAGATTCAATCGTCATTCTCCTCTCAGCTTTGGTGTCAGCCTTTATTCCCAGTTTTTGAGACATGCGCTTCATAGAAGAAATGCGCTCGTCATCGTTGCCGTCCTCATCTTCATCACCATCATCATTCTCATCCTCATCCTTTCTGTCATCAACTCCATCGTTGATAATCTCTGCACCACCGTCGGATGCAGCGGAGCTGTCTTTCAAACCAATCCCGAGCATCGCCGAAACTTTACTTTCGCTCGCTGCGTCGTTACTGATACTTGCCCTGCTTCCTTCTGACTCCCTCTCTTTCTCATCTTCGCCCTTGGCTACCTTAGACTGCTTGGATGAATACTTCCTGACAAAAGTCTCGGGCTTGGGCTCTGCTTTTTTACCATTCTCCAGTTTCATTGCAGCGATTCTCTCCTTTATCGAGAGCGGTCGACCTGAACCGCTATCTTCTGACATGGGGATGCTGGGTTTGATCTCAAAGTGTGAAAGATTGGTATGCTATGATAATCTGGTTGAGAAGGAAGAGGGGCACAGACACGAAGTACGGATGAGGGTGTTTTTATTCAACGTTTCAGATACTCAAGGAATTGCACTGAATAAGTGACGCCAGTGCGAAAAACTGAGGCCGCAATTGTCCTCAGCTAATGTGCTCAGTTGGATCTCTCTTCCTTTCTCAGTTGTCATGGAGAAAGTCCTCTTATTGAAAAATAATACTGGTAAGTTATTTATGTCGAAAATTCGCCGCATAAGCGCACTGTAAAATGTCAGGGAATTTAAATTTTAATTTCACCCACTCTAACCCCACTTTTTGCCTCACATCACGCGTGTCGTGGCTTTGTGATTCTCCAGCCTCTCCTCTCCTTGTTAGCATTCAGCAAGCAGCCAACAAACAAACGCAAACATGTTCAGGCAAACAATCACACGCCTTTCACGCGCCAGGACATCGGGGGGATACATGATGACAGGAAACGTCCAGAAGCGGAAACCAAAGGTTCTGGTCACGGGCGCGGTGGGGCAAGTTGGTCAGGAGGTGAGTGGAGGTTTTTGTCGTTGCGAAAAATGGAGATTCTCGCAGGATATGCACGGCCACTAACCGGACGCTCTTCACTCAGTTGGTTCCTTACTTGAGGGCTACGCGAGGTGCCGAGAATGTGATTGCCAGTGACGTTCGTTCCCCTCCCCAGGATTTGTATGAAGCCGGACCCTTCCACTACATAGATGTCCTGGAGACAACCCAGCTCTCCCGCCTTGTAGTGGAAGAAAACGTCGACACAATTGTCCACTTAGCTGCCGTCTTGTCCGCCACCGGGGAAAAGCACCCACACTTGGCATTGAAAATTAACAACGAGGGGACCCAGAATATCTTTGAGCTTGCCAGGAATAATGATCTGAAGGTTTTCTGCCCCTCAACGATTGCCGTATTTGGACCCACAACGCCCAGAGACGAAGAGGTTAGTTATTTTCCGAGGATCGCGACAAACATGGTGGGTGGCGGTTTTCGAAGGAACTAACACAAAAGCACAGATGGGAACCCCGGATGAATGCGACATGCGCCCTACAACAATGTACGGCCTCACAAAAATACATACAGAACTACTCGGTGAATATTACTGCCAAAAATTTGGCGTCGACTTCAGATCGCTGCGGTATCCCGGCGTGATTAGCGGAAAGGCCATGCCCGGAGGGGGGACCACTGACTATGCCGTTGAGGTGAGTGATTTTCAGAAAAGGCAACTTTTTCCTCCCATCTTCTACGGATGTAAATTTTATCGGACTCTTTCCTTGCCGCCAATTAACCCACAATCCACAGATCTATCACGAAGCCCTCACGAATAAGGAGTACACATGTTTCTTGGAGAAAGACACCACTCTCCCAATGATTTACATGCCTGATCTTTTGAAGGCAACTGTGGGACTCTTGGAGGCTGAGAACAGTCTCCTTAAGAGAAGGGTTTATAACTTGGGTGCGATGAGCTTTACTCCCGAGTGCCTATCGGATAGTATCAAGAAAGGTAAGTCCCCATTCCTCCACGTCACAGCGCTCTTCATTCGCGTCCCTTCCTTACAACAACCCCCTCCCTCCCTCCTCCCAGAAATCCCCGAATTCCAAATGCACTACGCCCCCGACTTCCGGCAAAGCATCGCCGACACCTGGCCCAAGAAGCTCGACGACTCGAACGCCACGGCCGACTGGGGCTGGAAACCCGACTACGACGTCGACGCCATGACCAGGGACATTGTCAGGTACCTCAGAGAGGACGCCGAGAAAAGGTGAAAAGCCTTATCAGCGTGAGTGAAAAACGTAACAGAAAACGAAATAAAAACAAAAAAAGAAAGGGAGAGGGTTGCATAGAACGACGTGTTCTTTCTTTATCTCTCTCTCTCTCTCTCTCTCTGCCCTCTTAGCGAAGTAAACACAGTCGTCCAAAGTTACCATTCTATATTTCATTTTGTGGCCCTCTTGGCCTTCATCAAGGGCGCATCAAGAAAGCGTACACCTCCCCGAATCCCTCGACCTCAGCATCTTCTCCATCTCCTTCACCACGTCCTCCCCCTTCTCGTTCACGCTCCACAGCTTGTTAATAATGTCCGCGTCGGTATTATCCCCCACGAACTCCTTAATATCCTTCCGAATATAAAAGAGAATATACGCCGTGGCATCAACAAGGTCCTCCGGATTCTCCACGACGTGCACCTGGTGGTCGTTGTACGTCCTCCACCCCCCCCCGTCCTTGTCCCTTACGCTCGCGACGTAGTGCCCCGCCCCGAATCCCCCGATGTGGTGGACGATGCCGTAGAGGTCGTAGGTGCTCTCGTTGCGCCCGGACTCCTCGCGCATCGACGCGGGGATGTCCAGGGACTCGAGGCGCTCGCGGGGAGGGCTGGGGGGGAGGGGGACACGGAGACACCGGTATCACGTTTATCTGAACCCTCCTTATCTTTCTCCTCCTCCTTCCCCTCTTCCTTCCCCTCCTCCTTCCCCTCCTCCTTCCCCTTCCCATACTCCTTATCCTCCGCCAGCACCGCCCCCAAATCCAGCCCATCAATCGGGAACACGACCTTGTTCCTAAGCTTCCTGCTCTCCCTCCTCTCCGTGTGCTGGAACCTCTTGAGGTGTATCATGAGCACGGGTGGCAGCCTCCACACTTGCATCCTCTTGGTCGCCTCGTTGTGACCCTTGCACCTCGAGCAGTACGTCTCGTCGATCGACTCGGACTCGGACCACTTCTTTATACAGCTCTCCAGCGTGACGCTCTCCTCCTCCTCCCTCGTCATCCTCCCCCAGCTCTCGTGCACCCCCACCCTGTTCCCCTCCTCCCACCTCCACATCCCTCCCCTCACCACGTCCACGTGCCAGTCGATCCCGATCGTGTCCCCGTCCTTGACCAGCGGCCCGAGGGGGGCGGAGGGGGAGTCCGGGATCAAGCACCCGACGCAGAAGGACGTCCAGGGGCAGTTGGCGCACCGGGTCCCGAGGCGGTCCACCACGCGGAGCCGGAACCCGAAGCGCCCGAAGGGACCGCAGCAGAAGGAGGGGGAGTGGATCGAGGTGAGGGGGTGAGAGTCCGAGTCCAAGTCCGAAAACGCCGTAACGTCCATGTCCGAGTCCGAGTCCGAGTCCGAGTCCCGTTCCTCCCCCCCCCTTTTCTGTCTCACGAACCTCTCCACCCTCCTCCCCACTAGGTCATAAATCATCCGTCCCGTCATCTCCCCCAGCGGCACCTTGAGCAGCATTGGGGTCCCGAAGATCGTGACGCGGTCGAACGGGTTGAAGAGGTACCCCGTCTGCCGGGGGGGGGACCGGGGGCAGGGGGCCCCGGGGCAGGGGAGGGGGGGGGGGGGGCTGGAGGAGCCGTGAGAATGAGACTGATCATGGGAATGCGAATTCGAATGATCATGATCATCGTGGTCATTCTCTTTATCATTCTCTTGATCACTCTTTTGATCATTCTCTTGATCATTTTCATTCTCGACATGGTCTCCATCAACATCCATATCCTCCACGCCCCTCCCAATCTTCCTCTTCCTCCCCTTCCCCTCCTTCTCCTTCTCCTTCTCCTTCTCCTTCTCCTTCCCCTTCTCCCCCCTCCAATCCCCCCCCGTCTCATAAACCAAAACCACCTCCTCCCCCCTCACCCCCTCCACCGTCTTCCCCATATCCATCAAATTCGATATCCTACTCGGGTACCTCTGCACGACCTCTGCCATCGCGAAGTTCGGCACGACCTTCGTCCTTAGGAACGTCGCCAGGAGGTCGGAGGGGGGGGGGAGGGAGTGGAGGGAACGGACGGACGAGAGGGCGGAGGAGAGGGAGGAGTGGTGGAGGGTCGTGGACGGGTGGTGGGGAGGAGTCGAGGACGACGCGAGAGAGGAACCCGAGTGAGAGGAGGTGTCCGACTCCGACTCCGAGTGACCTTTCCCTTCATCGGAGTGATCGTCCATCCCTTTCCCTTCTCCGCCTACCCGGCGCTTCTCCTCCTCCTCCCGCGCGGCCCACCTTTCCCTGACCTCCCTCTCCCCCCTCTCCCTCTCCCTCTCCGCCCTCCTCCTAACCTTCTCCTCCCACCTTTCAAAGTCATACCCCCTGACCTCCCCCCCCTCCCAAAGCACCCTCACAACCTCCTCCCTAACCTCCCCCATCCCCGCCCCCCTCCCCACCCTAACCTTCAC
>Ga0115557_1001519_pt1 | contig 16038 bp, 8 predicted proteins | sample COGITO_mtgs_1104_FD_87280 | JGI IMG/M metagenome (GOLD analysis project Ga0115557, IMG submission 87280) | Pelagic marine microbial communities from North Sea - COGITO_mtgs_110421 | ecosystem: Environmental > Aquatic > Marine > Epipelagic | place: Germany:Helgoland, sampling site Kabeltonne...
ATTTATTAATTTAGCGAGAGGCAAGTTTGGGCCCATAACCTTGTTGTGGTAGGGTTAAATTGTTAGCTTGTTAACGGTTAGAAGTCTTAGAAAGAGGTTGGAGAAAAAGGGGGGAGATCCAGGTTTTAGGTCAGGGATTTCCTTGGGGATAGCTAACATTTTTTTAGAAAATAGCGATTTATTTCTAACGGGGGGAAGCGATTGTCTATACTTTTCGAAATAACCTATAATACCTTTAATTTACCAGAATTTGTACCAAGCAGTGCCACTGGGGGTCCCAACTCCCGATACATCCTCTCCATCCTCTCCATCCTCTCCATCCTCTCCATTATCTTCTGCCTTCTCTGCCTCCTCCTTCCTCCGTCTCTCGTTTTCGACCTCATCCCTCGCTTCCATTTCTGCATTGACCCACCACAAAAACACGTTTTCGTATCCAACTCTGAGTGCCAATTGTCCAGTTTTATTCTTTTTCCATCTCATTCGTAAAGGGAGGGCAATTTCTTTGGCACCTTGGCCATTTCCTTGAGAAGTGAAAGTGCTGAGTGGAATATCAGTCTGTGCCAGAAGTCTATGTTTCACGGGTTTCCAGTCGAAAACTTGGACAACGAGAAATTCTTCGCCTGTTGTGACTTCAAGACGACACTGGTTGTCGCTCTCACTGTCGAAAATTGGGTTATTGGACATTTTAATGACCTTTGTCTTGTATCGCTGGTTTCCCAGCTTGAAGCGGACGTAGCAGTTTACAGGTCTAGCGTTCATAACACTTCCATTCACTAGGTCCTTTGCGGATATGGTCGTAATGCTCAGCATAGGAGGGGGGAAAAACGGGGGCTTTGTGACATGAAATGGAGGCAACAGTGACTGGTTTGATCCAAAGTGTTGGGCAACACTGACTCCCTCCTCTTCCGTCCCCCCGGTCTCTCCATCCCCTCCGTCTGCTTTACCGTTCTCTGCATTGCTTGTGACTGTGACCTGCTCAGTATCATCTATCATGAAGTCATCAGGTGGACTTTTCTGGAATACGGCAAAGGAAGCAAGTCCTCCCTTCCACACCACCAAGGTGCCAAAACTCACGCTGACAAATCCTTTCTTGACATTCACAATAAAGCGAGTCTCCTCTCCGGATTTCATAACAGTGGGGGAATCATTATGGTTGACAATGGACCCTTTGACTTTGCTCGCAATCTCACAGATCTTGCTCACGACCTTTTCTTTTGTCTGGAGTCCCTGCTTGCCGAACCCTCGCTCTCCCTGCAGTCTACAATCTCCGGCAACCATCTCCTTAATCGCTTCATTCGGACCATTCTGAAGGTATTGAATGAGTTGCCTGTGAAGATCTAATATCGAGGTTTTTGAATTGTCCGAAAAGTCAGGGTTATCCTCATATTGAATGCTTGATTCTCGGGAGTCACAATCGGCCAGAGCTGCCATATCGAATTTTTATGTACGAAAATGGATCTGTTGGAACGAAATTAAATGAAGAAGTTTGAGAATTATTATTTTTTGTTTGAAAAATAAATCAACTGAATATGATCACAGACACTCCGTCACCCCCCGAAGAATATTCACTGCCCCCTTACCCTCAGCCCGCCACCTCACAGAACGTTTTATCATCTAAGCACGTCAATAACAACTGAATCATGAGCACAGACACTCCTTCACCCCCCGAAGAATATTCACGGCCCCCTCACCCTCAGCCCGCCACCTCACAGAACGTTTCATCATCAATGCAGCATCAATGGAATTCTGGCGGGATTGGGGGAAAAGAGGGAAGCATCCCAACTTCCCTTGCAGATGAGGACGAGGCTTTCCTTAACAGTAGCAGCAGCTCGTCGACAAGGAAGAACAATGATGTTAATGCCGAAGAAGTAGGGAACATAAGTTCAACATCTGAAAAAATGGCCTTTCTGCTTGAAAAACAAAAACAGCTCGCTTCAATTCCCACAAAAAAGCGATGACTTTTTGCCAATCAATCGGACAGAGAGGACGACGAGCTTGCGTGGAAGCAGTTTGCTGACAGGCTCATCCATATTTGGGCGCAGGGGCGACGACGACTGTCCCTTCGGCCGGTGGCTTCTCTTTATGATTAGCAGCTTTTCGCCCAGGCAAAAAAGTAGAAATAAAAAGTTGGAGAAGTAGCCGCAAACATGTCATCATTGTTACAGTCTTATCACACATTATTGATCAACATTTCACTAAGCAAGATCTGTTCCTCGTCGATTTCGAAGGTGTCGTCGCCATTTTTTTCAGCCTCGGCCTTCAAGTCTTCGATTTCCACCAGCCTAGCTAGGGCAGCATCAATGAGATCCTTCCCTACCAGTTCATTTTCTACGGTCCCGATGAAACTTCCTTCCTTACCAATAGGCGACATCATAGTTTTGTAAGTCTTAACAAACATGTCATGATCGTCCTGGACATTGTAGAGCATCATGCTTTTCTTAATCTCTGGGTTGGCTCTTTTGAACTCTTCCATTTCTCTGCCTTTCTGAAGTTGCTTAACTTTTTTGTCGAAGCCTTTCGGGTGTATAGGAGGGGGTGGTAGCGGGGGGGAAGAGACCTTCTTCGCTGACATTGATGCCGAAGTCGACACTCTTGAGTTGAAAATATTTTTTGCCATCAAATCCTCACTTCCATCATCTTCCTCCCCCTCTCCCCTCGGCTCCTTGCCACCCCCACTCCTTCCTAAGAGATCATTCAAACTGACCGTATTGCGCTCCTCGTCCAATTCGAATTGTGTCATGTCGCTCAGATCGTCATTGTTGACCTCTATTATTTCGCCGTCAACAAGCTTGTAGACTTTCTTGGGTTTGGCGAGCGATCGCAAGTGCTCTCGTTGCTCCATGGTTTGCTCCTGAACGACCTTATCCTGATCGTTTTGATGGGTGTTCTCGTTGACCTCTTCAAATGCGTGCCGTTTAGCTACCCTTTTGGGTGTTGACAATTTGTCGAGGTATTTTTTCTTTTCCTCTGACAGAGGCGGCTTAGTGGCCGATCCCCCCGCTGCCCCCCTTAGCGGCTTGCTAAAGGGGGAATTTAGCTTCCCTTTTTTGTCTGAGATCTTTGTACTTTTCTTCACCACCGCCCTCTTGGCGGCTGTCGTTGGCGCAGCGTAGTTCATCACAAGACTATTCACCTCGACATTATTTTGGGCGAGAAAATTTCTATCATCGTCTCCTCGAATTTTCGATTTCATCATAGATTGTGTGGGGTTGTCTACGTCTAAATCACTGTCGTCGGCATCTCCAAAGGCGGCACTGTTATATTCGCTGCGTTTTCTTGCCTTGACAATCATCATTTGCTGCTGTTTCAACTTCAAGGTCTGCTTCCTGTCCTCCTGCTTTTGTCTATTGTCGTCGTCGAAGGTGCGTTCATTGACAGGCGTGTACTGGTATGGCACAGCAGAGGTTGGGGAGTTGGACTTTTGCTCTTTTGCTTTTCCGACTTCCTGCTGTCTCTTCTTCAGTGAAGCTAGTGAAACTGTCGTGTTATTATTCTTGCTAATGCTGTCACCACCACGAAAAAGAGCCCTCCGTGTCTCTTCCTCTCGCCGCCGTGCGGACTCAGTAGTCCGAGGAATATAAAGGGGGGTCGGTGTATGTGCCTCTGACTTCCTCCCGCTCCCACCCTCAACACTCTGCTGTTCCCACCTCTTATCGGTTTCGCCAAATGTCTGCTTGAAGTGATCGTCGTCCCTCTCCATGGGCAACAAAACATCTACCTCGCCCCTCCTTTTCTCAATGAAAGCCTTGTGCTTGCTAGCCTCTTGCTTAGCTTGGGCTATTTCATGTAAGAAATTACTCATGTGCTCACCGCGATCCATGACCTTCTCCAACTTCAGTTGGCTGCTCCTACCCTGTTTCATGTAGTTAGGTTCGTGACTATTACTCCGCCCTCTTCCTTTGTTTCGCAGGGCGTTCCTGGGACTATACAGATAGCTGCTAACCCCCCGTTGTTTGTACATCCCGTCGCTTTTAACCATGTCGACCATATCCAGTCTCTCAAGCTGCGGGCAGAGCTCAGACACCTTCTCCCTGTAGTTGGGCACGGTGCAGACCTTGTTATCATTCAATTTTAGTACCCTCAAGCTGCTTTGCACAGCAATCAGCTCCCTCAGAGCACTAATGTCATCTATTTCATTGTTCGATATGTCAAGTTGCTCAATAGCTAGATGGTCAACATTGGTTACTTCCTGGATTCTGTTGTAGCCAAGCTTTAGAATCTGGAGCCGTGGGATTTCCAAAATTGGGAATTCGGCCAGCTCATTATGCGAGAGATCGATGTAACGTAGGTTGTGGAAGTTCTGGAATCCGGTGTCAAGGGATGATATATGAGTGTTCGATAAAGTCAGCTTGCGAATCTTGTGAAACTGCCCGATAGGGTGACTGGCAATCTCGTCCGGCACGAAATTTACGTGGTCCAGAAACTCCGTTTCGTGCAAGTAACAATCACTAATCTCAGCCGACTCAATTTTCTCTGGCTCAAAATAGTCATGCTCATCTACCATATGCTCCAGGAAGTCTCCTAGATCATCAAAGTCCATCGCGTCCGCATGTTTAATGACGATTCCCCAGCCTCCAGAAGAATAATTACCAGTCGACCGGTCTATCGTAATGAGCGGAACACGCTGATTTTGCGTGTTATGTAGATGAAATTGCTCAGCTGTCGAAACCTTCCGGTGTTCGATCTTCCACTGGCGTAGAACTTCTTCTGCCTCCGAGTCTGTTGAGTCAGAATCGTACAGTGAGGAGGTCTGGGAGGTCAGAGAAGTCAATGAGCTAAGAGCTCGCGCTCGATTATTGTCATTCCCGCGCTCTCCATTTTCGTCCGCTTCGTAGATGTCGTTATTATCGTAACTATTATTATTTCTGGAGGCGGTTGACTCATGCTGCTGCTTCGTTCTTCCCAACCCCAAACTCACAGTCCTCTTCAATTTCCCCCAGCTTGACTTCTTTTTGGGATTTGGGTTCGGTACAGGTGACATCTCGTCACCTGTACTGTCACTGTTCTTCTTACTATTGTTTTTCTTCCTCTTAAGCCAACTCAATCCCCTGCTACGAGAACCACCGCTGTCAGAAGTGTCCGGGGTGCCCACTGGGGCACTGTTAGGGGTGCCACCGTCGTCGAGCAAGAAGCCATCCTCAACTTGACCTTCGTCACTTAAGGTGAGCCCATTCGGAGAAGCTGGTTTCACATCAGGCGAGAACTCAATTCGTTTCGATGACCTAGCTCCAGCCCCAGCCCCAGCCCCAGCCCCAGCCCCTTCCTCCTCCTCCTCCTCCTCCTCAATTTTATAGATGTCCTCTTCATAATCTTCTTCTTCCCCCTCCTCTGAATCGTACCTTTCCACTGAATTCTCTCCAAAGGAGTTCTTTCTCACTCTTTCTGCTTCCTTCCCTTCCGCCTCAACAAAGAGAACATCTACTTCGCTATTAACGAACCGCTTTTCTTTAGAACCCTCCCAATACTCCTCTCCATCACTCAAATTTAATCTAGAAATTGACCCTTTTTTGTTTCCTTTTTCTTTCTTCTTCTTGTCGCCCTCTTTCTTCGGGCTCTGCCCCTTGGGTAGCGAGAGAGCTTTCAGAATAAGTTTTGCCTGAGTAGTGGGCGTTAGCAACGTTGCCGAGGTGAAATCAATTTCAACTGTTTGTTCTAGGTCTCCGGCATGGATTATGGCAACTTCAGGGAAAATACGAAAGACACAAGGTTCTCTCCCCGGTTGGTCAATTGAAAGGCAACTGACACGGTACATGATCGAGAAATCATGTTCATTCTGGTGTGAGACAGTGGCAGTTAAGGAGGATGATTCATTGAGATGAACAGTGGATTTGGAACATGATAGAAGGGCACAGGCTGAGGGTGGATGCTTGCTCTTTGTCGGCGACAGAAACTTTTTCATCTCAATGATGTTGAGCAACTACTTGGGACTTGCTTGGGGTGATTTTTGTAACTTTGAACCCATTTACCATGATAATTCCTCATAAAATTCTACGGACAAATTTGAATCCAGTCTTTGACTGATGTTTGGTCGAGGGATCGATCGTTTGTGGAGGGCGTACCGACGATAACGACTCGGAAATTAATACATGATTTTTACCGGTCGTCAATGATCGGACATTTCGGAATTTGATGATGAAGTTCTTCAGCTAGTAAAAAATTCTTGCAGGTCTTAGCAATAAAATTATTATCTGTTTGTTGCGGTCATACAGGATCTATTACCCACTATAGACAATAGCCCGAAAGTACAAATAAATTAAAAGTCTGCCAAGAAAAAATCCCAACTTGTCAGCTGATGCAGCAGAAATCAACCTCTCACCTCGATCTCCTCCTGGAGCGGCAACAAGCCAAGGCACAGTCTCGTCTCCTTGCTATTTATATTGCGTTCAATGCTTATCAAATTGCCCTCTATACGAATCCTTTCGGTGAATACATTCTGGTCCAAATTTATGAGAACAATGTTGTTAAGGCAACTCAAATGTCGATCGCAAATACGCTTGTCATGACTCTGACGCGGGCGTTTATTGGTGGGCCGTCCATGGGCGCAATGAGCGACATTTATGGGCGGCGTTTTGCGCTTGTAGTATCTACTGCTGTTCAGATGGTTACTATGGTGGTGTTTCTGTACTTTCCCTCTTCGCTGACTATGTTTGCTGGGACTTTTGTAAGTGCAATTTTTACGCAGGAACCCATCCAACAAGCCTACCTCGCGGATTTGACCCGCATATACGTCCGTACAGATAGCGTAGTAGGGGCAAATAAAGTAAATCCCGAGGAGGCGGCCACAACTATAGCTAAAGAAAAGGAGGTGACACAGAACGAGTTCGCCAAGAAGAGCTCCAGAATGATCGGTATGTTCCTAGCTGCCTACACATTCAATTTCGCGGTCGGCTCGATCCTAGCGTCTATATTGACCTACAAGGAGGATGAAGAGGACGATACCGTAGCAATCAGCTCCTTCAATGTGACCAACTCGACGACCGTAGATGCATGTGAAGTAGACGAAGGCTCAAAGAATGCAGACTCTGACCACCTCTGGCCATCTTTTTACGGTGCCATTTTTAGTCTTGCAATTTGCCAATTACTAAGTTTCAAGATCGGCACGATCGTTTCTCAGCAGGAGCTTTCATCCGAGAGTGAGAGTCAAGTATCGGTAGCCCCCAAGAAATTCTCAAAAGAGGCTTTCACATTTGTTGTCACGGACATGCTGTCGAAGCCATTTGTCCGCATTCTAGTCACAATACTGTTTTGCATGAAAACTATCGAAGCTGGTGCCCTCGCTATTTTCTATGTAAGTAAAAGTGTCATTTTTTGATTGGCTCATCTGTGGAATCGATGAAAGCGGAGTTAGAGTTGAAGCAAACACAAGCTCACACGATGTTCCTTCTTTTACAGTTCTATATGAAATTCCAGTTCGACGTGACGACAAGTGTTTTTGCTTTGTTCATGATGGTACTGATTTTCTGCAATGCATTTGCTAATACTATCATGGTGACTCTTTTTGGTAAATGCATGAAGAGCCTGTGGAATGCTGCTGTCTTTGCTGGATTGATGATGTCTCTGATGATGGTCGGCTATGTCTTCGCTGACAACTCCACAACATTCATCGCATTAGCGACGTTGAATGTATTCAATTTTGTCTTCGCCCTGATGAGGGGGAAGGTTTTTTCCAATTTCCAACCCAGTGAGTACGGACGAGTAGCTGGAGGGATGGACATCGTTCAGCAGCTTGGTGGTTTTTTCGGTCCATTGATTTTAGCAGCGGCCTTCACATTCGGAGTGGACCAAACAGGGCTCCCCGAGTGTGCCATCGGCGACGACAAGCATTACTTTGAACCGACAATTCCGTGGATGATTTGCGGATTTATGATTTTTGGCGTCGTCGGTCTTGTGCCTTTGGGCAAAAGGCTGGATCCTTCCGAGAAGAATGAGGGATAAAATTGAAATTTGTAGGTCTTGTGCCTTGGGGCAAAAGGCTGGATCCTTCCGAGAAGAATGAGGGATAAAATTGTTCGTAAAGTTTCTCCCTCCCCGTTTACTTGTTTCGCATTTACTATATATTACTTCTGCACTATTCTACGTATCCCTAGCCGTACATTACCACTTGTAAAATATTGCCTTCCACAACCATTCTTAGAATTAATAATCTACATGCGTAGGAAAGTAAACAACGACCGAGGAAATCTGTTTTGGAAACTTTGTGATTGAACATAACGAATGCCAAGCTTACCCCAACCCCCCCCCCAAGAAAGAATAGAGCGTGAAAGACCCTCTCAGGTACTCGAGTCTTCCGCCTTAGGAGAGAAAGTCTCCTGGATTCTAACTTGTCAAAGATTGTAATAAGCGCAGCCACAAAATTAATATAAAGGTTCATTTGCAGCGATACTGATTTAAACAGCTCTTGACGCACGGAAGACGGTCCTTATTCCGTGATTTGTGACATTTCTGCCTTTGCAGAAAAGTTGGGGTGAAACTTCTTCTCTTTTCGAACTCTTTCTTTCGAACTTTTCTCATGCAAGTTCAAAAAAATTCTTTGATAACTCTGACTCAAATTATCTCCTCTCCAAAATTATCCACCCCACTACGGAGCCATGTCATTGGCTACACCCGTATCCGGCTCATCAACTCCAAAATTGTCTAACAACACCCCAAATGCCTCCTCCTCTCTCAACACGCCATCCTCCCTCTCCAACAAAAATAACAAAGCAAATAACAACACGTCGACAAACTCTGCCAAGCCATCTGATTCGATAATTCTTGAAGAGGAGATCGATCCGAACTACGTACCTTCCGAGGATGAGGTTCTAGAGTATGCAAAGTGGTTGGGAATGGATTTGACAGCTGATGTGGATCTGTTCTGGATCGCCAGGGAAGGGCTCAAAGCGCCTCTGCCGGAGAACTGGAAGCCTTGCAAAACTACAGACACGGACGAAATCTACTACTTCAACTTTGCGTCGGGGGAATCTACGTGGGACCACCCCTGTGATGAGGACTATCGGACTCTGTACGAAAAGGAGAAGAAGGCCAAGCTTGAGGATGAGAAAAGAAAGGGGGACCAAAAAAAACAGAAAGAGAAAAAGAACGTTAAACAGCTTTTGGGAAAAAAAGAAAAGAAGGCGAAAAAAAAAAAAAAAGAGGAAGAAGTCTGTCACCGTGGGTGAATTGGGCTCAGTTGTCATGGGGGGGAGCAAGGGAGGGGCGACGCTGGGATACAAGCCGCTTCCAGGTATCAATGACCTCGCTCCGGCGGCATCTCTTTCTCGCGCTCCCCTTGGCTCCACTAAAATCGAGAAGACGGAGAAGACTGAGAAGATCGAGAAGACTGAGAAGAAGCGTGATAAGAAAAGAGAGCGTTCCAAGGATCGGCCTCTCTCTGCTGCAAGTGAGGAATCCAAGGAAGGAGAAAAAACAGTGCACAAGTCCAAGTCGGTTCTGAGCAAGACAATGAGGCTCTCCCCGGCCGACGTTTTCGAAGAAGCCAAAGATGACAACGACCACGACGCTTCAACCGTCAACAGCAACCGTAGCAGTAAATCCAACAAGTCCAAAACATCAAAATCACAGCAATCGAAGGTGTCGTCGTCATCAACGTCAATATCAAAACGCCTCCCAACAAAGAAAAGTCCCCCCTCGCCGCAATCAAACGCAAACGATAGCAACGAACAAAAGAGCGACGGTGATGACGGTAGCGTTGATAGCAATGCAGACTTCTTCGTTACCTCTGATCACAGCAACAACAGTACCAACAGCAACAGCAGAGCTACAAAAAAACAGCAACTCAAGTTCGAAAAAGAACTTGAGCAGATGAAAAAAAATCACCGAAAACATGTCGAAGAAAAGAAGCGCTACTACGCAGAGGAGCTAGACCGCATCGAAAATGATCATGACGAGGAGATGTCTAACCTCGAGGCACGCAAGACAAAGGAACTAAATCAAGCTCAGAATCGCGCGAAGGATCGCTTAGAGAAGAATCGCCAGAGCTTGAAGCAGAAACAGACAGAAAAATTAGAAGCCCTTGAGGCAGAGCTAGAAGAAGAGTTTGCGAACTCGAAGGACGCCCTAACCAAGAAGCTGAAACAGGCGGAAGCAGATCTCGCTTCTGAAGTCAACAGAGCACAAAAGCGCGTGAAAGAGACGCAAATCAGCGAAAAAATGAAACGAGAAAAGGAAGTACAGCGTTTGGAGGCAGAATTTTCAGAGATTCAGGCTGCCCACGAGCGCAAGATGAAGGTAATTGACAGTGAGATGGAGGATGTTGAGGAGAAGATGACGCTTGTGAAGCAAATCAAGGCTGTCAACAGCAAGGTGAAATCCCTGGAAGCTGAGAAGTCGAAGGCGGAAGCTGCTCTGAAGGAGAGCGAAGCCCGGGCCAACGCTTTTGAGGAGGCCAAAAAAAATCTTAAGGCTTCTTTGAAATCTTTCGAGGACAAAGAAAAGAGTAACGAAGCGCTCGTCGAAGATCTGAAAGATAGCCTAGAAAAGCTCAAACAGCAGAAGGAGGAAGTCGTCGCAGATATGACGAAACTCAAGGAAACCCAACAATTGAGCAAGGAAGAAAAAGTGAGGGCACTGCAGGAGGAGAATCTGAGGTTGAGCGAGAGGATCACCTCAGAGCAAGAAGATCGCAGAGTGGAAGTGGAAAAAATGAAGAAAAGTATTCGCGAGAGTAATGAGAGCAACACGTATGTACTGAACCAAGTCGAGGTATTAAAGGGAGACCTCGCCGAATCTCAGAAGAACGCGAGGCTGGAGATCGAAGATCTAAAGAAAGAGGTCAAGGAGGGCGAAGAGAAAATCATCAAGCTCAACGAGGAGGCAAAACTCATGGCAGGCATGAAAAAAATCCTCAGGGGAGACAAGAAGGAGGAGAGCATGAGTCTGATCTCTCTTTTCAAGAATGGACAAAAAGGCAACTTCAAGAGGCGGATTATGATAGGAACAGCCTCACAGGTGCTGAGCGGTAGGAGAAAAGAGGCGGGGGAGGGCTCCGCGGCAGATAATGCAGCAACGAAGGAGAAAGTGGTCGGTGGTTCTGCCAGCTTGAGCCTAACTTTCGGTGGGGAAGGCTGTGCCCAGGTTGGGAAGATGAAAGTGGAAGGAGTTGCTGGAAGCGAGAGGACAGCTCCGGTGTCAAATGCGACGGGATCCAACGGCACTAAGGAAACGAGCATACAAATCGATGCGGAGAGAAAAGACTTTGACTTGAGCATTTATAAAGTTTCGGAAAGCCACACGACGGCAAAAGGCACGCTAATCATTAATCATTCCAACACCGCCGACCTAATCAGCAGCAGCGAGAATTCTAAGAGGTACATGGCGGCAATGATGGGAGATATCTGCCGATTTTTAACGATCGAATCATCTGATTTTAAGTCTTCCTCGATCGTGTTGAGCAATTTACGCTCCCATCCTGTTTTGATCGACGTTTCTATCATTGACAGAGACGACGCTCTTGAGTTGATGGGAAAATTGAGGGTTCACTGCACCAAAAATTTAGCCAACTGCCATGACTTGGGTCCACTACTGCTGACGCCAGTTTCTGCATCAGTGACTGCTGAGATTACAGAACTGAAAGCTCATTTAAAGAGCTTCGAAAGCGCCAAGGATGAACTGAACAAGAGGCTAGAGACGACCATCAAAGCTCACAAGGACAAGGTGACGAGCTTGGATCAGGAAGCGGCAGACTTGAAATTTGAGCTGGAGAACGCCAGAAAGTTAAATGCCACGCTGTCATCTAGCAGCGCTAGCACCAAATCAGAAATAGCGTCAAAATTGGTGGAGGCGACGAAGAAATTGGATGCTGAGAAGTCTAATTATGGGAAGAATATCCGAGAAATTGAGGAGAAATTAGCTGCAGGGATGACTGAGCTGAAGCAGACAAACCAAAAATTGCTCAGCAGCGTGAAAGACAATAACGAGCTGCAGAAAAAACTCGACCTGTTGACACTTAAGAACAAGCAGGCAGAGGAGCAAATTACTGGGCTGATGAGGGCCCCTCCTGTGGCCGCGCCGACGGTGGTGGCCCCTGTCGTGACGGCGGATGTAGAGCTGCAGGCAATAGCCAACAGCAAGATGCAAAAAGCCAACGAGGAAATCAGTAATCTGAGCAAGAATTTGTTTAGTGTGAAGATGGAATGTGACCAACTGGAGGTCAAAATGCTGAGCATTAGTTCCGAAAAATCTCATTTGGAGCATCAGATTGGGTTGTTCACAGAAGAGAGGAAAAGCAGAGAGAACGAGAAGAAAGAACTGATGGATAAATTCACCAAGGCAGAGGAGGTAGCCAGAAGAGGAAAGCTAATGAACGACGAATTAGAATGGAACTTGAGCATTATGAAGAGGCGTGTGGAGGAGCTTGAGGGGGCAAACGACAAGAACGTGAAGGATAAGCTGATGAAGGAAGAGGAAGTCAGAAGAGTAAGAGGAGGGATGAGAGAAGGCGAGGAGGAGTTGCGGAGAGTTGAACGCGAGGTCCAAGGACTGAGAGGGGTAATAGAAGAAAAAGAGAAGATGTTGACGGAGGTGGAGGCGAATGGGCAGAAGATGGGCGAGAAGATTGTCGAATTGTTGAGAGTTGTGGAGCTGGAAAAGGGAGAAGCGGAGAAGTGGGAGACGGTCAAGATAGAGTACGAGAAGAAAATTGGGGAGTTGGAAAGAGAAGGGGAGCATTTGAAGATGAAAGTGGCAGCAGCGGCGGCAACAATAAATACGGCGCCGCAAGCGCAGCAGCAGCCAAAACCGCAGCAGCAGCAACCTAACCGTCAGCCAGAGTCAGAACCACAGCAAGAGCCACATCAACAGCCGCAGACTCAGTCGCCACAACAGCCGCAAAGCGAAGAGTGGAACGAAAAGGTGGAGATGGAGAAAAAACTGATCAACGAGGCGCAAACATTATTGAGACAGCAAAAGAGTGTGCTTCAGAAACGACGAAAGCAGCTCGAGCGGAGTAAAGAAAGCTGGAAGCTTGAAAAGGATGCTCTACACATTAAGAGCGCAAAGGGAACCTACGACGCAGGAAGTCTCAAGCGAAAGCGGAACAAATTGATGAGCAAGAAGAAAAGTATTGATGACCAGGCCTTGGCGTTGAATGTACTTGTGAAGAAATTCCGTAAGACGGAAAGTTGGTTGGCCAGCCGTACCAACAAGGTCGATAACCTCGAAGACATAATCAAGAAAATGATTAACATGAAGGAGGGTGAGGGAAGCGAAGAAGACGAAGACGACAACAGTATCATCAGTCATGTCAGAGCGCTGCAGCAAATCACTAGTGAGTTGGATACCGACACGACCTTTTCGAGCGGTTTTATGGAGGTGGATATCGGAGGCGGGCTGGAGGAAAGCACCGGGGATTACGTTGCTAGTGAAATCTCAAGTAGCAGCGGCGGCGAAGATTTTTCGATCATCAGCAACTTGAATTTCGGTAAAGGCGGAAGGGGAAGGCGAAACAGAAACGACGTGCGCAACTATCACCACAACTATCACTACGACTACCATAACCAGCAACAGCAGCAGCAATATTTGATGCCAGCCTGGGAGCAGCAGCAAATGCAACAACAACCTATACAAAACATGATGCACCCGATACAGACAATGCAACCAAAAGCCAGCGTGGCAACGTTTCAGCAGCAGCTCAAGAAATGGACCCGAGAAAGAAACGAGGTCCAGAGGGATGTTGCGCATCACGTCAGCTGGCTTGATGATCTCCGAAAAGAGCTCACTAGCCACTGTTACAACGGGAATGTCGGGACAGAGAATGAAGACCCAAACATGAGTGCAAATGTCAACGCTCTCTTGAGCCCACGACAGACAGACAGGGCGGGAGGAGGAGGATCAAGGAGCATATTGAAGAACAGGAACAAATACGATAATTTTTCTGGCAGCGGAGATGTATACCCCCGGGAAGTGTAATATTTAACTGTACAAGGTTTTTTTTTTGCTAATACCAAAATACTCTTCATTTTTTAGTGGACAAGTAGTCCTCCACAACACTCGCCTGTTCCAGACCGTACTTGACACAATCGCCAAAGGCAACGCCAGTCCTGTAATTCCCCCCCAGCCATAAACCAGGAACTCTGGCTTCTTCATCGGCTATCTTGCTCAGAATTTCCTCGTGTCCTCGGCCGTACTGCGGTATTGCCCGGGGCCACACCCGCATTCCAAGAAGCTCCACATCTTCGGGAATAGTGCCCTCCTTCAGCATTACCTTCTTTATGTCAGCTCGCACTACCTCGAGGATCTCGTCCTCACTCATGGAACCGATTTCTTCGTCTCTTGCACCGCCAATGTACGTGAGAAGAAGCTCATAGTCAGAAGGGCACCGATTTGGGAAGAGAGAAGAGCTCCATATACAACCGAGAGACCGGATCCCCATACGCCTCGGCAGAAGGTGCCCAAAGCCGCGCAAAGGCGATTCCGGGGTTCCTCCAGGAAGTTCCCGGAAATGTTTTTTTTTGATGGCGCAGGTCACGCTCGCGACGGGCGGAGAGTAAACGTTATTAAGGAGGTCGGCGGAGGGAATCAGAGACGAGGGAACAGTTTTTGCTGTGGGAATTGGAGGAGACGTGAGGACGAGGGTTTTGCCCACGTAAGTTTTCGTTGTTTCTTCGTCGATTTTGAAGGTTGCATGGAAGAGGTTTGTCTCAGGATCCTTCTCGATCTTAACGAGCTCATGGTTAAGTTTCACACGCTCGGAAGTCAAATGAGCTTCGATTGCATTGGGTAGAGTCGAGAGTCCTTTAAGAAAAGAGCCAAGCTCGCCCGATTTATAGGTTGGCCAGTTAGGGTCGGGAGGGGAATCTTTTTTTTCCCTGTCAATCTCCTTAAATCGAGTAATAGCACCGCTCACCAGACCATTACCGAAATCTCCCAGGCCCTCGAGTCGGTGAATCTTCTTCAACGCGGAGCGCATCGCTAAATAATCAGGATCGCCAGCGTAAACGCCAGACACAAACGGATCGATTATCCGTTCAAAGGTCTCCTCCCCAAGATGACGAGTCACAAATTCTCTCACCGATTCTTCATATGGAGCAGGGGGAGGGGGAGAGATCAACCCCACAGCGCCAAGAGCAGCGCGAATGCGACCTGGCCAGGTCAATAGACCGAACGTAAACAAATCTCCTGGAAGGTTCGTCGGAAGCGCGTGGAGATTGGCCAATCTCTCTGCAGAGCCCAAACCTTCCCAGTAAACAAAACGAGGAAGAGCGGCATTTGCAAGGACTAAATCAGAAGAAATACCTAGCTCATGCACAGTTTGGACTATCGCCGGGGTTGGCTGAAAACTGTTCGGACCCTCCTACGGAATGCGTCAATAATGGCAGGTCAGTGAGGTAAGGTGTGTGTCATCGTAAATAAAAATTATTTTGTTTTGTTTTTCTGGAGAGTTGCGGGAAAAAAAATCGCGGCAGTGAAAGCAAAGTAAAGTAAAGTAAACTCACCTCCCAGACAAAACCGTCCTTCTCACGACTCATCACATTGCCCCCAACCTTACCGTTCTTATCGAACATCATCACATCGCGTGTTTTCGAGAGATGGAACGACAAGCATGATCCCGTCACCCCAGATCCGATGATCAAGCAGTCGAGCGGAGCTCCAGCAGTAGCAGAGAGGTACGTTGAGGAAGAAAATTCAAGCTTGGCTTGACTGGCGATTGTGAACCCATGCGTGAGGATAGGAAGAGAAAACAAGAGAAGGACATGAATCATGTTTAATACCTAGCAACAGTGGCAAGCAATGAGTGTAGCAACAGTGGTAAGCAATGAGTGAGGAGGGGAACTAAGAATCGGAGAAATTTGGCTATTAAACGCCGTAATGCTGCTTTTGCAGCTTTTTTCGTTTTGTTGAGCAATGTGATCCGAAACCTCCTTCGATTTTTTCACAGGCAGGTTTAGGCAGGTTTGAGGGCACCTTTAGTCCCTTATCTCTTCAAATACTTATCGCGATACTAAATTAATCAGCGGGATCACTCGAGAATACCAACCTCTAATACTGGATAAAATATTGTTATTTTCGAAGATTAAAAACAACCTCATTTTCCCTGCTGGG
>Ga0115557_1001526_pt1 | contig 16013 bp, 8 predicted proteins | sample COGITO_mtgs_1104_FD_87280 | JGI IMG/M metagenome (GOLD analysis project Ga0115557, IMG submission 87280) | Pelagic marine microbial communities from North Sea - COGITO_mtgs_110421 | ecosystem: Environmental > Aquatic > Marine > Epipelagic | place: Germany:Helgoland, sampling site Kabeltonne...
CCCCTTCCCCCCCCCCCCCCCCGTAATCTTTGGATATTATTGCTCTTAGCGGATCGGATTCGATCACTATCGTGACTTTCCAATGAATTTTCCACCTGCCAAGGAGACGAAGATGAAGCGGTCTAGGGCTGCCTCAATTGATCAGAAGCAGGGTCAGGCGGCTGCAGCCGCAAATCTGGGGTCTACTTTGATCACGCTGTTCCAGACCACCTTAACGACGATTAAATCTCTTCGCGAATCGCCAGCACTGACAATGGATGATGGTGATGGTGATGGTGATGGTGATGGTGATGGTGATGGTGGTGGTGGTGGTGATGGTGATGACGATGAGAAAAAGAAGCTCTCCCTCCTTCCTTCGACCCTATTGCCAGCCTTGCTTTCTGTTCTCTCAGCTCCTATCGCCCCACAGCTACATCGTGAGATGTCGTCGAAAATGTTGCGCGACTTGTTGGCGCACTTTGCTCCCCGAAACTACCCTCTAATTGTGTTTGAGTACTGGATTGGAGACCGCATCAACTTGCGCGTCTGGCCTGAGGATTCCTCAAAGGACTCTCTCCACGCGATCTTGCTATCCTCTTTTTCGGGTGCCGCTGTTATTGATCTCCTCAAAATGAAGATGAAACAATCATCAAATATCAACAATACGAATCTCCTCAAAACCCTCGTAGAATTTACAGAGAGAGATGCCACGATGCGGTTGTTTGCAAGCGAGCATTTGGACCACTGGTTAAAGTCGCCTGCATTGGCCAAGATTGCCCGGCAGCTCTTCCAGATGACCCTCGATAACGCTGATATTTCTTCCACTTCCGAAGACACAACTATTATCAACCTCCTTTCCCTCCAACCTAAAGCAAACCAGAACCACGTCGTGATTGACAATTTTGTGAATCTGTCCAAGCGACTTACTCCTGACAATGCTCCGCTGGTAACTACTATGATGACGACACTTTTGGGTCAGGAGCTGAAGCACCTCAACAAAATCGACGAGGAGGAGGAAGATGAGCCTGACGATGGCCCGAATAATGCCGGTGATGGGAAAAAGAAGAGGTGAGTGATCTGTGTTTCCTGTGACACACAATCGCACCGCTCAACGCCACTAACTCTGCAAGCAGTGAGGTTCGTCTGAATTTGCGTTTGGTTGAGAGGATTATTTCATCCCTCGAGGACAACGGTGTGGCGATGAAGGCCTTGGCCATCGGTTTTGTAACCGTCTTGAATCTAAAAGACGTCGACAACACGAACTCAACCAAGATACAGACTCTGATGCGACGCGTCCTGCACGTGATCAACTCTTCACAAGCGTCTGCCTCCAAGTTTGACTCGCCAACTTTCATTATGAACCTTCTTTCCAAATCCAACAATTTGCGCAGGCATACTAACAAGCTTTTTCGGATCAACCTCGCCCGGATCACTGCGGTTGCTTGTGGTTACTTTTTTGGGGGAGGGGAATCTTTTGAAGTTGAATTGAGGCAGATAAGATCGGCTGCTGTCGATTGGTGCTTCGACGCCTACAGCGTTGACGAAAATTTTATCATCGACAAAAATGGCGGGAACGAGAGCCAAAATCCGGACAATCCCAGTAACAACAGCCCTAGTGACGACGGTAGTGGCAACAAAGACGAATGTGAAGATAAAGATGACAGAGACAAAATTGCAAACTCCCTTGAGAGGTTCCTATTGATCTCCGACTCTCTTACCGCCACTCCCTTGCCAGCATCCGCCCTCAACAATGATCTTTACCAGATACTCTCGATATTTTTGTTCCTTCCGCAGACTCCTCAGTCGGTGGTTTCCTTCTTGGGTTTCCAAACCTCCGCCGCCCCTACTCTAACGGCAGTTGGGGTTATTGGCCAGAAGCTCTCCTTAAACCACCAGCACAGCCATACGCATAGCACCAAGAACAAGCACCACAATAACCCTATTGTCAAGCTGTTAGTATCCCTCTCTCGCAAAAAAATCCCTCTCGACGACACTGTTCTCTCGTCCCTTATCAAGAATGTCTCTCCTCCGCAACTCTTTTCTAACCACACTCGACAAAAGTTTCTATCAGAAGACGACGACAGTGACAGTGCTGGTAAGAGGAGGGGAGGGTCACAATTCAAGAAGCACCAAAACATCATTGCGCAATTCAAGCAGAAAGGCAAATACTATCCAGGAAAAATTGTTGAGGTGCTGCCAAACGAGGAATACAACATACACTTTGACGATGGTGACAAGGAGGAGGAAGTCCCGGCCAAATGCATCAAGCCACGGAACCAGAAGCAGCAACTAAAAATCCTCCGTGACAAATGCGCGATCTGCTGCGGATCGACCCTTGGGGAGGATTTCGAGTCAACGACAATTCTTTGCGACGGCTGCGACCAGGAGTTTCACTTCGAATGCCTCGATCCCCCGATATCGAAGCTTCCCGAAAATGCCTGGTTCTGCCCTCTATGTACTGATATTAAAAATGAGAGCAAGCTACGAGGTCGCAGCCAAAATCTCGCCCTTGATGGTTTGACAGCCCTAGTCTTGATCGAAAAGCTAGTGAAGACGGCACTCAGTACCGGCACAAAAATAGCTCTGGAAAACCCTTCGGTCATCACAAACATGTTTAACCTAACACTGACAGTACCTACCCGCAAGTCAATACTAGTGGATGGTGTAAATCTTCTCTCCCTACCTAATCTAGGCGATTTGGAAGTTTTTTGGCGCATCTGCGGGCTCTCTTTGCTGTTAGCGAGCGAGGATGAGACGACAGCCCGGTATTGCTGGGAACACGTGCCAACTGTCAAGCTACTCATGATGAACGTATTTACAGATGCTAGTACAAGCGAGAGCCCAAGTCACAACTTGAGCACCGAGGAGTACCAAAATTACCAGAGGCTGCTGACGGACACATTGAAATCGCTCTTTACGCCTGCGGACCTGCACGAGAGGGGAGTCAATCTCACGGAAGAGCTCAATACCTTACGGGAAAACTTGACAAACAGCGAAACCAAGCAGATTAATCCGGACGGACTGAGGTTGTCGCATCGCGCGAACAAGAATTTTCAGGAGAAGACGCGAAGGGATATGGGCCATGTGAAGCTTCGCCTGTCACACAACACTCGGCGTATCAACAAAGCTCTTGAGACCAAATTCAACTCCTTGGTGCTGTTTGACTCCATTTCGACAGCTCCTTTAGCTGTCCCTCCGCAGTTTCAGCCCTTCGTTACTGCTCTGAAAAAAACTCACTGTGTTTTCGATAAATTGCTCAACTTTCAGGATCCCGACTTTCTGATGCTCACTTTGTCACTTCAGAAGATTCAGAGCGGTTTTAACTGGATCATCCCAATCATCCAGGCCGCTCCAAAGCTTATCACTCGGTTACCCCCTTCCGCCACCACCCAACTTCTGTTGCTCACATTTCAGCAGCAATCCAACAATAGCGGGACTTCAAACAATTTGATCAGCATCATTAGCAGCCTGACCACCCACACCATCGACTGTTTGAAGAATACCACTTCTGATGACGGGCCAGATGTTGACTCTGCTGCCAATCTACTTTTCGCGAACTTAGAGAGCGAGAACCCCGAGAGCAGAAACTGTGCTAGGCAAGTACTGCAAGAAGTCATTGGTGGCGATGGCGAGAGCGCCACCTACTGTTGCGGCTGGCTGAAGAAACTGAAGGAATTCAACCCTCTTTTGGTGAAAGGCGCCAGGGCTTCTCTCCGCAACGGGCTGAGGTTTGAGCGTGGTGAGGTCATGAAATATTACTTGCTCGCCATCGGTAACGACGATTACAGCGATGACGATAGTACCAAAGACGATGTGACCATTGTAGATGTTTTGATGGAGGCCTTCACCTTTCGAATGAACGTCATGATCGATGCCATGAGCACCTCGAAGGAGCTTTTTAGATTCTGTCTGGAAAAAATTTCTGCCAGATTTAACGCCTTGCTAACAAGTGGCGATACCAGCAATGGTGTAGAGACCGGGAAAGATTACGTCGCGTTCACCGCTGCAAGTTCGAAACAAACTAGTTCGGCAATTCCGCTTGCCTTGCTGCGCTCCGCGCTTATCATAATCGCTCATAGCAATGGCGATAACAGCGATATCGGTGACAATAACAACGACAGTCGCTCCATTGTGGACGATCTACTCCCTAAGGAAGCTGATCAAAATTTCGGAATCTGCAGCGCCACAATTTTCAATGCGGTCGCCCAGACAAGGATCTCAGCCATCAGTCAAAGTGATTGGATCATGCTAATTAAGTCATCGCACAATGAGGTCGCTTTTAGGGCTTGTCGGGGATCTCCCCTAAACCTTATTCCCAGGTTGTTGCTCTGCAGCGGTCTGAGCAAAGCTTGTGTCTGCGAACTTCTGCGAAGAATTTCGGCGGTGGGGAGCGTAAAAGAGCTCGAGGCGCTGACAAGCAGGATCAAAAACAGCTGGGGAATCGAATATGAGAACCAGAGAGAGGTGGAGACGTCGCTCTTGGATCGCATCAACGCCTATAGCCGAATTCACAAGATAGAGGAATCAACAATCGTCAAAAATTTCACCTTTGTCCGATTCTTGCAGAACAAGAACGTCGAATACATGAATTCGTACAAGTACAGAGACAAGGTCGCTCAGAGCCAGGCACGGAAGAGCAATCGCGTCTCAGATATGGACTGCGACTCACTCAATCAGTTCCCAGAGTACAGTTACTTTCGGAGCTGGAATGGGGTCAAGGGGGCCATTAGGAAAGCCGTGGCGGAGGTTTGTGGCGGCGAGGGGGAGAGTGGTGGCAGTGATGTTGATATCGAGATTGAGGATGATTTCAGAGTTTGTGACACGACAACTACCGTAACGACGACAGATTTGGAATCGGCAGCGGCAGCAGTAACTCTGGATTCCTTGTTGGGTTGCAAGAACGATGAGGGGAAACTGAAAAAAATAGTATCTCTCGGGTCAAGGTTTCAGATGGGTAATCTTACCCGCTCGCTTATCCTCGTGACAAACAAAAACCTGACAGCTGAAGTCTTCAATCTGCTATTCTTGCGATTTGACGACGAGGAAATCAACGGCTTTACATCGTGTCTAGCAGCAAGCTTCTTCGAAAAGGCCGGGACTAGGCAGCTGGTGGAAGTTTTTACTTTCCTGTGCCGCCAGGGCTCGTCCCCGAAGGAGGGTCCTTGTATCAAGCTAAAAAAGAGCTTGGTGATAGCATTTTTGGACTCAATCGTCATCAGGACGTTTCCCCTCGAGCTCGTACTAGCGAATTTGCAGGAAATAATCGGTATGCTAGTCGACATGCACAACGATGACTTGATTTTCAAGATTTGTGAGCTGTCTAAGGCGGCCCTCGGAGGTGTTTCCAAGGCACTGTTGGGCATGGTTGATGGAAAAGAGAATGTAGACCTGACCATCCTTAAAATATACTGCAAACACCCGCAGCAGCTTGAGCTGTCTAGCGACAAATTGCGAAAGGTTTTACTTGATAGCGTGAATGCTAATTTTTCGCGTTTCCTTACGGACGAGTTTGCCACCCGGCTAGACGCTGGTTTGGCTAACACCGCACGCGAGATTGAGTTTGGCGCGAGCATATTGGAGAGTGTTGCAAAGTCTCACCCGCTCATATTCCTACGGCAACTGTCCGACTTGGTCAAGATATTGGAGAAGGACGGAAGTAGCGACGAAACACAACGAAATAGGAGCGTCAATGACGTGACGGTTTGGAAGAGACGAGAATTGAAGAAGGACGAGTTTACGCACGCCAGGTTCAGGAAAGACAAGAAGCGTGGGGAGGTGGTGGTGAGCGCAAAGCACTGGGGATACTGTTTTTGCGAAGGTGTATGGTACACAGTCATCAAATCGCTCATGTGCATGCCCAAAGATATTCTATTCATGAATAAAATTAGCAGCAACTTGACGGGGGAGGTGCTAGATATGTATTTGAGGCTGTTTGTTGTCATGAAGGGGATCGATGGGGGGTTAATTAAGGGAGAACTGAAGAATTTAGGTGATACAGTGGTCGTCATGATCCTGCAGCGATTTAAGATCGCTAATGAGAGAGAGTATAACCTTTGGATGATGGGTGACCTTGACGAATTCTTCGGATGTAGGAAGGACGTCTGTAGAGATCTTTTTGGTATTATGGTTGAGGAGGAGGATGGAGAGGGCGACGATATGGCTGAATAATTTCAATAATTATTATAAACTGTGTGGTGGTGTTGCAATAGCTAGCGTCTTCGTTCGTTCGGTTCGTTCTATTTATCCTCTACGGTTTTCAAAGCAATCCCTGCCTCATTCGCTCCCGTTCGATCGCGAACTTGCTTTTCCTCTTGAGGGGTTTGCTCTCTGGCTTTCCTATTTGTTGCGTTTGCTGCTGCTGCTGCTGCTGCTGCTGTTGCGGTTGTGATTTCGGTTCCGTCTCCCTTATCATGCCTGTAAACGCTTCTTCCACTCCATCTGATCTCGTCTTCTCTTGCTCATGTTGCTGAGGCGGCGGAGGCGGCGGAGGGGGCGACGGCTGCAGTGGCGTTGACGACTGAGGTTGCAGCTCGTGCGTTGTGTTTTCTCCCCACGTCACGCTGTGTGTCTTCGTTTCCAGTTTCTTTTCACCAACCCTCTTTTTCTTTGGCTCCTTATTTCCCAGGAAGCCCTTTCCCCACCCTCCCCCCGAACTCTTCTTGGCCTCTTTTTTTGGCCCCTTCTTACTCCTTCTCCCCCTGAGACGTTCCTCCTCTTGTCTTTCCATTTCCTGCTCTTCAAAGAGAGCTGCATCAAAAATTGCCTGCGCGTTCCGACGAAGCTCCTCCTTGTTCTCCTCTGTCATAATAACTGATGAAGGAATGTCAGTGTTCTCTCTGTCGACACCAGAATCGATGGCAGTGTTGGCAGTGTTGGCAGTGAGGGCAGTGTTGGCAGTGTCGGCATTATCGCCCAGATTCATTCTCGCGAGAAGTTCCTTAACCAATTCTCCTCCCTCGCTTTCGTCCACTAATCCCTCCAGCGATTTTGTTGCCTCATTGATTGCGTCATTAATACCTATTTTCTCCCCCTTCAAAGTCTTCCCATCAGAATCTTCTACCTCTCTTATCTCAAATATTCCGCCCATTGTCCCGCTTTTGGCTGTGCCGGCAATCTGACCATCATTCCTATTATTTTTCGCCTTCCTCTCCCTAACTGTGTTGATCGCCGACAGCACTGCCTCTCTCTCCCCACTCACCCACTCCTCCCCGACACTATCTCTCCACTCCACCTTCTCCCCAATTCTACCGGTGGCAACATTCTTGATTTTCTGTGGCTGGAGTCTACCACGAAAGTAGGCTTTCGTTGTGGAAGGGGTGCAGGGAACGTAGCATGTACGGTCAGTTAGCTGGGATGAGAGCAGTGAAATTGCGGCTGGTAATGACGACATCGCTGACTGTCACGCTGAATGTGTCTCCAACTAAAATATCCGAGGATGGTAGAAGGTGAATTTGTGCGTGAGATTATGACGGGTAGTTATGCAAAAAGTGAGCACCTTCTAGGTCTTTGATATCATTGGCAAAAAAAACATTAATTTTTAATTTTTTGGTTTGATAAAATACAGGATTGACATGAAAAATACCAAAATTCACACTATGAACATATCATTGACCCTACCTGTTGACGACGTTATCGTCGGAGACCCCTCCGCAGAGACTATACTAAAGGGTGTTCTGATTCGACGTGGTGAGGAAAACACTCGAGGACGAGACCTCCGATCGGATCGCCAAAATGAAATCACTCGGGCTGCGACAGAGATAGGAATGCGATTGCCTCAGGCGCTTTCCTATCGAAGGCAATTGATCCGAAAACAGAATATGAAACAGAATTATCGTAACGCGGGACCCGGTGGTTCGGATCAAGGTGCGGGCGAATACGCCAGAGAATTCGAAGCAAGCGTCGGTAAAGCCTTGATCGATTTGTGCCCCCGGTTAAAGGAAATAATGATTCCTGAAACCAATCAAAATAGTCAAAATACACCAGATTTTCTATTCACGAGTCCGATTCAAATCAATGGCAATCCGGTCAATTGGATAGAGGTCAAAACCTACTATGGATGCGGATCACTGACCTCTCGAAAGCTTCCGATTGGCAAGGTACCCGCACAAGCCGCCCGCTACTCTGATGCACACGGACCCGGAGCAGTGCTATTCGGCCAAGGGTTCCACGAATCATTGGCGAATCGCCTAAAACAAACGAATGTCATTTGCTTGGATTCGACGTTTATGACAATGCAAAAAATTGAAAAAAAATTCCCCTAAGCTCGTATTGTGTACAACAACAAAAGCAGCATGGAAACACTAAAAAGATACCCGAACATTCATATTTTTTGAATCTTGATGTATCTGTTTGATCTTTTACCCATGGGAGAAAAGCATACCATTTCTTTTTTCCAGATGAATAGTACCACATTGCAACAACAACTAACCACGTCATGTTCAACAGACACGTTGTTACAAACCAAATATTGGGTACCTTTCCAATAATACTATGTATCAACAAATACAAAGCCTGGCATCCGTATATTGTTCCCCACATTATTCCAAACAACATACCTGGGGGCAGCAAGCGTGGTTTCTTGCCATTATTTAGTTTGTTTCGTACCAATCTCTCATAATAGGCTATTTTTTTTTTGTTTTTCTCATTTTCGATACAAAGCTCTAGTTGATTGATTTTCGTTCGGAGTTGACTCTCAAAATTGTTAATTATTATGTCTTGGCGATGGAGCTGACCGACCATACTGTGTTGATCAACCAGAACCAATAGTGCGCTATCAATATGTGGCTTGAGATTTTTTTCGAACCATTCCTGAATATATAATTTTGGATTTGTCAAATACATGCTCATGTGGAAAATTGTACTCACGCCCTTTCTCATTTGTACGAGTCCCTGTTTGACCAGATCATTGTGTTGATTTGTATGATTTCCACTATTCTCCTGGACCTCGATGTAAATATCTAATGCTTCCAGCATTGCGTCCCGAAATGGGCTTAATTGCCGAGTAACTAGCGGTATCGCTCGGCTCCAAGCAAGCTAAATATCAGGTCATAATAATTTCAATTTCAACTACTTCTGGGGTTGCGCGCTATATAACATTTCCCAACAATTAAATTACAGCATTTGTTCGTAAATGTCGACGTTAAAATCGGTGCCTCTTCCCATCTTTTTCCTCGTGGCTGTCTGCAACGCTTCGTCAGTCAAGTAACAGAGTAGCAAGTCCCTGACGCGCTTGTCCTTTATTTCCTTCGTGATTTCCTCCTTGAGTATGAAGCAGCTGTCGTTAGCCTCCTTGTTCTCTTCAACACGTCTGGTCCGCTCAATTTCACTGAGCAAACTTCCGACCCGTTTTAGGAGATTCATGGTTGCCTCTCTAGCTTCCTGACTTTTGCGATCAATGAGACCGATGCCCATCTTTCCCTTCTTCGCATTTATTTTTACCTCTTTTCCAACGAAGACATCTCTCGCAAAGGTGCGAAACAGCTTGACCGCTTCTTTCGCCAGAAGTTTGACGGCGTCACGTGGGTGAGCGATTATTGTGGAGGTTGGAGGGAGCGGATCGAGCTTGGAAACGAACACTCCCTCATTCTCCTGCCGTCTTAGCTCGACAATTCTGCAATAATCTTCCCTTGACTCGGAAATGGTGTTCTCCAACAAGTCGCAAATAGAGCGTAACCCATTTATATTTGTAGTCTGTTCGGCGCCAATGCATCGAATTACGTCCGTGTTGACTTCATGTCCTTCCTTCAACTTAATGATGAGCTCCTTCCAGCTCTTCTCGAATAAGCCTAAAATGACATGTTCGATATCCTCCCATACGGCGAATCCCGCCGAACCGAGCGCCCCGCCATTGACAAACTCACGGGGCGGAAAGATTGAGTGAAGCATATTGGCGGCGTTCAGCGTTATCTCCATACGAGATGGGTCGATTACTCTTGCCTCCGTTCCCTCTACAATAGAGAGGAGACCTCTCTCGTCTCCCCCGCTCGCGGCAATGAGTGGCATGGCATTCCCGTGCACGCTGACCTGCTGGGACAAAATATCGCAACCCAGTGAGCAGCTATCTGCAGAATTCAGGAGAGCAAAAATTGGCTGGGCAAAGCGGATCTCTTGAGCGACACTCCGGCGTTTAGGGATTGCTTTGCTTTTTTTATCATCGACGCTGTTTTTGTTCCCATCGATATTGTCAATTCCCTCATCTCCTGTGTCGGAACCTTCGCTAATCTCGTCAGTATCCTCGCAATGCTCCCCCTGCTGGTCTAATAAGAGCCTTGCATCTTCTCTTGCTCGCCTAACTAATTCGTTTCGCAAGTTTCTTAAATCACTTCCTGGTTGGAAAAGCTTGCCACCAATGATATTCTGACGCTGGATAGTACTCGGTCGGATTGCCTTCAACGGAGAAGGGAGAGCAATGGAAACGACGCGCTTATAATAATCATCATCGTCATTGTCATCGTCTCCAGTCAGAGCTCCACCAGTCGGGGTACGAGTTCGCTTTCGATCACCGTCCACTTCGCCCTCGCTCTCCTCGTCGATCATTGTCAGGCCGTCAGGGGTATTTTCGTTCTCCATTCCATCACTCTGCTCCCAGCTTGGCCCTCCCTGCGTCATTATGTCAGCGCTAGCATCTTCCACAGGGCCAACAATATCATGCACCCTCATGTACCCCCTAACGGCCTTCATGACCCAGAGAAGAATGGACCGCTTGGATTTTACCGATGACTTGCGGCTTTCGGTCCAGTAAACCTCGTATTTTTCGTCGTCTGTGCCGACACCGCTGGAAACGTCATCCAAGTTGACGTCATCGTCAGAGTTGACGAGTCCAGTTACAACCCCCTCTGAATAACCGAAGCCTTCAATCTTTTCAAAGTAACGTAAACCTACCAGCCCTGGGCCAGTGCAATTCTTCTTTTCGGAATCAAAGTAGACAAGAGAAACGTCGTCGCCGCTGCTGCCCCCCGTGTTGCTAACGATAATGTTTCGCAAGTAGGGGAGGTTCGGTAACAGTGGGGAGACATCGATCGAGTAAGCTGTGCTCCCCTCGATCGGAGAGCACCGAGCGATTCGGCCTCTCGTCACAGATCGACCGGATGTCTTCGCACTCGCGTCAAGATCAACACCATGGTCATGAAAAACGTCCACAATGCAACCCACACCAGCAGGGACAGCTTTGGACTTGCCGTCTTTGTCACTGCTCCCACTCCCATTAAGTTTTCTTCTCTTATTGTCCCCATTGTTTACAAATGAAACGGGCTTCAACTGCTCGAACCACACCCTTCCAGTGATCTCTTCCTTCCCCTCGATGATTTTCCTCAGTATGTTGTTTGGACACGGAAAAGATCTAACATTCTTTCCGTTCTTTCCGGCGGAGTAAGTCGAGTCAAACGTCACCTCGACAGAATTGCTATCCCCCGAGATGGCTGTTACCAAGCCGAACAAGGGGAAATTCAGGAGTGCTTCGGAAGAAGAAGAATCGACCTTGCTCTGTTCGAGCTCATTGGCTGCAATTTTGATGTTTTCGTCCACCCAGTTGGCGCCGTTGCTAGCCAAATTATCGCAAGCTGAATTGTTCAAAAGAAGGCGTTGAGAGTTCTCTTCCGGGTTTACAACAATTAGGTCGCCGATCCTGAAGTCTGTACTCAAAGATTCCATTTCAGACAAGGAATTCATTTGGGACTCAGAATATTTGGTTGATGTCACTGAGGTCGAAGGGCTGTCGTCAACAACGACCTCCTCGACATCCCTCCCAACCGCCATGAAACATACACCTTTCGCGTCTTCCTCTATGCCGTTCTTAACCTTGGCCAACCCTGGCCATTTTAGGTATCCGTTGAAGAGAAGGACATCGCCAGGGTGAATCCGGACCGTCCTTTTCTTGAGCTCCTCCTCCGTTTCTGGGGTCTTTGTGTCGACCCCCGGTCCCGGTTTGACGCACAAACGGCTGACTCGGATGCTCACTACGCCTCCGTTCTTCTCGTCTTTCCCCTCTCCTCTCCAGCACCACCCACGGATTACCTTACTTGCATTTCTCACCCCTTCCCCTAACCGGACCTCTACCCATCCACCTCCAACTGCGACGACTACAAGTTGTTTCCTGCTTATCCCGTCCGTAAGCTTAATTTTGGGGAAGATAGGGAGATCGATGGCACTCTCAGGCGGAGGACCAGAAGTAGGGCAGCGACCCATCGTCTTGCCTATGGAGTCCTCTCCAATGTTGTGGGAACTAGGACCAGTCCGGATTTCCCCGCCTTCGCCATTCTCACCGTTGGAATAGACCAGTGGGCGGAGGGTCAGCCCGAGTGGAAGGTACTGACGACTTTTCTTTTGTCTCTGTGATTGTCTACGTTGGCCTACTGATTGACCTTGCTTTTGTCCTTGTGCTTGTTGGAGCTCCGTCGTTTTCTTCGATTTTATGGAACTAAATGTTGCAGCCTCGCTCAATTTGACCATCGGGGGGACTGAAGGCAAAGAAAATTCGTCCTTGCGAGGAAGCTTTGTCGAAGATGTCGATTGGATCAGTTTTGCTGACCTCATTTCTTCAGAGCTTGTTTTCTTCTCATCGTCACTACTGTCAATCGCACTGAGTTCAGACAGCTGGCTCATCGTATTCCCGTTATTGGGCGTAGCTTCGATAAGCACACAATCGTCGTTCGAGTCATTGGAGGGATCCTTCTTGTCCCTGTCCCTTCTGTCCTTCTTTGTCGTCTTGCCGCTCTCCAGGGGTGAGCCATCTGCACTCCGAGAAAAAAAAGACATGATTGAGTTTCCCCATCTGGCAAGTCCGCTGTTTTCAGTATCATCAGAAGTCTTGCCCGCCTTAGGTCGCTTATTTTTTGAGGGCAGCGCACGAGAACGCCCATACGCCTTTTTTGGCGGCATCCTTTTTTTACCACGTGTTACCACGAGTCTTTCAAAAGCGAACACTGGTGTGATGATAAGGCTAATTGACACACACACACACACACACACACACACAAAAATCAGATAGTTAGATCGTTCGCTCGGGGCATATTTTCTGTCAGTATCGGTCGATGGTCGATGTTTTTGAAGATACCTCTTCATTTGAGGAGAATTAACCTCTCTCAGAATTTTTAGTCCTTGCAGCGTGAGCTGGTTACCTAAAAATTTGGTTTTTATTCAAGACGAAGTCGCAGGGACATTAAAAATCTGTCAAAAACTTACCCCCGAACAAACCTTCATAAAGGATGGGAATCGGGGAAAGGAACCGCGCTAGGGCTGACAGATTTGCCCGGCGTAAAGAAGAACGCAATGGTTTGGCTGAGATTACGCCTTCCCGGACTGGAGTGCATGGAACCATACGAGGGAGTAATGAAAGCGAAGACAACAGCAGTTCCTTCTTCAACGTTTTGACTTCGGCAGCTGCTTCTGCGTACGCTGTGCCGATAGTGCGAAGGCGTTTACCGAAGCAGATAGTCCCAGCTAGAACGCGCCTTTTCGCCTCATTGGTTGTGATTGCAGGATGCGGAATGTTTAATTTTGGATTTGACACAGGCACGAGGTTGAAATTGGCTGCGACAGCTTTCATGAGAAAGGAAGGTTGAGAAAAGGTTGATGATGTGATGAGCCTTTGGTTACCCTTCAATTATTGGAGGACAACACACTCTAGCGGCGGGACGATTTGAAAAATCTCAATGGCTTCATTGAGATTTTTTGTTCCCTGCTCTGCTTGCAACTTGCAACTTTTCGAAAATCGCATCGCACAGGGAGGGGCTACTGTGCTAGCTAGTTTTCGTGCAAATGTCTCCGCTAAGTTTTGCGCAAATGGCTTCCATCGCTGTGAAAGTTGCACCTTCTCCTTGCAAGGAATCTGTTTGCAACAAAACGGCAGGGACAGAGTTTCTACAACTAAACATCGAAATTCCGAGCTAGGCTACTTTTTTAATGCTTCTTCGAACAGAGGGCAGCAAGTTTATCTCTGAATTCTTCTCCCAATTCTCCTCTCTTTTTCTTTACGCTCTTGATGATTTTTGTCTTCCCTTTCTTGTCGAGTTTATCCCAGAAAAAGAAAAGCACACGGAAGTCACGCAAGAAATCGAGTACTTGTTCGTCGCTGGTGCCATCCGCTGCTATCAACTTCTTGAGGAACATCCTCTCCTTCTTCTTGAGCGCGAACTTTTTTCCCCCTCCTTTAATGGACAGGCCTACAAATTTTCCCCCCTTTCCGCCAAGGATACCTGTGGGCACCAGGAAAAGATCGCTGTCTACCTCCTCTTTTTCGACTCCATCGACTATCACAGGAGCACTTGTCTTCAGGACCAGCTCATCGCTTATCGCATTTACGTCGCCGCCACAGACTACCCCCTCGAACACCATCTGAACGCCCTGATCACTCACTTGAAATGGTTCGGAACTCGAGGTTTCGCTGTTGACCGCGATCGTCACAAACTCCTTGGCAGCCTTCTCGGCCATGGAGGAGGCTGTAGTGGTGCGAGCACCAGCACAAGCAGAGGAGCCCCTCGCTCTTCGCATAAAATTGCTCTGCAATCTACTCGCGGTCAAGACGTCTCTGGCCATCATGGGTAATTTCGCCTTCGCACGCGCCTCGTTCTGTTCGTAAGCGTAGATCCACCCAACAGGAACTATTTCTAGAGAATCCGCCAATTCAAGCACCCTGGCCAGCTCCCCTTTGCCCTCGCCATAATCCTCTGCTAAGTCGATTCCTGAGGGATCGTAGAAATCGTCGCCACTGGAGCTCGGCTCGTAGACGCAATCAACCGCGGCAAACTGGTCCTTCCTTTTCTCCCCCCCCATTGCCCTCTCATTCTCTTCTAACAAACGGCCAAAAAGGAGGGCACACCGCCCCTTGCTCCCGCCATGTGAAAACCGACCCGCGCACACCTCACACATCATTATTCTCTTCGTATTTCGTTTAGTCGGCTCCTCTACCTCGACTTTATGCAAGTTGCTAGTAATTTCGGACAAGGAGTCAAAGCTGTTCTGTCCCTTGCGGCGGCTATTCCTTCGTGCCCTTTGCAGCATTTTTTCGTGACCCTTTTTGCTCTTCTCTGGAAAGGGCTCAAAGTAGTCAGCGGTGGTGGAAGGAGGAGTACTTATAGAAAAGGGAGAACTGCCAGTTGCACTGGAGGTTGCGGTAGTTGGGGGTGCGCCTTTGGGGGGGGGAGTGCCTCTGGGGGTAGTAGCAGCAGCATAAAGTATTGTCCCATTCTTCAGCGCCAACTCAGCAATATTTCCACTCAGAGCTGGCCCAGAGAAATCGGGAGAACTGTAAAGTCTATCACCACCAGCGATCGATTGGATGGTCGTACTTTCATCGCACTTTATCCTCATCATCTCTCCTGTCGCCTTTCGGACACGAATTATACTGGGAGTGGGGGGAGAGTTTGCAGCCAAAACAGAAAAGATTAACATAGAAACGGCCAAGATTGTCATCGATAGAGCCACCATTGTCACTGGGGCTGCGGTTTTTGTTTACTCGCGACCCTTTCTGGTTGCTGAAAAATTGGCAAAAAAAAAGATTTGAAGCTTTCAAAGACGACATCTTCTCATATAAAATAAAACGACATCTTTATGCGCCCCTATGTTAGGGCCTCTGACTTTCTTCAGTACATTCAAACCATCGTTTCATGATTCTCAGCGTTATTTTTTAGCCAAAAAGGTTTGATAAAGTCAAAATAAAATATTGAAATTAGTTTAAATACATTTTTGATATACAACTTTATTTTATTGTATCACTTATGTATATGTTATAATTATTTTAAATCTATAAATATCAAATAAATTTATTAATTATATTATAATTTTATATATTTTTAAAAAAATTAAATTTTATTATAAAATATAATAAAATTAATTATATTTTTATTGAAAACTATAAATTAAAAATTGAATTATTAGTATTAAAATAATTTAATTAAAGAAAAATGTAAACCAAAAATGTATTTTAAGTAAACGAAATAAAAAATTTTGACATTGTTGGATAGGGTTAAATTGTTAGTTTGTTAAAGGTTAGAGTCTTAGAAAGGGGTTGGAGAAAAAAGGGGGAGATCCAGTCAGAG
>Ga0115557_1001530_pt1 | contig 16007 bp, 8 predicted proteins | sample COGITO_mtgs_1104_FD_87280 | JGI IMG/M metagenome (GOLD analysis project Ga0115557, IMG submission 87280) | Pelagic marine microbial communities from North Sea - COGITO_mtgs_110421 | ecosystem: Environmental > Aquatic > Marine > Epipelagic | place: Germany:Helgoland, sampling site Kabeltonne...
AAATATCGTCGTTATTATTCACGATCAAACTCCACAACACCGAGGAGGAAGACTCTTCTCTCTCCCCGATCATCGCATCATCATCGTCGTCTTCAAATGTACTTCTCCTCCTCTTCGCTTCGCTTCTTTGTCTTCTTCTTTCTCTCGTCGTGAGTGAGATCTTACATTGTTTTTCCATCTCGGAAAGTGGCCGTTTTTTTTTCTTTGACTTGACTAAAAAAGAGGGACGAGGAGAGGAACATTTTCTGCATTTTTTTCACATTTTTTCGTAAAAATAATTTAAACCCTAAACTCTAAACCTCCTTTTTTTCTTCTCTCTCAAGTGTTTTCCGTCAAAACTTTCTCTCTTGGGAAACGAAACGCGGCTATCACTTTACTTCAGAGAGATCAAGGTCGCCTTTCGCGAGAGAGAGAACACAAACTATACAAAAGCACATACATATCATCATGAACACCATTGGCACGATGGGTCATCTGTTGAAAAGAGAGGAGAATACTGGCGAACGTCTCTCTTTATTAGAGGAAGAAAAGACTTTGGCAACATTACCATTAAAGACGAGCCGCGGGAAGATTTCATCTTCATCATCCTCGACGAAAAGCGTTGGATTCATCTGCGCGGTATCTCTCGGCGCGTTCGCTTTGAGCGCTTCTTCGTCGAGTAAAAAGAATAGCGGAGCGTATAACATCGACGCGGCGTTCAAATCTGGCTCTCCGATGTCTTTATTGGGCGTTTCCGATCAAATCGATGTCATGAAAAGTTTGATCGTGGACACGTGCGGGAAATCCGCCCTGAGTGACTACGAGAAGACGTATTCCTTGTTACCGGGAGAAAAAGCAGCGTCGGAGATGGGCGAGAGAGAAGAAGAAGGAGACGATAAGAAATACGCCAAAGCGGACGCGTTTTTATCCAAATTAAAGAACGCGAACGGAGGAAAGAAGGAGGATCAAGAGGACGACGACGAAGATTTAGAAATCGATTCCTCGAAAAACACGGATACGTTTTTGCGAGAGTTCAACGACATGCAAAAACGGATGAAGGAGACGAAGAAATTCGCGAACGAAGAAGAGGATGATTTGGAGGAGGCAAAGGAGGATTCTTCTTCGGACGGGGAGCGAACGGTGGAAGAGCGAGAGGACGCGAGGTTCGAGAAGAAGTTGACGAAGACTTTGGCCAAAGACGATATCGACGAAGAGGACGAAGAAGAGGAAAAGCACCGACCCCAATCATCGAGGAAGAAGCAATCGTCGTCTTCGGATCAGAAAAGCAGCAGCCGCAGCAGCGCTTCTGAGGACGAGGACCATCGACGTCCAAGCAAGAATTTTTCCGGGTACAGGGAAAAGTTTCGCTCGGACGCCGACGACGAGGAGTTCGTGGAGAGAGAGACGGAAAGAGACGAGCGACGATCCGTCTCTTCCTCCTCTTCTTCTTCTTCTTCTTCTTCTTCTAGAGACAACAACAACAACAACAACCAGAGAGAACGTTTGTACGAACGCAAGAGCAGCAGCGGCGATAAAGACGACGACAAGTCTACTTACGCCTCCAAAGGCGCTCGACGCATGTTGTTGGAAGAAGCGTTGCCAAACGCATCCGAAGAGAAAGAGTTGGTTGAAGTCGCCGAGGAAGAGATCAAGCACACCGGGGTGTTCGCTTTGTTGCAAAAAATGGTTGGCGGCGAACAATCGAGTCAAGATCCGGTCAAGCCGGGACAAATGCCGCAGTTGGGTTTACCGCAGCAAACGAAGATGTTGTCGAAGAAGAATAAGAAGAAGTCGACGACGAAGAAGGGAGACTTAAACGTTGCCGCCGGATTGGGCAAATCCATGGGCGTTCACGTCGATGAAGAAGTCGACGACGAAAACGAAGGCGACGAAGGAGAAGAAGAACAAATGAAAGAAGAAGAACATGAACAACAAACCGAAGAACAAACTCGAACCGATAAGGTGTTAAAGCTCGCGCAAGACGGCGAAAAAGCGTTGGAACGCGAAGCGATTGAGAAAGTCTACAAAGGCGACGGCTCCAAATCCAAGAAGAAATCCGCGTTGGAGATCCAACGAGGCGAGACTTCTTCTGATATGAGCGAAACGGACGAAGAAGCTTTGGAGATTGAGAACGGCGCCGCGGATAAGTACTACGACGTCACGAAAGTCGAACACTTGGCGCAAGAAACGCTCAAGAGAAATATGGGTGGTTCCAAAGGTGAAGCGTCCATGGGCGAGCAGCAGCAAACCATCAACACGAAAGCGTTGGAGGAAGCCATCGGGAGAGCGGCGAACCAATCGCCGGACATCACCAGAAAAGAGTTGTTTTCCACCTTGGGACGCAAATCCAAGGAAGAGTTTGTCAACGCCGCGCGATTGAAGAAACTCGTCGAGTTGAAACACATCGCGACGACGTGCAAACCGACGCTCAGCGACGGCGGTAAAGCCATGGAACGTGCGAAAGAAGCGGCGCAACAAGCCGCCATGAAAGTCAAGCAAGCCGCGGCGAGAAGAGCGGAAGCGGAAGCGAACTACGAGCACTCGCAAGAAGTTGCGAAAATCGCCGCCCAAAAAGTCGACGACATCACCGAACTCGCGCAAAAGAAGATCCAAGAAGTTCAAGAAGTTGCCAAGAGAAAAGTGCAAAACGCAAAAGACATTTCTCGATTAGCCGGACGTAAAGTCGAAGACGAGTTTGACATGCTTGGGAAAACCAAGGAAGATTTCAACTTGCACGTGCAACACGCGATGAAATCAGTCGAAGCCGCGAAAGAAGCCGCTTCGTCGGCGTTGGAAGAGACGAAGAAGAAGTCCCACACGGCCAAGCAACGCGCCGCGGCGCTGGAAGTTTCATTGGCGAAGGAATACGAAGAGGCGAGAACCGAGCGCGAAATCGAAGAGAAGAAGTTGGCAAAGGCGGAAGCGCAAGCGGAAGCGGCGGAGACGGAGAGAGAACAGAAAGTGTTGGAAGCGCACCAAAGACAGATGGAAATCGAAAAGGTTGCCAAGGAGAGACAGTACAAGTTGGAGGAGGAGCAAAGACAAATGGAAGAGGCGAAGAAGCGCTCGATGGCGAAGAGCACGCAATACCGCACCTCCGCGGAGGACGCGTTGGAAAAGTTGTCCGTGATTGATTTTAATAACAACAAGGATAGCGACGACGTGGCGCGAATCGGGTTTGGCGAGGAAGACATCGCTTCTGGGTACCCCGACGACGACGAAACGCAAATGGCCATGGGCGGCGCGTCATCCTCGGATGGTGATGGATTCGATCCGTGGACCCGCAAGTAATAATAAAAAATCTGACTAACCGCGCGTCAAAGTCGGCAAACAAAGTTGTACTAAAACCGAGGAGGAGGAAGGAACAACCTCCTCGGAAAAGAAGAAGGAAAAGAGAAGAGTTACACACATCTACACGTTTTAATTATTTATATATATATATATTATCTACTGATAAACACGACACACGTATGTGGTATCACTACGCTTTCGAACTGAACCCAATGCTGCAAAAATTCAAAAACCCTAAATATTGGTGTCTAAGTTCCCCCTCAAAATTCAAATGTCTCGTCAGTATAATTGAGTAAAAACCGCACGAAATACTCTACCACATCTCTTCGTTTTGCGCGTTAAAAGACTGAGTTCAACATGGAGAGGAACGATGATACCGTCGTCCCTTTCCCTCCTCCAAATCCTCCTCTGGGCGTCGTTTCAAGGTAAACATAGGAACAATTCACATTCTTTTCAATCGATCCGTTTCAAAATTTGAATTTTTCCATTCTTCGTTCCTTTCCTCTCTGTTGCTTCTCTCTGTATTATTACTCACGCCGCTTTGGGGAAACTATCGCATCTTCTCTCTCTCGTTCTCTTTAAACGCATCATCAGGGTACCTCTGGGCGCACAACCGATGAACAATAACATCAACAATAATGGACAAACGACGCAAATCAAATCCGCGTTAAAATCCACCTCCCGGTCTCTCGTGTACAGACAAAACCAACACCAACACCAACAGATGGAAAACATGAACGAACAACAAAGACGAGTGTCTTTCCAATCCGGACGCCCACCGGTGGTGGAAGGAGGCGCGAGATTAGCGCAACTGCGAGCGGCGAGGAAACGAGCGGCGCAACAGAAAGCACAAGAAACATCGTCGAATACTAATGGCCAAGGGAATAAGTTACCCTTTGGGACCTCTTGGGGGAATCAAACGGACCAAGCGGGAGCGCAAAGAAGGCGACATCAAAATCTAACCCAACATTCGTCGATGTCATCTTCGCGAATGGAACGGTTACGGAAACGAAAAGGCACCGGGCGACAAGTGAAACCGAGACCGTTCGTGTTGGTGATGAAAGCGCCCGCGGAGAGTTTGGGGAGAGCAGCGCTTCCGGATGGAGGAGCGAAGAAAAGACGAACGGCGATGGTGGTCGAGGAGTTGGACGGGACGAATTTTACTGGTGAGGGCGAACACTCGGCGGCGGCATCGAGAGACGGCGATCGAGCCGGGTCGTTCGCCGAGAACGAAGGATTTGCCGGGTACGATTTTAACGGGAACAGGACGGCGCAACCGATGTTTCGACCGAAGAGTCCGCACGCGAAAGGACAACAACAGAGAAAAGTTTCGATGGAGATGAATTCGCAGTTACGATTGCTTCGCGAGCAGCACATGCAAGAAGGCGGAGTGTTAGCCGAAGCTATCGAAGAGGAGAGACTGAAGAGAGAGCAAATGGAATTAGAGAAACGACGAGAAATGTTACGCAAGAGCAGCATGGGGAGCGGCGGGGAGGTGACCAACACGCCGATGGCTGCGGAAGCGCTGGTGAACATGTTCAACATCCCGGGACGAGAAGACGAAGCTATTTTGCATCAAGACAGTCCGGATTGGCAAGGCGTCTCGCACATGGGGGCAGCAGGCGGTCAGTCGCAACCGCAAGTGCAACCGGTGGGAATGTTGAACGAAAACTTGAACAACGACGACGACGAGTTTGGCGGAGGATTCGAAGCCGGCGACGACGACTTTGACCAAGAAGATTTAGTAGGCGGCCAATTCGCTGACGACCGCGCGTTCGATGAGGAAGGATTCCCTATTCGCAAACCTAGAGGTGAAGCGCACAAACGCTTGCGCGAAGAAATGGCCAGAAGAAAATCTTTAGCCTTTGGCGGTTTACAAACCATCGTCGTCGAAGATTTAACAGGCGGCTCACAAAAGGTGCGCAAAAGTTCGCGCCAAAGACAAAAACCGTTGGAGTATTGGCGAGGCGAGAAGAAGGTGTACGAGCGCGTCCATGGATCGTTACCGACCATCAAAGCCACGCAACGGCAAACCCGAAACAAAATGTGGCCAAGAAAAACGCCCGGAGGCCCGTCGGAAACATTCAGGGTGCTCAAATTGAGACCGACGGAACAGTTCAACAAAATCGGCGCCGAACGACGAGACTCGTTGGATCAGTTGATGACCGCCAGAAACGGCGCTCCTTTGCACGATTCCGACGCCGAAGATGAGGAAATCTGGGACGTCGATGGCGTCGAGTTTGATCAACACGGTCGCAGGATAAAAACGTTCGCCAAGACCCCGAAAGAGTATTACGGACGAAACGGTCGCGCGACGCCGAATTACAACAACAACAACAACAACATGAACAACAACGGGAGCGGGAAGAAGAAGCGTGGACGACCTCGAAAGAATCCAACAGTACTCGTCGATGAAAACGACGACGACGACGGACAGCAACAACAACAACACCAAGAGGAAGAACAAAACGAACAAGTCAGAGGGAAGCACATCCGACTGGCGCCGGACACGGACGACGAAGACGAGGAAGACGAAAGAGACGACGAGCTCGAGGAAAATACGCGAAGGAACTCCGAAGCGATTCATAATACTAACCACGACGACGACGACGACGATCAAGAAGCCGAAAAGGAAGCGAACGAAGCCGCTCGCATGGCGGAGTTGGAGCTCGAAGAAGAGAGAGAAGAAGAGGCGAGAAAAGCGTCGAAAGCGAAGGAGGATTTGATCATGGAAGCGGAACAAAAGGCCGCGATGGAGTTGAAAATCACGCAAGAGGAGATTCCAGAGGAGGAGGAAGAAGAGGAGGAAGAAGACGACGAGGAATCGAGAGCGTTGAAGAAACGACTGGCGGATGCGGAAGCCGAGCTCGATGCGCTCGACGCGGCGAACGAAGCGGCGAGGAAGATGTTAGATCAACACGACGAACGAGACTCTTTAGAAGAAGACGGGAACGGCGATGCCCTGCCGCCTTCTACTGCACGCGAGAAAGACGGGCAGGCGAAGGTTGAAGAGGAGAAGACGAGCCGGTTTTCGATGTCGCTCGAGGCAAACAAAGGTGTATTTTACGACGAAGAGGCGGATAAGGATTTAATAGAAAACGATCCAGCGATTAAGAGCGGGTCGATTAACTTGGAGGAAGATTTGGATGACGGCGATGATGATGACGACAACGAAGACGACGACGATGAAGAGGATAGAGATGTTGCCGCCAAAAGAGATTCGCTTTCTTCAAAATCGGAAGAAGAAAACGACCGACGAGATAACGACGCCTTGGCGATTCCCATGGACCTCGACGAATAGATAATATATACACAGAATAGTATTAAACTTGATTAATAAGCATTTGTAAATTCTAATACATGAGTATTAAACTTCTCTTTAAGTTGAAATAACTACGTAGTATGTGTGTATTATGAGCTAAAAACTCTTCTATACTCTCTACTTACAAGCTGAAACTATATCGCTCGCATTTCGCGCCGAGCTCTGAAATCGTCGCCACGCACTCAGTCGTTAAAGAGAACGTCAACTCGTCGTCGTCGTCGTCGTCAAAATTTCTACCACTACTAACGCCAGCAGTGACGTGCGAAAACTTTCCGCCCGGTCGTCGACTGCCACCATTCTCTTCGTCCAATAAAGTTCTATTTCCATCCACGACGCTCCCGTCCCAGTCTAAATACTTGGAATCCACCGTTCGATGTCTCGTGACAACCTTGACCAACTCACCTTTATTACCACCTTCGGAAGGTAACTTGGACGTCGTCAACGTCACTTCGGCTAAGTTTTCAATCAGTAATTGCATCGTCCCGCGCTCTCTGCCGTCCTCGTCTAAGAATCCATCCTCGACGTCCTCCGCCGCCTGGCACCCCGTCACTAAAGCCACATTCTCCATCGCTCTCAACCGCACGAGGAACCGCACGACCGCTTTCTCGCTCGTTCTCGCCGCTAACACGTCCAACGAGTCGATAAAAATACTCGCACCACCATTTCTGCTACACTCTTCCATCGTTCTTCCGATAGTATCGTCGCCGACCGTCCCCGATACCTTCTTCGCGATCAAATCATACAAACCATCTAAACTCGACGTTGCACTCGAACGCGCGCCATTCACCGTAAACACATTCTCCTCCTTTTCGTCTTCTTCTTCTTTATCATCGACATCGTTGAAATTAAACGCCATTGGTGTCGACCAACAATCGATGGATTCGATCCCAAATTTTTCCTTTTTTTGGTACAAAAATTCAGCTTTTTTCCTCCTCAAGTGCGGACTGATTGAAGTTTCGAACGGTTTCATCGTTTCCACGAACACTATCGCAGCTCTTTTTCTTTTCGATGTCCTCGAGCTGCTCGTTTTTGTTGTTTTCGTCGCGTTCCTCTCGTTCTTCGCATCCTCGTCTTTGTTGTTCTCATCATCGTCAGAGTTTTCCTCGTCTTCGTTCTTTTTGTCGTTGCGTTGGATTTTGAGGCATTCGTGCACGAAATGCGCGAAGAGAAACGCCGTCGGGCTGTCCTTTACGGACACGAGATGGACGTGCGAGGAAAAAGGCAGAGGAGAAGAAGAAAGGGAATGTAACGTTTTCGTTGCTGAAATTCGAACGTTTAAAGCTTCATTCATTATGTTCTTTGTCTTCTTCTTCTTGGAGAAGTGTTCCTAGAATTTCTGAGGCGAAAAGCAACAGCGCAACACGTATTTACGATAATACAATAATAACAATAATGATAATAACACTAACAGGAAGGAAGGAAAGAGACGGATGAGAGAGCAGCTCGAAATGTTACTAGTCTTGTTTGCTCTTTTGGGTCAAAGTTTCGTTGATTTCGTGAAAGTCGCTTTGACCGACGAGCGCGATTATGTTCCCGGTTTTGGTATCCGACGGAGATTTTCTGCCCCCGCCTGCGGTTCTTCTCGCCGGCGAAGCGAACGTGTGATGAAGAAGAGCGGCGTTGGTATTCTCATCGTCGTGGACGCCTCCCCTGTTGTTTGAGTGTACGAAGGCTTTTTCTCTCGTCTCCGGACGCATTGGCGAGACGTACACGTTCCCGGCGCCTGCGGTTCCTTTCACCTCCCGTATGGGGGATTTGAGCAACGCTTCCGAATCGAAGTGAACTCGAGATCGGTTCGGCGTGCTTTGAATGGCAGTCATCGTCGTCCCTGCTGCTTTTGGTCGTTTCGGCGTCGACGTCATTTTTGTCGTCGTTGTTGTCGTCGTCGTCGTCTTTTGCGATTTTGTCGTGAGCGCGTCGTCAGAATTTCCTCCTCCTGCTCCTCCTCCTCCTCCTTTTCGTAACTGCAACATGAACGGCCTGACGTTCGGGACAAACTGCTTGTTGTAAAACGCGATGATATCGCCGCGACTGACGACTTCCAACCCGGGATTGGTCACCGTTAATGGGCAGCTCCAAAACACCTCTTCCACGCACTGCGGTTGTTTGTGGTATCGATACACGATGTCTTTGAATTTCACGTTTCGATCTTGTTCGCTGGATGCGATTTTGCACGCGCCGTAGATGGACGCCAAGATGATTTGATCGAGATGTCGATTGTACAGCAGAGAGGTTTTTTCAAACACGACGAATTCGCAGATTTGGAACGCGCGTCGGGTGACTTCTTGGTTGACGTGGAGCCGGGCACAAATATCAGCTAAACGCACGGCGGCTAATCGGAGGACTTTGGCGAAAAAAACGTCCAAGGAGGCTTTCGCGCGACGCTTTTCGTCGTCGATTTCGAAATCATCGTCGTCGTCGTCGTCTACGGCGTACTTGTCTGGTAACGGTAACGGTATTTTCGCACCAACGCCGGGCGAGGAAACCGCTCGATTATACTGCTGCTGTTGCGCGTGCGCAATCCCACTGATTCGCTCTACGTCTGAGGACGATGATCCCATGTTCGCGTTATCGGACGCTCGTCTCGCCGGAGTTGAAAACGCCGTAAACGCGCTTGTTTTCAAAGGGGAAAATGCGCTCATATGGCCACTACCAATAATAGTCGTCGTTCGAGGCGGCGAACGCAACGCGGTATGTGCCATTTGTGCCACATCTAACGCCTTCTTCTTCTCTTCATCAATCGGAGAGTCATCATTCGAGTCTCCTCCTCTTCCTCCTCCTCCTTTCCCGAGAACATTGCGATCGAATTGTTGCATATGCGTTAACGATCGCGCTGTGTGGTGTTTTGAGAGCGGTTTGGTGACTTTTTGCCCGGATGCTAACGTGCCACCGAGAAGTACGGCGGCGATTTGATTGGCGCTGTTTGAGTGGATGTCGTTGTTGTCGTTGTTGTTGTTGTTGTTCGTAATATTATCTTCGCTCTTTGCAGCAGCAGCAGCAGCAGCAGCGGCAGCAATCGCAGCGGTCTCTCCGATGTTCTTCTTCTTCGCGCCGCTCTTCGTCGTCGCCACGCGCAAAAGTGGATACAAACTCGAATCTTTTTTCCAGCTTAACTTTTCTAACATAGACTCTTCGATTCGACCAAAGTACGCTCTAATTTCTCGCGGCATTTCCGGTCTCGATCTCACGAACGGCTCGATGCCGTTCAAAACATCAAACGCGTTTAAACCAATCGCGTTGGGAATAGCTGGAAAGCGCAACGTAATCGCGCGATTACCGCCATTCCCGGTGAAACTTGGACCGACGTCGTAGATTCCACTACTCGTGCTCAAATGGACTCCGTTTCGCGCGACGGAAACTACCTCGACGGATAAGGCGACGACTACTTCGACGAATCGTTTCGAGTCCACGAGCATCGATATCGCACGCTTCGTCGAATCAGAGATGGTGTTTGCGTTCGTCGTCGTCATCGTCGTCGTCGCCTCCATGCGATTGATTTCGTCTCTCAAAATCGCTCGAAAGAAGTATTTGAACACGGCCAAGGCATCCGTCGCCCTGTTGTCGACGATGTTATCGAGTGATTTCGAAACGTTGCCTCGCTTCGCAGCGGCGTTGAGATTTGTGAACGCATCTTCGCGAGTGAGCGTGTTGCACTTGGTAATCATACGCTCGGCGCGCGCGTACGCGTCTTGGAGTTTATCTTTGTCGTTGTTCTTTGTTCGGATGCATTCGCGGAGTAAACGTAAAGTCTCGTCGTTTTGCTGCGTGTTATCAACGTTGTTTGATGATGGCGAAACGATTCGATCGATCCATTCGACGCCGTACATGACGTTTGAAATCGGCGTGTTTTGAACGTTGTTATAATCAACCGCCACGCCGGCGACAGTTTTATTGAACCCGGCGTACGGCGATTGCGGCGTAGGCGGAATAAAAGTCCCCCCGATGTTGTTAGTAGTATTCGTCGCAGCAGCGGTAGTAGTAGCAGCAGTAGCTACTGCTACAGCTGCTTCCACCGCGGATCCGGTTCGAAACGTGAAACTTTTATCCTTCTTGTGCATCGGCGTTGCGGCTCGCAGTCGCGCAAAACCAATCGGTTGTTCTCGAAAATCGCCTTTGAGCACATCAAACGGCGCGGGAAGATTTTTCTCTCGTTGCTTCTCCTCATCTATTTCTTCTTCCGCTAAAAGGAACGGCACGTACAATTTCTCGTTGATTGCGCGACATCCGAATTTCTCTCTCACCGCTTCCACGTACTCGCGTTCAAAGATATCCGAAGCTAACTTGACGTTCTCCATCGCCGTCTTATTCTTCTTATTCTTCTCGAAATACTTCTTTCTCAACGTGTTCTTCTCTTTCAAAATAGATTCGTGCAACTTTTCGATGTTCTTCAACATTTTCTGACAGCTCGCGAGCTTCGTCTTGCTCGATCGACACAAAGATTCCAGCGCCAAAGGCTCGCCGGTTTCCGGATCCTTTTCCGTCATCGAGAGCATGTTTTCCAAGCTCGTTCTTAAACACGTTTCCGGGGCATTGGTTAACGCGAACGCTTGAATCGCGACGAGAAGGTGAAACTGCTCGTACAAATTCGGTACTCCTCCCGCGTGTGTGGTATGGGACAAGACTTTTTTGTTGTTGCTCTCTCTTCTTTCGGCCTCTTCTTTTTTAATCGTCTCTTTCTTTTCCGCGTACGTGCCTTTCCTCTTTTTATGTCTCGAGGACAACATCAGCTTTGGTTTCTCTTTCGCTTTCTTGTCGTCGCCGTCCTCCTCGTTATCCTCGTCTTCGAACAAGCTCGTACCTAATTTCACTTTCGTCAACGAAAACGCGTTCCACGCGAACCGACAATACGCTCGTCCCAACGTTTCGTCCACGCGAAAGTGCGTCTTACAAAACTGCTCGAACTTTGTCGCGATGACTTTGCTAAACGCGAACGACGCTCGCAAATTATCCATGCCTAAAAATTGCTCCAATCGTTTCATTTCGGCAATTTCCAAGTCCTCGGAATCATCCGCGTTGAGTTTCGGAGATTTCGTTTTTCTCGTCGGCGCTTTCTTCGTTTTTGTATCCTCGTCGTCCTTCTTGTCCTCGGTTTTCTGTCTCTTCCTCGCGTTTTCATCTCCGTCTTCGCTCTCGTCCTCGTCCTCGTCCCTTTCATCTCCTTTCAAAAGAGGATGTTTCGTTTCCTCCCTCAAAATCTTCCTCAGCGGTTTGGCGCACACGCACGCGAAGGTCCGACACGCGGTGAAGAAATCCGCCGCGTTCACGCGAAAATGAATCAAAACGTCCCCTAAATTTTTCTTCACGAAGTACTCGTTTGTGTGTGCGTGAGATGTGAGTACGACGTACGCGATGACGCAATGCCACAGGTTTTTCGTCTATATATCAGAGAGAGAGTTCGTTAGAGAGATCAATTCAGAGAGAGAGAAAAGAAATAAAAGTAGCGCTTAAAGAAACGTTCTTCGAAAGAGAGAGAGAATGTGTATAAATAAAAACGCACCACGCCATCGCTCGCTTCTTTTTCTTCGCCTAGAATCTCTCTCGCTCGTAAAGACGGGAAGCAGACTCGTTCGATTTTCGAGGCGAGATGTGTCAACGACGCATCGATTGGATGCAAAAATGAATCGATTTTAGATTCATCTTTTTCTTCTTCATCGTTTTCCTTCTCTGAAAGCTTCTTTTTCTTCATCTCTCTTCTGACTCTTCTCTGCTGTGTAAATGGTCGTCGTTTTGAATAATTCGAGAAAGAGAGAGGAGGCGTTCGTCGCGAAAGGCGAGTAGTTTATTATTCGCGCGCAGTAAATTACGTTTGTATCTGCTTTTAATGAGGAGAGATTTTGGCGGGAAAAAAATCTGATGCATTTTCACAAGCAGGCAGAAGAGAGTAAGAAGTACGTACTAAGAGTTTAGGGTGTAGGTCTGTATTTCTTACTCAAGTTTAGCTCGATGAGTGCGTATTTCTTACTCGTAAGTGCTTCGTTCTTACTCTTTAATAATGAGTCTGTATTTCTCCCCTTCGTAACTCCCTTTTCTCCTCAGAGAATAAGACGTTACTAAGATGTTACTGTCGTCTTCTTCTTTCCTCCTCCCGACAACAATCGCTTCTCAGAGGAAAAAAGGAAGAAACAACAGTAGTAAAAGAAACGAGGTGAAATGCTTTTCGTACGCTTCTCATTCCTCCTCCTTTTCGCCGTTCAAATGTCCCACGTGCGCAAAACCGTTGACGAAGCACTCGATGGCATTACGCTGCCCAAACGAGCACTCGATAGATATCGCGAGAGAAGGATTCGCGCACTTACTGACGACAAGAACAGTAACAGGAGATACTCGAGAGATGGTACAAAGCCGGAAACAGTTTCTCGACTCTAAAACGTTTGATTTTCTCTTCGAAGAGAAACTGAAACGAGAAGTGCTGGAGGCGGTGTCTCGATGCCTTGAAAGCGAAGAAAAGGAGGAAAACGCTGACGATGAGAAGAGCAATGGTATAAAGAGTAGCAACAGCGAGAAGAGCGAGAAAACGCAACATCAACCCGAGGATGGGAATACTAATAGTGGCTTTAAAGTTGGTCCTCGACGGAAAAAATTGGAGGCGAAGAAACGCGCGCGAGCGGAACAAGCGCTCGAGATGAAGAACAATAAGAGGAAAGAAGAAGAAGAGGCGGAAGAAGTGGTTTTTGTTACGATTGCAGACATCGGGTGCGGCGACGGGTACTGGTTGGAGAAGATTTCGAGGTGGTTGGTGTTTGGGGAAAACGATGAAGTCGTATCGCTGCGCGAAAGAGCGAGGAAACGGAACGTTCGATTTAGATTTATCGGCATCGACGCGAGTAAAGAAGCGGTGAGAGTCGCCGCGAAACGAATGATGATAACTACTACTGCTAATGAAGATGAAAGAATTGTAGAAGAAAAAGTAAACGGGGCGGAATTCTTCTTTGCCGTTGCGGACGCGAACGACGTGCCGATGGAAGACGACAGCGTCGACATTTCTTTGAGCGTCTTTGCGCCTCGAAACGGAAAAGAAATCGAAAGAACGATGAAAGAAAAAGGCACGTTCCTCGTCGTCTCTCCGTCGCCTTTGCATTTACAGGAGTTGCGCTCGAACGAGGCGAAAGAACGCGGGGTTATTTGTCTCAACATCGAAGACAACAAATCCGAACGCGTCGAAAAGCAACTCAAAGAATTGACGTCCTTAGCGCCAATTGAAAGTAGTAGTCGTAGTTATAGTAATAGTAGTAGCGAAATCATCGAACGCGCCGTTCCGATGTCTTCGCAAGACGTTCAACTCCTCCTAAAAATGGGCGCGTCCGGGTTCCACCAAACAGATGCGTCCTTAAATGCCGCGCGCAACTATTGGAACTCGAACAACACCGTGGCAAAAACAAGCGCTTCAGCGAGCGCAGAAAGAGGAGGAGGAGAAGGAGTAGGAGTACACGAAGAACCGCCGCATAGGAAGGTCACCCTGAGCTTCCACGTCCGCGCGTTTTCAAAACAGAAATAAACAGAACAAGAGGGCAACAACTAGACCTGTGATGACAGAGGAGTAAAGTAGTAGTGTTACAGCGAGAGAAAAAGAGAGAGAGCTAAAGAGATCTTCTTCTCGCCGCATCATTAATGTCGCTTTCGCGTATTTTCTCACATTTTCCAAGTGGTAGACGTCACAAAAAACGAGAATTTAAGCGCGATAAGACACCATTAACACCACCATTTTTTATACGAAACAAGGTTTACTTTCTTTCTCCGTTACGCGCACGACACGCACACCTGCGCTATACAGCCCATCTTTGCGTTCATCTTCTTTGCGGTCGTCGTTTGTGCATCTCTTATCTCGTCTTCTTCTTGCTCGGATTACTCGTTGGCGGCTCCCCCACGGGAAAGATTCCACGACGAGAAGATTATTCATGAGCACGAAACGAACAGCCTCGGAGGTTCTCAAAGACGCGAGGAAACTCGTCGTCGAACGGATGAAACGAGGAGGAGTACACAGAGGAGAAGACGTGGTTGCAAAACAACAAATTCGCTCGAATAAGAAGGATTTTTACGGAGCACAACAGACGAGTACGAGTAGTAGTAGTACTACTCCTACCAGCGCGTTTGGTCGGATCGAAAACGCGAGGAAGACTTTGAACGAGTACTGGTCGTCTTTTAGTAGCAGTAATAGTAAATTGAGCAGAAGGACCCAACAACAACGTTTGAATCAACAAAATCATCCGACGACGGAAGCGGAAGCGGGAGTAGAGGGAGGCGGTTCCTCGGCGCCGTCGTCGTATTTCTTTAACCCGTACTGGCAAAAAACCGAGCAAGTGATCGATTACGCGACCATAGATGCGGTGGCCAGAGCGTATAAGAAACCACCGAACCCGATTAGTTCTTTACGTCACGCCGGGGTGAAATTTCCGAACGTTTTGTTTCATCCGGCGACGTTGAGATGGTACAAGGAATATTGGATGTGTTTGTACGAGAAAGTGTTTTTAGAGAAGCCTTTTTTAGCCGCCTTGGCGACGAGTGTGTTTAAATGCGTCAGTTCAGACGCGTTCGTCCAAATATTCGTGGAAGGGAACACGCATTTGGATTATCAGAGGGTTGGGTGTTTCTTCGCGCTCGGCGTGACGTACGTAGGCGCGTTTCAGTACTCTTTGTACAATCACATGTTGAAACCGCTGTACGGGGTGATGAAACCAAAGATGGGGATCCCAGGCGCGACTGGGGCAATCGTTGCCGCGGATCAACTCTTCGTCGCGCCTTTTGTATACTTTCCAACGTTCTTGGCGATTAAGATGTGGTCGGAAAACAAAACCAGCGCGGGAGAGTTTTACGGGACTTTGAAAACGTTATGGAACGATACGGTGTTTGAAACCATGCGCGCTTTGTGGATCGTCTGGGTACCCGCGCAAATGTTCAATTTCTGGGTCGTTCCGAGGCACTTGACGATTCCGTTCATGAACATCGTCGGGTTCGGGTGGAACGGGATTTTGTCCTTCGTTCACGGACAGAGGAAGATTTTAGACGCCAAGGAGAGGGAGGAGGCGAAGATATTCGTGGAAAAAATGTCGCCTTTGTTGAGCGGAAGCAGAGAGGCGCATCCTTCTATTTCTTCTTCTTCTGAAGAAGAAAAAGCAAAAGAACGAGGCGAGGAAAAGAAAGAGGACGGATTAATCGCCGGCTTGATGGATTCTCAAGTGTCGACGAAACCACTTTTACAGTCGGAGCCGGAGGAGGAAGAGCCGGCCCCCGAGAACGAACCGCGAGAACAAGACGCGCAACAATAGAGAAATATAAACATGTGCATATAGAATTAGTCCGCAAATAGAATAACGATCGATATAGATTGATTGATCGATAGCAAACAAACGCTTTTGTATTTTTATGTGATGTAGATGAAATGTACCAGTAAGTAGTAATGAAGAAAATATAATTTTTA
>Ga0115557_1001534_pt1 | contig 15971 bp, 7 predicted proteins | sample COGITO_mtgs_1104_FD_87280 | JGI IMG/M metagenome (GOLD analysis project Ga0115557, IMG submission 87280) | Pelagic marine microbial communities from North Sea - COGITO_mtgs_110421 | ecosystem: Environmental > Aquatic > Marine > Epipelagic | place: Germany:Helgoland, sampling site Kabeltonne...
GACGAACGCGGAGGCGCCGACGGTGAAGCGAACGTTTTGCGGTTTCAGTAAGATTGTTTTCTCCAGTTGGAACACGGATTGGAAGTGGTCGTGGACGGAGAAGGATAACGGGATGGAGGATTTCTTCAATCGCTCGGAAAACGTGGAAGTGCGCTGTAAAGGAGGAGGTTTAGGAGGAGACGAAGGCGTTGGTACTTGCGCTGGTTCCGGACTTGCCATGTTAAATGAATTCGCTCTTTGTTGTGAAGCGAAAAGAGGGAGAAAAGAGTGTTATAAACTTTTGACGATGAAATGATGATGAAAATGATGCAGACTTTCCGACTTTCGTAAATCTATTGTTGCGTATTTATAACAACCGATGTTCGCACGCTAATAAGTATCTGTTGATTACTGTGTTTGTGTGTGAGCTAAATGAAACAAACGCGAAATGTAACAGCGACGGTGCGTCCTTAAGTCCGAAGTCCAACTCCTCCTCAAAATCTCTCTCTTCATATCTATATACTCTCTCTGAAAATTAATATTTATTATAAAAATCGGGTTCATTTACTTGTCCGCGCTACCCAATTCCTTGGCCACCTTTCTTAACCTCTTCGCCGTCTTGGCTTGAGACTTCACCCCCATGACGCCACCACCCCACGTTCGCGCGTGCTCCTTGGCCTTTTCGTTGTACGACGCCTTGATCGCTTCGACTAACTTAGAAAGCTCCATCTTGTCTTCCTGCTTCACCGCCGTCAACGCCAACGCCGTGGCGGTTTTCTTGTGCACGACGGCACCCAAACGCGCCTTACCCTTCACGATGCAATACGGGACGTTCATGCGTTGGCACAACGCCGGGAGCCAAATGACCAACTCGAGCGGGTCGACGTCGTGCGCAATGACGACTAATTCCGCCTTGCCTTGCTCGACCAAGTACGTGATGTGGTTAATACCGTACTTGACAACAACTGGTTTCTTGACGTCGGACTCCTTGCCTTCCGCGGCATCCTTGGCCATATCCGTCAAACGTTCCTTCTTTTGCGCGTTGTCCTCCGGGCGATACTTCATGAGCATCTTGAACAAGTTCGTCGCCATGTTCTTGTCCAAAGTCTTCGTGAACTGGTTAATCGCCGGCGGCACTCGCAATCTCTTTTTCAACACTTGTCGTTGTCTTTGAATGCGAACGTATTTCGGCCATTTCACGTATCTGTTTAACGGCGTTTTCGGCATCATGTCGTTGCCAATGCCAAAGTTTTTCGGTTCGCGAACAAATCGCGGGTCCGTCGGTTCCTTGACCGTGTTCGCGGCAATCTTCGCCTTGATGGCGGCAGGGACGGCGGCGACTTTCTTTTTCGGTGGCTGTGTTGTTGTTAAGAGAGAGGAGAGAAGGTCAGCGGTTGTTTCGATGTAGAAACGACGACGACAAAGCATACGTATGTTAGACGAGAGAGAGAGATTTTTTTTCCATTTTAGGACTTGAGCCCGTCCGTCATCAGCGCGCAGAATGGTGATGGAAATGCAAAAAGACTCCCATTACGCGAAATACGCATCGCAGGTCACGCGTGCGCGTTGCGTGCGAAAGAACGCGTGGATTTCGATTTTTCAATCGCTTCTTCCAGTTGTTCGGTGGTCTCGCAGACACTCTCTCTACCCGCATACGCGCACTCCTAAAAAACCCGATTTACCAAAAATTCGCGCGTAAAAAGCATCATCATCATCATCATCGCTCTTCTTCGTAAAAGAGAAAGACGCGAACGCGACTCTCCCGCTTTTACGAGCTTTTCTCTCTCAGAAGAGAAAATAAAACGAAGAATACCACGAACACAAATGCTATACGTATTCGCGCATTTAAGTGTATAGAGAACGTACCATTATTTTAGGTCGAGTGTTATTAATGTTGTGTGTGTGTTTCTCGCGAACAAAAAAAATGTGAAGAGAGAACGAAAGAGAGAACGAAAGAAGCGAAAGAGTAGAAAAAGCAGAGACGAAAAACAACCACGACAGAGAGAAGCTGTTTGCCCGAGAAAAAAAGAAGAGCAAAAAACGAGACAAAAATTCACTCTTTTTCACTCTCGACCAATTGGAGGTGTTGGTGTGCTTCAGTAGTAGTACGAATACTAATACTACGAATAACAACAACAACAATAAAGGCGTCTGAACGCTGTAATAATTCTTCTCAAAAGCGCTCTCGAAAGAAGCGAAAGAAAGAAGCAAGACAGGGAAGAGAGCGCTTTTTCGTACGGAATAAGAGAGACTAAATAAGAGAGAGAGAATTCGAAACGTTTTCCAAGGGATTCGATTCTTCTCGTGGTATTCGAATTGGCTTCATCAGAGAACGAGAGCAAAAAAGACTTTCCACGCGCAGTAGTTTGAACAACAACAACTTGAAAGCAGAAGTAATCAGGAAGCGGTGGTTGTTTCTCTCTCTTTGCTCCGCGTTCAAGAAGAAAAAGACGGGATAAAAGCGAAAAGAAACGTACCATAGTTATATACATTTCGGCGGCGAAAAATGGACCGGGATGATTGGATTCGACCGCCGAAGAGTGGAGAGGTAAACAACAACACGAGCGTCATCATCGCGAACGACGAGAGCAAAAAGACTTCGACGCGTACGAAGACCAATCGCGGTATTCGTCGTCGCTCGTCTTTGCGGGTTCTTGGTTCCTCGAGAACCCGATCTGGATGCGTTTTTAAAACGCGTGCCTCGAAAGCCACGTCACAGTCGAATTCGTCCGTATCGTTTTCTTCGTTTTCTTCTCAACCTTCTTTTTCCTCTTCTTCTTTAACAGCGAAACGACGACGACAAAAACCCGCGATACGACGATACGATGCGATGCGATCGAAGAAAAGTAGTAGACCACGCGAAAAAGAACAACAACAAAGACGAGAACCAGCGCTTTTCTTTTCATCCTCGTCGTCGTCGCTTTCGTCGTTACGGACGCCGCCGGAGGAGGAGACCATCCGCGAGGAGGACGTTTCGCTGAGTTTAGTAGAAAACATCGAGAAAGACAACGCGTTCTTTTCGCCGTCGTTTAGCGTGGACGAGCTTACGCGTATTTTTCACGAAGGAGGTCATCATCCGGACGACGATGATGATAACACGTTCGATAACCATTTCTTCGCTGACCTGGATTCCACTCTTTTTTCATCACCTCGTTATTCTTTCCCTCCATCTTTCTCACATTTGTGGAACGACGATAAACATCATCAGATACTGACGACGCGACAAGACGCAGAAAAAAGAGCGGAAAAGTTACCGCCCGGGTTTGCTTTAGCCGGATTACCTGGATTTCCGAACGAGTTACACGTCTTTAAAGGTATTCCCGCCCCGATTGGTGCCGATGTGAGCGCGGCCTCGTTATGGGGGGGTGGAGCAGGTAGTAACAAGCGCAAATTAGATAGCAAAGATAGCGTAGGAGCGAAGAAGGGTAGCGCGGCGAGCATGAAGAAGGCGGCCAAGATGATAAACGCAGGGCCGAAGCGACCACCGAGCAGAGGTGGTGCTAAAACAGACACGCCGCGTAGTAAGAAGCAAAAGTTAGCGTCGCATAAGTCGTTACCGGCTCATGGCGGCATGTTTGATATTCCCGATATCATGGGTTCCGATATCGCCCGATACCACTCCATGAACGGCGGCATGCACGAACTCCCACACGACGTGCTCGGCTTAACCGAAATCGAGCGGCAACAGGAGTATTTACTCACGCAACAAAAACTCCGAACACCCGCGCAGATTCAAGAAGAGAAAGAACAGAAGATTGCGCTGAAGAAAAAGCTCGGCGAGGTACAAGCTTTGGTGGAAAGTTTAGAGACTAGAGCCGTGGCGGTGGCGAACGAGCGCGATAAAAAGTTTGAGAAGATGCACGAAGACCAACAAGACTATCAACAAAAAGACGAAATGCGAAAGAAACACGCCGCGTTTAGAGTCATCACCACGCAGAGGACGAAATCTGGCGCGAAATCGGAGTTCAAGGAAGGTTTCGAAGTGTTGCGATATCGCTCGTTGCTCGACGTCGTCCACCGTCAATGCTTAGCCGCGGTGAGACAAGTCATGTCGCACGATTGGGGTGGACCGTTCCGCATGCCCGTCGATGCCGTGGCGTTGGGTTTGGCAAACTATCACACGATAATTACCAATCCGATGGACCTCGGAACGATTAAAAAGTTCATCGAAGACGGCGGTAAATACGAACTCGCGAAAGAGGTTCACGAGGACGTCGAGTTGGCGTTTAACAACGCCATGAAGTTCAACGCGGAAGGAACAGATGTGCACGTGATGGCAAAGACCTTGTTGGCGCTTTGGCACACGAAATATGAAGGTATCGTCGCGCGAGAAAAGGAAGTCGAGGAAGGTTTGTTACTGGACCGAGACGCGTGTATCGCCAAAGCCGCCGCGGCGGCGTCGAAATTAGAGTATCAAACGATTCAAAGCGAGTGCCAAACGATCATGCAAGCCTTGGGATTAGCACAAAATCAGCTATCCGACCTCGAATTAAAATCGATCGTTTTGTTCAAACCGATGACGGCGGACGAGAAGAGCGCGTTGGGCGACATCTTGAAGAGCTTGACCGCCGAAGACTCGGAGAAAGCGAGACAGATTTTATCCGACGGGCCGACGAAAGAGTACGATCGCCAAATTCTTGAGGCCGAGGCACAACACAGACAACGATTGAACGCGAATGTTGGCGCTACTTCTGAATGGGACAACCACCCGGACGAACGGCAGATGTACGTGCCGACGACGGCGACGGATATTACCAGTCGAAGGTTGCAAAGATTCACGAGGATGGTTGCCCGAAACAAAGTCGCGCAGAAGGAAGGTTGGTGCGGAAATCCTCTTCCGGAGACGAAGAAAGAACGCGTGATTGAAGCATTCGGTGGCGAGAAGAACGCGAGCGACTTGTTGGTGGTCTCGTCTCCGTCCGCCGCGGTAAAAAAAGAAGATGAAGAAGAAGAGCAAAAAATAGAAGAAGAAGAAGAAAATAAGAAGGAAGAAACTACCCCCGGGGGAAAAGGCGAAGGAGAAGGAGAAGAGAAGAAGACGACAGAGTCGGACGACGGCGCGGAAACGACGACCGTCGACGGTAACGGTGGCGCTGGTGATGATGTCGCGACGGAGGACAAGAAAGAACCGGTGGTTGCTCCTCTAGAGGCGGCGGCGAGTGTTCAGATCAAGCAAGAGAAAGCGGGCAGCGGGAGCGACGGTGCGACAACTATAGGCCAAGATCCACTGCATGCGTTCGCGTTGACGCTTGGTTCGGACAGTAAAGCCGTCCAAGAAGCTCAACGACGACGAGAAGAACACAAAAAGCACCTGGAAGAACACAAACAACGCCTGGAAGAAGAAAAAGCGCGCTTGCAAGAGCAACAGAAGAAGCAAGAGCAAGAACGCCAACGTCAAATCGCGATTCAACAACAGCTCGAACGAGAAGAAATGCTCAAACAACGCATGCTTGCGCAGCAAAAGAAAGCCTCTCTCACGCAGTTCGACTCCATCATGGACGGGTTCGATCCGGGACTGCCTGCCGGAGGGAACAAGAAGAAAAAGAAGAAGAAACCGGCCACGCCTTCTAACCCGACGCCGGCGGCGCCAGCGCCTGTGCCAGCGGGACCCAACCTCCACGCCCTTCCACACCCACAACTCGACGATGACTTCGAGCAGAATCTGCGAGGCATCGACGAGCTCGGCGACGCGGACGACTTTGACTTTGACGCTCTTTTAGGAGAGAACATATTCTAAACGACCGCTCGCGGCAAAAAAATTGTACTCCTCCAAGTCGCGCACATCGCGCGCGATATATATCATTATTTTTATAAAGAAAACAAAAGGTCATCAACCATATACTAAGAAAACCACGAGTTGTTCATTGTTGTTGTTGTTATTATTATTACACACACACACACGCGCATTATTCGCGCAAACACATGCGCGTACGCGTTTTTCCTTTCGCTCTTCTCTGGTGTATTTTCTTCATTCGCAGAATTTTCACTCGTTTTGCTTCCGTGTTGTTCAAATCGATCAAAATCTCTCCTTTTCCCTCACACTCCTCTGAGAGACTCCTCGAGTAAAAGAAAAGAAAAATGGACGCGGCGACTCACGGATTACAGATGGATTTACGCGCGCGACAGAAACGCGCCGTCGTGAGAATGTTCGACGACGTTTTGCTCGAGAGTACGCGTCACAGCGCGCAACTGCGCGACGATGCATTCGGAGGAAGATCACATCATCATCACGGGGACATTCAGTACAAAATCTTAATCCTGGACAAGTTCACGTTCGATGTCATCGCACCTCTCTTAAAAGTGAACGAACTCAGACAGCACGGCATCACGTTAACTTTACTGTTAGAGAGCGAACGCGAGCAGATTCCAGACGTCCCGGCGGTCTATTTCGTGCAACCGACCGCGAGAAACGTGCAAAGAATGTCGCACGATTTGGGCGAGAACTTGTACGAGAGTTATCACTTTCACTTCACGAGAGAACTGCCGAGAAGCGCCTTGGAAGAGCTGGCGACGGCTTCGGTGAAAGCCAACATCGCGAATCGAGTGAAACGAGTGTTCGATCAAAACTTGGATTTCGTGAGTTTAGAGCGCGACGTGTTTTCAATCATGCGACCGGACGCGTTTAAGAAGTTGAACGATCCGAAGAGCAGAGGCGAGGACATCGAAAAGTGCATCGCGGACGTGACCAACGGTCTGTTCGCGACGGTCATGACTATGGGGCAAGTGCCGGTTATTCGGTGTCCTAAAGGTGGCGCCGCGGAAATGGTCGGGAGAGAGTTGGAAAGCAAACTCAGAGATTATTTGGGGAGTAAAAACGGGAGCGGGTTTGGGCAGATGCCGCTGATTGGCGTCGGCAACGCGAACGGCGCAGCGGCGCAGCAAATGGCGAGGCCGATACTCGCGATTTTTGACAGAAACTACGATTTTACCGCCAGTTTACAACACGCGTGGCACTACGAACCGTTAGTGCACGACGTGTTGCACATGAAGTTGAATCGAGTGGACGTGAAGCCGGATAAAAATGCCGTCGGCGCGGACGCCAAGACGAAATCGTACGCGTTGGACGATTCGGATGATTTCTGGAAAAAGTATAAAGACGCGCAGTTTCCCAAAGTGGCCGAAAGCGTAGAGGTGGAGTTGGCGGAATATAAAAGAGCGATCGCGGAAGTCAACGCCGCGTCTGCATCCGCGGCGAATTCCACCGGGGGCGACGACGCCGACGATCAAACCGGCGCGAGCACGGCCAAGTTGACGAAAGCGGTGGAGTCGTTGCCGAAATTACAAGAGCACAAAAAGTTAATCGATAAGCACACGAACATTGCCACCGCGCTGTTAAAAGAAATTAAACAAAGAGGTTTGGACGAGTACTTTTCCATCGAGGAAGATTTCTGCAATGGCAAAGGCGATTGGAAAGCGGCGTTGAGTTTGTTGAGCGCCACGGGCAGAGGTTCCGCGAGCGACAAAATCCGCTTAGCGTTGATACTGTTGCTCACCTCGCAACTGAACAGTTCTGGAAATACCGGTAAAATCGACGACGAGGCCATCGAAGGCGCGTTGAGAGCGAGCGGGTGCGAAGTCGGCGCGTATAACTACGTCAAAAAAATGCTCTCGTTGAATCAACAGTTACAACAAAACAAAGGCGGCAACGCGAATAGCAGCAGCAATAGATCTCAAGCGGATATTTTAGACTGGGCGGATAGATTATACGGCCAATCGGTTGATTTAATCACGAAAACAGCGAAACACTTGTTGTCCGGCGAACGACAACTCCCCATAGCCGCCGCAGTCGAGGCGTTATTAGCGAACCAACCGTCTTCTTCATCTTCCGCGGACGTCGGCGGCGACGCGGTCGTGGATACTTTCGCCTACTTTGACGCGAAAGCGTCCGCTTCCCAACGCGCGAGCGTTCCTCTTTCAAATCGATCGTCGCACCAAGACGAACACGCCGGTGGGTACGCCTCTGCCGTCGCCTTCGTCTTGGGCGGCGGATGCTACGCCGAAGTCTTGGCGTTGCGAGAACTCGCGCAAAGAGAGCGAACGAACGGACGCGCGAAGAGCGTCTGTTACGGAGCGACGGACATGTGCGGCGGCGACGACTTCGTCTCCGAACTCGGTGAAATTGGTGGTGGTAGTAGTCGTAATAGCGATGGAGCTGCGAAGTAGAGTGCAACCGACTCCCGTATTTACATTTTTTTCTCCTCACTTGTTCTACTATCTCTTCACTCTTGTTCGTCTCTCACACACGCGAAAGAAGATGAAGAAAATGAAGAAGAAAAAGAGAACAGCAACAGCGAGAACACCAAAAACGCCGCGCTTCTTCCTCGTCTTCCTTTTCCTCGCGTTCGGGAACACCCTTTCTGGGATTCAATCGTTCTCGTATTCATCGAAAGATGAAGAAAATCATCCGCCAACGCCGGACACGATGCGAGATTTCATCATCCCGTTACCGTCGCCGTTTTTCTTCACCAGAACGGAACGAAGCACCGAAAAAGACCAAGAAGCAACGCACCGGTACGAAACGACGACGAACGGGCTCGGTTTTGGCGCTTCGTCGTCGTCGAATCATCAACAAAAGCAAGTGCAAAAAATCGTCCACAGATTGCTCTCAAAAGAGGAAGACAACGAAGAAGAAGGAGAAGGTTTCGCGCAGACGTCGATGAACATCGTTCGAGACGATGTAAAGGCGAATTTTTTCTACGGGTACGCGGAATCGGACAAATGGTACGAGCGAGAACAGATTGGTAAAGAAGAGTTCGGCACGGGGAAGATTGCGGACACGAAACATCACGTGATTAAGACGAAGATTCGAACGACGCAAGAGTTGCAATTCGGCGCGACGGTGGTGGAACATCCGGATCCTCCGGGGATGGCGAATGATGGACACGGGGAACCGGAGAAGAGTTTGAACGCGAAGCAGGAGGCAATGAGAATTTTAGAGGCGCAGAGGAGAGCGAAGGAGGAGTTATTGGCATTAAATACTATGAGGACGACGACGACGACGACGACGAACAGCGTCGAGACGGAGGAGAAAATAGCGGCGAGAGAAGCGAAAAGAAAAGCACACGCCGAACAGGTGAAACAGAAACGAAGAGAAAAGAGACGCTCGAAGAATTCGTTCCAAAACATGGAACGGTTTAAGCGAGACGCGATCGTGAGTGGCGAACGAATGGGGTGCGAGTTGTGCGATTCAATCGCGATTGAGTGTTTTAAAGAGTTGCGGTGGAAGTATTTGATGGAGAGAAACGCGTTTAAGAATAACGAGTACGAGCCGGCAGAGAAGGCGGTGATGTCGTGTCTGGTGAGCAAGTGCGGAGGCGTGACGGCGAATCCAGCGAACGCGATGAAAAATCGAGCGGTGGTGCCGGTGCCGAAGCCACCGATGACGGATAATAAAAATAATAACAGAGAAGATCCACAAGAGGAGCAAAACTTTGGATTGGCGTCGATTGAGTTATCGACGATTCGAGCGCCGATGACGCACTTCGATTCCTACGCGTTAACGACGGCGTGCGAAGAGGCGTTTGATGTTCAAACCCGGAACGATGTGGCATCAAAAATAGCAAACGCGTTGAAGGATTTACGAGACCGAGATGAATTCGTTCGCAGCGAAAGAGCGAGACGAGGCGAGATTACCTCGAAAACGACCAAAAAAGATCTGTTAGCGGAGGACGCGATTGGCATCAACGCGGCAAAGCTTGGATGCGCTTTCGTGTGCGAGTTGAATAAAATGCACGTAAAAGACGAATCGAAAGAAGAAGAAATAGAAGAACAACAGTGTTCGTCTGGATTTAGCAAAGAAGAGGGAGAAGGAGAAGATGGACAACCGCCCCCTCCTCCGAAGTGCGCCACTCCTGAGGACGTGCAGGACACCGCTGCAAACGACTTTGACGACGACGACAACGACGACGATTACGAAGAGGATGTAAACTCGCGCGAACGCCACGACGAAGACGCGAACAGAAACACCCGCGACGCGCATCCTCCTCGATTTTTCACTCGCGCGCAGCACTCCAAAGCCCGTTTCCTCGCTCGAAGCGCGTTACGAAAATTAGGATGCCATCGATCCAGCTCTGGATGGTGGTCGTACGAAATTTGCTTCGAGCAGAACATCACGCAATACCACGCGACGTTCGACAACGCTCAGAAACGAGTCGTCATCGACACGAGCACGCAATCTTCCCTGGGTACTTTCAGCGCCTCAGGCACCGAAGCGCGATTACACGCGCTTTACGGCGGCAACGATCATAGTCATCGACATCAACACCACCAAAATCACCACCACGCGCCGGGACGCGACGGTGAAGACGACGCCCAACTCCTCGTGGACGGATTCGTCCCTGACAAAACGTTCCTCCCAGGCATGACCAAAACCTTACCCGGATACGTCGTCGCGCACTTGAAAGGCGCTTATTGCGACGCCATAAACGCCCATCGCGAATCCGTCGTCCTTTACGCCTGTTCCAACGACTTACAAACGCACGTCAAAGTTTACGAACAAAAAACGTGTAAGTATATCGTCGTCGTCTTCGTTAAAGAGTTGTGCGTGTTTAAACACTTTCAAAGAGAGGAAAACGTTTTGATTCGAGCCGTGAAGTAGTACGATGATACGTCGTAGCAGTAAAATTAGAACTTAATTTATTGAAGAAAAAAGTCGCCAGAACAGAAAAGAATATTCACCGCTGTACCAACACCAATGACATCGAACAAACAAGGCATATTGGAAATCACCATCGTCTCCGCGAGCAAGTTAAAAAACACCGCCTACCTGGGCAAAATGGACCCGTACTGCGTGGTGTTCTTTCTCGGCGAAAAGACGCGGACGAAGACGGTTAAAAACGGCGGAAGTAATCCGGTTTGGGAGGAAAGTTACAAGTGCAAAACGTCCTCAGATATCACCGACCAGACGATAAAACTGATGATCAAAAACGAAAACAGAATGCTCTCGGACGAAATAATCGGCGTGAGCGAGATGTCCTTAGGGGATTGTTTTCGTCTGGGGAAGGACACCATCGACGCGCCGGTGTTGAGCGCAAAGACGAGAGAACGAGTTGGAGATGTGCGAGTTCGGTGCGAATTTCGAGCGAACGAAAGCGACGCCACGAGAGTGGAGAAATCGATGGAGAAGATGGTGGCGGAGAAAGTGAAAGAGGTGGTTTCTTCGAAAAGTAACATGACAATTAGCGGGAGCATGGATAAGTTGGTATTAGAAGAAGAGAAAAAACCGCAGTATAGAGTGAATAAGATTAGCGAAGCGGTGGTCGGAGCGAACGAAGGCTGGTATTAAAATATCTCTTTATGCGAAGAACTTTTTACAACGGTCTCCCGAACAACTTTTTAATGCCAACGTCTGGGGTATCTTGCTTTACCAACGACTCTCCGACTAAGATCGCGCCACACCCGGCGTTTTGCACCACGTTGACGTCGTCGATGGTGAAAATACCGGATTCGCCAACCATGACGATGTTTCTCTCCTTCACTTCCTTGCCTAACTCCGTCGCCATTAACTCTACCGTGACGTTTAAATCGACTTTGAACGTTCCTAAATCGCGGTTGTTGATGCCTAATAAGTCGATTTCAAAGTCTCCGGACAAGACCCGTTTCATTTCGCCGTACGTGTGCACTTCCAACAAGACTTTCATCCCGACCGAGTGCGCGATTTTCGTGAAATACTTCAAATCTTGGTTATCCAAAACCGCGGTGATCAACAAAATCGCATCCGCGCCTCTCGCTCTCGCCAAATAAATTTGATACGCGTCCACGATGAACTCCTTACACAAGAGCGGACACGTGACCCCAGCTTCTTTAATCAACTTTAAATTCTCAAACCCGCCTTGGAAAAATTTCTCGTCCGTCAAAACGCTCAAACACGCCGCGCCGCCTTCCTCGTACGCTTTGGCGATTTTCACCGGATCGAAGTTCGGTTGAATCACCCCTTTCGACGGCGACGCTTTCTTCACCTCTGCGATTAACCCTGGTTGTCCTGTTTTTTCCATTTGATCTATAATCGCTTGTTTAAAATCCAACACCGGAGGCGCTAACTTCACTTGTCCTCTGACTAAACTCAGCGGCATTTTTTCCTTCATCAACGTCAACTCGTAATCTTTATACCAGACGATTTCTTCCAGAATATTCCTCGGTTTATTCTCCTCGTTATCGATTCGTTCGCCTTCCGGTGTTACCGCTTCCATCTTAAACGCGAAGCGTTCGGAACCCATGCCGAGATGTTCCTTATGGCCCGCCGGTGGTCTTCGGCGAATGGTCACTTCCCCGGTGTCGTCCATCACCGCAGCACCACCTGCGGCTTTAATTTTCATCGTCGGTGGTCTTCTTCCTCCTCCTCTGATAGTAGATGTCGTTTTACTCGTAGTACGAACAGTGTTGAAGACGTGTTGATTTTGATGCGAGGCGGCGAACATGACGACGAGAATAGAAAGATGTGTTGCGTGTGATGTGTGCAAAAGGATAAAATTCTGAGGTTTTTTGAAGCTGGAAAGAAAGAACAGACTCATAAGAAGAAGAAGAATACGATAGAGTATACTATGAATGATGAAGAATAAAGAATGGTATAATGATAATAATAATAATACAAGTTGTCTTTGACGTAATAATAAACATAATAAACATAATGAGAACAATTTCTTGTTCAATTCTTCTTCTTCGTTAAGAAGATTTGGCCGCGCGAACCAAGTCGGCGTACTTGGGGCACCCCAAATCGTGTTCCAACGCATTAGCGAACTCGTCGATATTCCAATCCATGCCGCGACCTCCGGTGATTTCGGCAGACTTGAACAAAACGACTCTGGCGCCGTCGCCGAGTTTTCGGTTGGAAAACTTTTTGTCTAATTCGCGTTTGATGTTCAGAAACGGAGTGACGACGATCGGGATCGAGGCAGACGCGAACGGAACGTTGAGGAACTGGAGGAAGAATAAGCCGCCGTCGTATAAGGAGTCGACGCAGACGTCCATGTAGACGGTTTCTAACGGCGCTTGTTCGATTTGCTCGTCGTCCGAGGAGGTATCTGAGATGGATGAGATGGAGTTCTCGTTGTCGTTCTTGAGAGAAATTCCCCCTTCCCTTCTCTTGCGTGCTTCGAGTTCGTAGTGCTCCATCTCGTCGGACGCGTCGAGTGGCATCTCGTCGGACTCTTTCATCCACATCGCGTGGCAAGCTCTTTCGGTTTGACGAAGCTTCGACAACGGCAGTTTGAATAAAGCAATCGAACTTCCGCTTTTCTTTTGCTCCGAATTCTGCTGATCATCGCTGCTGTGCATGAAGATCTCCTCGACGTCAGCCTTGCCGTGTAATCGAGCGCATAAAGTTATGTTCTTCAAACTTCTTCCGTGGATTTGGATGCGAGTTCTCACGCCCGGCAAAACGCACATCGGGGAGACTGAGATGATTCGCGGGTACGAGTGCGGAAATCGAGATTGCGACTTGACAGTCAATGCGTTGATGTTAATGTCGTTGTTCGTCACTGCACCAGATGGCAAGCCAGCGCGCATGTCCGTGTACGCCGTCTTCTTCGCTCGTCCAACGCCAAAGGAGCATTTGATCGGTTTGATCTTCTCCGCGACAGCTCGAATGGGCATGTTGTCCGGCGTAAAACCTCTCCACACGGAGCAAGACATCACGTTGTCTCCTTTTCCTTCTATGCGAACGCTTAAATCGTGTAATTCCCCGTTTGAATTGTTTGAAACGACGACAGATTTTGAGTGAAGATCTTTCAATTTTTGAAGAACTTGCGTAAACTCTCGATCGACTAATCGGATCGTTTCCGCGTTGCGCTTGTACGTTCCGCTCTTTCTCGTGTACGGAAACAAAATATTTCTCGCCGATAGCGCTGGTTTGAACGCAGAAAATATGGATGTCTCAGATTCACTCCTTCCACCAGATGTCGAAGGAGGCGGCGGGTGAATGACGACGTGCGTGCCGTCCATGACGGTGCACTCTTCTTCAACCGAACGGCCGCACAACTCTCCGATGTAGTCGTAACGCTCGTTTGGCACGTCGATGAACGACAAAGCTTGTCGGCTTCTCAGATCAGTACTTCCTATATCTAAAACATCCCCGTCGGAGCCGTCCTTGGAAGTATTCAGCGAGGACGGCGGCGAGTCTCTCAAACGTTTACTTCTACTTTTCAAGTGAATACCAAAACCTAAAACTTCGAGAAAGTTATTATCCCCGGTGTAGTTTGAGTTGTTGTTGTTGTTCCTGGCAGGAGACGAAGGAGAATTGGTCTGTGACCTCGTCCTCCTTCGCGTCACCGTCCGTGTTACTGCTACTACGGGTGTTGCTGTCGTTCTTCTATCGTTTGCTTTCCTCCTCGTTGGCGAAAGGGTTGGCATTTCTTCTTCTTCTTCTTCTTCTTCTTCTTCTTCTTCGAGAACTTCCTCTTTCTCTGCATTTTGTTCATCGCCGGTGAAACGCACTCGATCAAATCGACTCTTCTCCCTATCGTATACGATCGCCGTCGTCGCCAAACTAAGATTGATATACTTCTTGGACGTACCCGTTGCGTTGACCACGAGGTACATCAAGTGCATCACCAACGGCGTGAAGAATATAAAAGCCATATATTGCGGTGAGCATCTAGAATACATCTTCGCCGTCACGTCCATAAACGTCTCAAATTTGTTCTCAAACCACATTTCTCTCACTTCAGGCGCCGAGAACTGAAATAAAAACGCGTACACCGTAGCCATGATGGAGTAAAAGAACGAATACTTCAAGCTCGAGTACCTCGAAATACTATACTTGCCGATGATCAGAGGCATAAACACAATCGCCCCAAACTGAACCGAGGAGAACTCGTGCGAGACTGGCCCGTACAATCCGGCTAACGCCAATGTCACCTGCGGATGTCTCAAAAACGTCTTGATCATTTGTCTCCAAAAATATACTTTTTCCTCGTACTCTGCGTCGTACTCGAACTTCCCTCGCGCGCCGATTCGTTTCCTCACGCCTAAACACAAAAACGCCAGGTCAATCGCAAACTGTAACGGTACAAACGTCATCAACATGTTCTTCACGTACACCGAATACATTTCTGACGTCAAAAACTCTTTCTCATCCGGGCCGATCTGTTTCACGCCGACGATGGCAATTTTCGTTTCCATAATCAAAACGCAAAGGAAGTACACCACGAATGATTTCAAACGAGGATCCCACGCGATCTTATCAATCGTCGGTAACAATTTTAAGAACTTGAATCGAGGAAGAGTCAAAAAACCAACACCACCACCCTGGTTATTGTTCTCGTTAAAAGCACCTTTAGGCGCGGAGTTTTGTTGCCGACATTCCTGATCGCGTCGCTGAAGATCTTCCTTTTTCCTCGTCGTCGTTTTTGTCATCATCGCGGGAGGAGGACGCGGAGGAGGCGCGTCGTACAAAGACTGATGGTGCATCCCCGCGATGTCTTTCCTCTCCATGATCGCATGAATCCACCTCTGAAAATTCTCCTTCAACTCCTTCGCGTGTTCTAAAAGCACCGAATGTGATTTCTGGTGCTCGACATCACTTTGCATCATCATCATCGCGTCGCCGTCGTTTTCCTCGTACGATCCTCGCATCTTCTTCTTCGTTTTTGTCGTCATCATCACTTCAGCGGCGTTGTTCTTCTCCTCACTCTCCGTCTTCTTCGTCAACAAAGTAGTATTCGTTTTTCGGTGGTGGTGGTGGTGTTCCAAATCCTCGGCAATTTTATGATGAACTCGTCGTCTTCTCCGCGTTGTTGTTGTTGTTGTTCTTGGTAAAAGTGGTCCGTTGCATTCCTCCCCGTCGTCTTGTTTCTCGCCTCCTGAAATTGGTAACGGTTGCGTTTCCGACGCGGTCGGGGACGTTTCAAACATCTTCTTTACGGATTAGGGAAGCTTTGACACAGTAGACAAGAAAAAAAGAGGACAGACAAAATTAAAACTTACGTGTTCTTCAATTCTCTCTTCTTTCCTCTCTTTTCCCTCCTCTTTTCGTCTCACACGCACTCTCTCTCACA
>Ga0115557_1001536_pt1 | contig 15968 bp, 13 predicted proteins | sample COGITO_mtgs_1104_FD_87280 | JGI IMG/M metagenome (GOLD analysis project Ga0115557, IMG submission 87280) | Pelagic marine microbial communities from North Sea - COGITO_mtgs_110421 | ecosystem: Environmental > Aquatic > Marine > Epipelagic | place: Germany:Helgoland, sampling site Kabeltonne...
AATGACGATAGCGTCAATGACGATAGCGTCAATGACGATAGCGTCAATGACGATAGCGTCAATGACGATAGCGTCAGCGATGATGAAGAATTCTATCAAGGTGATGTCAATAATAACGAGGGGAAATTTTCCGAAGAGAAAGAATCAGAAATCCCTGCTGACACTGACATGAATATGCTCCAGCTGGATGAGTTGGATGATATTTTTCTGTCATCGATAGGGAGAGGTCCTCCGCCTGCAAAATTCATCTGCCAAATTTCCAACGAAGTCTGCGATGAACCGATTCTCGCCTACCAATCGAATGAATTTGCGGAGCCAAAATATTACGACAAAGAAGTTTTAATGGAGTACTGTTCTAATAACATGGGCAGGTGGCCGGGGGAGGGTGAGGTTGTCAATTGGAACAAAGTTACCGTTGACAATAAGCTGAAACAAGATATTAAGGAATGGAAATTCAGAAATAATGTGTGACGTCAGAGAGAGAGGCATCTGTAATAACACGAAAAGTAGTGTCAGCAAGAAACCAAAAACCATGGTAATATTTAAATTACAGAGACAGTGCGATGGACAGCAATACTCTTCCTTGCATAGCGTAGTTCATCTCGAGTTCACTTACTGCCCCCGGTGCTGTATTGTCATACATATTTGCCTCGATAGCCCCATCACTCTCGCCATCGGGGAAGAAAATGTTGTCTTCGAGCCCCTCCTCGTCACTCTCTTCCACAAGTTCCTGGCTAATGTACCCGCTGCTAGACTCTGCATCTTCCTCGAAGTCAAATTTGAGCTGTCCCCTAACAGGCACATACTGGTCGGTGATGGGAGGAGTAACAGCCCCATTCTTCTTCTCCTTCGCACTATCTTCTCCCTCTCCGCCCTGCTGAAACCTCAGTATTTCCGGCCTCATGCTTAAATCGCTCGTCGGAGAGGGCACCACGTAATCCGCAAACATTTCCGGCGAGGGCTTGGCGACGTTTATGCTGGTGCTCGGCCTCGCCTCTGGAGAGCTGAAAGTGTTCTCACTTGCAAACTTCCGCTGCTCGTAATCCATTTGGCTGTAGTGCATTCTCCTCCGCTCGGCGGCTTGTTCTCTCGCAGGTGTATCCATCAAAACACCACTCGGTGCAGTGCTTGGCCTCCCATCCAAATTGTCATTATTGTCAGATGACTGCGGAGAAGCACGGGGGATACTGCTTGGAGGAAGATCCTGGCGAAAAGCGTAGCTCTTGATGGGCGTTTCGCCTTCAACGCCTAGGTTGATCTTTTTCTTGCCGTTGTTAAATGAGGTGTTCTCTGCAAAAGAGGTCATCTTGCTCTGAGGGGGAAGCTTGAGATCCGATGGGGGTGTAACCCTTTGATAGGATTAATAACTATTCAAATTTAGTGAGTGCACCCCTGATGGCTATGTATTATCAATGAAATGGCAGTTCTACGTGAATGCGTCTTTTCTGTCTTTAACTTGGTTCTTATGTTTCATGAGCGGGCCGCCGCGATCGAATTGAACTTTTCAAAATTTCTTCTCAAATACTCTCCGCGACCTGAATGTTTACGGCCGATGTCGACTGCCGATAAAGAGAACTTGCGCTGGCCCCGTGATTCAAATTCATCCGTGATGAGCAACACCAAAGCAAAGTAAGTTGCTCCATTTTTTCAGTCAAGACAAACCCCCCTTCCCCCCTCTCAACTTTCTTACTACCCTTCGCGTTCCGTTCTGTTCCTGCTTTTCGTGCCATCGTCCTCTAACTCTTCTCCCCACCTATTTGTAGAAAGCAAAACCTAACCCCCGGGTGGTTACTGAATGCCGCCTTACTATCACGTCCGGCTGATTTAACATCCCTTGTGTCCCTGTCTCAATCCAATCCCGAGCGCTTTTTAGATGAGAGTAATATTCTGCAACGTATGGTTGACAAACTGCTTAACAATCAGAATGAAAACGTTTCCGACAAGGATACAAAACTGGATGTGTTGGCAATTCTCTCAAATGTGAGCCAGTGCGAGGATGAAACCGCCAAGCTTGCAGTGCAACACATCCTCACATCAGTCAGTGAGTGGTTTGATGACTATTTGGCTAACGAAGAAGCCACGGGTGCAGTCGATGAAGATCACAATCAGGTAGAGCCTGAGCTCCACAAGTCCATGTTGCTCCTTCTTGCTCGTGCTTATGAATACTCCCTGAAAACCGAGGATTTGTTGGAGCTCACCCGCGGCGACAGGATACTTGCTCTAGAGACAGTTGTTGGAGTCCTAGAAGACGGAGAGACTTACGCTACTGAGCTTGTTCAGCGGGCCAAGCCTGGCAGCGGCCAGGTTGGACAGTGGGAGCACGAGCTTGTTACGCGCAGGCATGAGAAACCCCTCATCTTACAAATGTGCCGCCTCCTCAAGGGATTCACGAGCGCCCCAACATACTTTGCTGACACCGGGGTCGACGCGGAAATCACGCTTCATGAAGTAGATACCTTCACTGCCGAGATGGATAATCTGCTGGAGATCACCCTCTCGACCCGCTTGGTGGAGAAGCTTGCCTTGGCACTGCACGACGTATTGTTCAGTAGTGACTACGAGGAGGGCAGCGATGATGATTCTGACTCGTCGGAAGACTGGGACAACGAGAACGAAGAGGATTGGAGCAATGAGAAGCTGCGCCAGCGCCAGGCGAAAGCATTAAAACAGCTCGAAAAGGGCCTGCTCGACCACCATGACCACAGGTCCGTCTGCGGTGTCTTTGCCTTCCTCCAAAATCTGTACTCGTACGCCGGGCCAGAGAAAGCGGACGTTTATCGCCAGCATTTACTGGCAGATACGCTGCTGATTCCTCGCCTCGTCCTGCCTTATCTCAACAGGTGTGTTGCTGCCGCTAATCTCCTCTCCAGAAGGGCGGAGACTTACGAGGCAGTTTTAAACTTGGACTGCGACAAGGAGGAAAGCAAAAACAATGTCAGTGATATAGATGCGGGCTTAACTCTTGACGATTTGCCCCTGGTGAGCGGCACGGCTGCTGCTCTACGGGTGCTGATTGTGGCGAGCTTCCGGGCGCCCCCAACTCGCTTTGTTTTGGGGTTGTTGCGAAGGCTTAACCCCACGGCAAGTTTGCTACGAGCAAGCAGCTTTGTTGCCCGTCACGACTATTTGTTCGCTCTCTTGTGCTTGTTGAACGTGAACATGGGCGCCCTTGATCTTTCTGTAAAAAATACCGCTGGGGGGGGGGCTAATTCCGACGATTCCGAGGATGACAGCAACATTGTAGAGGCATACTACGCCCACAGCCTGCTGCATGATATGGCTGCCGTCCACGCCAGCATGAATCCGGAGGTTCAACTCAGAGTTATGAACCGGGTGGTGCACTCTGGCGCCCTTCCTGTGAGCAGGGACACCCCGAGCTTCAGTGCCGTGAAGAGCATGCTCGAGGGAGGCGCAGGAGTAGGGCAGGTTGATTATATTAAAAATGCAATGGGAGACATGAATGTGGGAACGAAAACAAATCCTGCCTTGGGCGCAACTCTAGATGAGCAAATGTTCCGAGAAGGGTTGAGGGCTGAGGCTAAGCAGAGGGCATCAGACGCATTGAAAAATCAACCGAAAAGTATCAACGAGAACGAGGAAGAGGACGTCGCTGTCGCGGAAAGCAAAGTTGAGGAAGACGAGGATGGCGAGAAAAAGAAGAAGAAGAAGAAGAAGAAGAAGAAGCGGGAGAAGAGTGACAGTTTGCTGGGCGATTTGCCAACTTTGGCTGGGATGGAGGGTGCCAGGAATTACAACGCGGACACTCCTAGTAAGAGAGAACTCATTGAGCTCGACTTGGAGCTCCCAGAGAACATGGCGAAGAAAAAGAGAAAAAATAAGAAAAAGGCAGGCTCCGGGTCAGGCTCCGGCTCCGGGGCGCCTGACTTTATTTCACCAAGCAAATACTTGGCACCAGCTCACAGCACTGACGGAGGTGTTCCGGAGGAATTCGCCTGTGCCATCAATGGCCATCTTATGAAGGAGCCCGTCAGGACACCCGATGGGATAGTTTTTGAAAAAGCGACAATTTTGCTTTGGCTCAAAACTAGGGGAAGCATCTGCCCGATTACTGGGGGGGAACTGACAAAGGATGACCTTGAAGTGGACGCAAATTTGCAAGCAGAAATCGTCCGGTTCCACATTAAGAAGACAAATTTAGATGTGGGGGGGGGTAATGGTGGAGTCAGTGGTGGAGGTGCGGGTAGTGGCGGGCTTGCTGTCGATGAAGACGATGTCTATGACTTCTAAAATTGTGAAAAGTTTTTTAATAGGGCGGCTAGCAAAAGGGCATCGGGCACAATTTGTTGATGGCTATGTTATTCGTCTTCTTCTCAATTATCTGTTTCATCAGAGTTCCTATCCGTTATATCAGCCTGCCGGAGATCCATTTCACCTCTCTCAAACATATGCCTGAACCCCTCCATAGCCTCCCCCCTCTCCGCCATGATTCCCCTATTCAAGTATTTCCTGTCCAGTTGCTCCTGCGGTGATTCTTCCGTCTCCAGCGTATCATCCTCTCCCTCCAATAGCTCGTCAACAGATATCGACAGACCCCTATCCACAAATTCCTTAGTAACTTCAGTGTAATCCATGGAATCAAACGCGGCTTCCTCTTCGCTTTCCTCCAGCAAGACTCCCCGGCAGTGTTCAAGGAACTCCTCCCTCTGCGGTCCAGCTTCCGGCACTTTCTCGCCCTCGTCCGATTCAAAAATTTTGATGCAAAACTCGTCAAATTCGCTCCTCTCAAATTCTGACCACTCACTGTACTCCCCATCAGAGGCGACCTTATCCACCCACTCCTCCAGCTGACCAACGAGAGAGTTCATCTCATCCCTGTCACCTGACAAGGCGTCGTCTTCGTCTTCTGGAATGTCGTCACCCAAAGTCTCAGGAAATAACTTAGCTCTGACTTGCTTAATCTGAGATGCGCATTCCTGGGCATCGGGGGCGATCCCAAACTGCACATCACCCCAATGACTTTCACTCCACTCGAGGACTTTGGTCCCAACAAAGTGGTCTAATGACTGGCGAGCTCCTAGGCTCCAATCCGAATAGGGGACGGTAGACAAGCGAGAAGCCCAAGCTCCCACCTCAGAAACGGCCAAGGATGGTATAGAGCTCGTCGGCGAAGATGATTTGGAGATGGATTGTGCATTTGTCACGCGAGCGCTTCTTTCCGCCTCATTCTCCTTCTTAATCAAGTCGTCAAGGATCTGCTCGCTTTCCTCCATCGACATTCCCTCTTCCTTCATCATTTTGTTCTGTCTCTCGGCAAAATTAAAGGCAGGGTGGTAGGTAGTGAGCTCGTGAACGCTGGCATTGAGGTCAACTGCCTTGTCGTAGCCATCTGGGTTGCGTCGGAGATATCTGTTCACCAATTTGTCTGTTTCAAACACAATTCTATTTGAGCCGCCTCTGACAGCGACGCCATCCTTCGTGTTGTACCTTTTTTCTTTCGGATCCTCGCGACGGGGCTGGATGGGAGGAGGGTGGAGAAGCACAGATGAATACCAAGGGGGAGGGAGGGCGTCAGTCTGAGTCTGGAGGCGTGCGCGGGCACGGTGAAGAACATTGCGAGATGATACAACCTGCTTCAGCGCCTTGCGCATAGAAGTTGTTGATCCCTTGCCGGCCATTTTGAGGGGCAAATTCCAAGCTATTTAGGAGACCGAGGATGCAGACAGGAACAAAAATGAAGTGATTCGCTATAGTTCAGGTTTGTCAATTGCTATCCAAGACGATCTCGTGACACACGAAGGTATAGGAAGGGACTTTTGAGTGATCTAGTCCGCGTAGTCAGCAACTAACGAAGGAACATGTAAAAATGTTGGCCCGTCCCGGTTTGTGGGGAAAGTTTATAGCAGTAAAGGTTACGTGGGCACGAAAAACCAAAGAAAACTTCTTACGCACTATTTAGAATGGCTGGTGCCGGGCATGGTACGTAGAAACTTAGGATCGCTTTTTGTGGCCTGAAAACACTGACGAAAAAAAGGCGCCTCATATTTCAATGGTGACCTCTCAATGTAGGCTAACCCTCGTCTTTTTTTCTCTCGCAGGATCTGGCTGCGGTCTGCCGGAGATTATTGTGTTCATTTTAGCGCTGGTGGCCGGCACAGGCTGCTCTCTGACCTCCAAGGTGTTGCTGGAGATGGAATCAGTGGGCATGGATGGAGAGGAGAAGAAGTTTGAGAAGCCATTGTTCCAGACCCTCGGTATGTTCGTCGGTATGTGCGCTGCGCTTGTAATGCACGGTTTGGTGATCTCCTTTCGGATTCCTTTCCCCGGTTACAATCATGGCAAGGCGAAGAAGAAGGGCTACTCAAACATAGATGATGATGATGATGATGAAGACGACACAGATGGACCTCCTCAGATCCCCATCTGGATGTACTTTCTTTTGATAATCCCGTCTCTGTTCGACTTAGCTGCAACTGCCTTGTGCATGCTTGGTCTAATGCACGTGGAGGTATCGATTTACCAGATGTTGCGTGGGTCAGCCATTATTTTCGTAGCAATTCTGAAGCACTTTGTGCTCAGGGACCGCCTGAGATCTTTCATGTGGATCGGTGTTTTCTGGAATTGTGTGAGCATCTTCCTCGTTGGGATGACAGCAATGTTCGGCGGCGACCCAGAGGGGGACGCGTCTTCCGGGAAGAGGCCTGCCTATGGAGTTTGCTTGATAATGGCTGGTGCATTTGTCCAGTCGCTGCAGTATGCTTTTGAGGAGAAGGTAATGAGCATGGAGGTTTCTGCGCCCCCTCTTCTTCTCATTGGAATGGAGGGATTGTGGGGTACTATTGTGTGTTCCTGCGTCCTCTACCCTATCGCCTATGCTCTTCCCGGCTCTGATGCTGGGAACACCATGGAGAATCCTTATGACACTTTGGCAATGCTTCAGAACTCTGAGGACCTCAGGTTCATGTTCTTGCTCTATTTCTTGTCCATTTTCTTCTACAATATGCTCGCCGTGTTGGTCACATTCATGCTCAATTCTGTGTGGCACGCTATTCTGGATAATTTCAGGCCTATCACCGTCTGGGGAACAGATCTTTTCATCTATTACTTGATTACGACCAGCTTCGGGGAGCAGTGGACGATTTGGAGTTATGTGCAGTTGTTGGGTATGGTTGTCCTGTTATACGGAACTGCAGTCTATAATGCGCCCAATAGCGGCAGCATCAAGCTCACTGGGGGGATCACTAGCTGCTTTTGTACCGCAGATTACAGCGACTTGGAGGAGGACTTCCATGGAGAAACTGCTTCTCTCACCGGTAACAACGCTCCCGTTGATGGTGGCGTCGCACCTTACCAGAGCCCGTACCAGAGCCCTTTCATGACCCCTAACACGTTGGCTAAGAGGAGGAAGGCGGAGAAGGAGGGCAAGATCTTTCCCAAGGTCAGCAAAAGCACCAGGGGAGGATCCTTTGCTTGAAATGCTTGTGGTCATTCATGAGAATAAAGAGCTCATGAAACACAAACGAAAGGAAGCTAAAAAGTTATGAATGAATGTTTCAATGGATGTGAGTTGTTGGGTTAGAACGGCTATTCTCGTCATTATTACACTTATGTTATCAATATCAATTTCGATCATTCAGGATAGTTAGTTAGTTCTTGGGCCTCCTGATTTAACATTTTCATCACAGCGACTCGTCATCATCGTCTTCCAATGCATCGACGTCCCCGTCGCCGTCGCCCCGTCGCTCAATCAGCACTTGTCCGGCCAGTAGAGTGTGACCCACTACCCCGATTCTTAACTCAAAGTCTTTAATTTCGCTCTTGATCTCCTGCAGGGCGGCCTTGATTTTTACAAGAGGACTAGTATCCGTCATGCTACTCCCCCGGCTATCCATGGTTGCCTTAATCTCGCTCAGCTCGTCGCTGATATCTGCGAGATCGTTCTGTAGGAGACTTACGTTGCCACTGCTGCCCTGGAATTTGCTCTCGATGTCTTTCATACTCTCCTTGATTGACTGGAATTCGTTTTTCAAATTTGCGAACTGGCTGTTGACATATTTTTCTTTCGACTGCATTTTTTCCACCGCATCTGCTAGCTCCTTGTTGATCATTTGCAAGCTAGCCTCCGTTTCAGGTAGCTCCTTTCTAATCGTTCCTTCGTGCTTGGTGGTTTGATCTATGTGAGTCCTCCACTCCTTCCCCCCCGCATTTTTACTTGTCCTCAGCCTCGGGCCCACCCTCTCCAGTTCTGTTTTCCACTCAATTGGGTCCACCTTGCTCTCAATAATCTGGTGATTTGCAGGGTCTATCAAGTTGTCCGCCTCATTCTGGTGTAAATCCGAGAACATTCCCGCGTTGAAATCATCCTCTGCAATTTCTACCTCGTCCTCAATGTCGTCCTCATCGGCCTCACCCTCGGGCTCGGCATCCTCCGGTTCCTCTGGTTCGTTGTGCTTGGGCGCCCCAAAGACAAAACTTCTGCTCTCCAGTGCCTCATCGGTAAGGAAATTGAGAACGTCGCAGCAGGCCTCTCCGTACGCCTGTTTAATCTTGTTCACCGGGAATTCTCCAGGATAATTCAAATTGCGCAGAGCAAGCATCAGCTTGTTGACGCTAGCATTAGGATCGTCGTATTTGTCAATGGATAGGAATGATGCGTCCCGCTTGATCACTGTCGTCAGCCACTGCACGATGTCGAGAAATTCCTGGAACTGGAGGCTTGGGTTATCGCCCTTGATTGCAAAGTGGACCCGTCCGAAGGGTTTGTTGTTTGTATTAACCAAAAAGTCATCTTCGTAATCCAGGCACTTCAGCTTCTCCAGAGAACTCTCCATCATATAAAACATGACCGAGTCTGATGTCGTCCCTTGCTGCGCCAAAAAAGGGGGGAGGGAGAGAGAGGGGGGCTAGTTTGAGTTGGGGTGGGGGGGGCAAGAGGAGGGTTTCTCACAGGGCGTTCATCGGCCATCCTTAGGAATGTTTCGTGGGAGGTGTGTAGGTGAAATGTGAAGTTGTGGGGCGGGGAAAAACAAAGAAAATTCAATTCGGCGTTAACAAGCTAGACAGGTTCGAAAACCCCATCCCAAAATTCACCTTCTCAAAAACGACCGAGATGTCCGATTAGAATTCACTAATTGGACTGAGATTTTTTGCTCAATAAATCACGCATCGGTTGTAGGTCTCACTGATGCGTCAATGTAATTGCTAGGCTGTTTACTGCTATCCCTTTCCCTTTTAAAGTACCCTCACACTAACTCCCTTTGAAGAAACACGTTTCTCCACATGGGGGGAGGTTCATCGAAACCGATGTCCAAGAGAAATTCGTCTGCAAGATCTGGTAACATGTCGATTGATACTGCGCTCGATGATTCAGAGACTGATACTACTAGTCAGGGATTAGTTCTTTCCTCCCCTGTGAAGAATCCTCGTGCAACTTCTCCCTCCCCTTCAAGGAAGGGTGATGTTGAACAAATCAAGCAACGGGCGCCATCTTTATTTGGGTTTGGGAAAAAAACAACAGATAGCAACAACCTATATCTAACCAAGGAAGAAGAGGTGGAAATTCAGGAAAGACTGAAAATCAGGAATTCCTCAATTATGTATGTTTACGAATACATCTACTATGGCGTTCCAGTAAAGACGAAGGGGATGAATCAACCGGGCTCGCCGACGAAAGAACTCGGAGGGAACGGTGCTGGGAGAGAAGTTATGACGAACGACCCGGATTTAACCGTCATGAGCATCGACGGCAACATGGTGCTGAAGCAGCGCGTTCAGGGAAGCGGCATGGGGGGGAAAGAAGCACACCGCCAGTCGATTAATCTTGGGGTTGAGTTTGCTAGCTATCCCGAGAGCGTCTGCGTGGATAGATACGGAGATATTTTTGTGTCCATGAAGGACAGTAAGAAGGGAAAGAGGAAGATTGATGGTGTAGCCCAAATGAATCTGAAATTCGTCCCTGAAGCTCCTGAACCTCCCTTTTGTGTTGGAGTTACGAGCAACAGCGTCACAATCGGGTGGAAAGCTAATGATGAGGGGACTGGTTTAGTAGACAGGTACAATTTAGAATACAGGGAGCTGAACGAAAATAGCAGCGGATACCGTGCCTTGGCCACCATTAACTGGGCTCGCGACGACGACCTACTGTACGTACTGGAGAATGTAAGACCAAACAACAGCTTTACGTTCCGGGTCAAGAGCAGGAACAGGTTAGGTTGGAGTGAAATGAGCAAGGATAGTGCGATTGTAACCACCGATGCCGACGCCCCGGATACACCGAGTAAATGCTTCAGCACGAAAGTAACCAAAGACAGCATAAATTTGCATTGGCACCCACCTAATGACAACGGCAGTAGAATTATAAAATATATTGTGAGAGGGAAGAAGGTTGGGTGTGTTTTTTTGACCATCTATGAAGGATCGATGACGGGATACATGGTCTGCGATGTGGAGGGAGGGTGCGACTATGTTTACGAGGTCATGGCTGTGAACAGCTGTGGAAAGAGCAACTGGAGTCCTAGCTACACTTGCCAGGTGCCTTTGATTCAGCCGGCCAGGAATGACAATTTGGAGATGAATCCCGATTTACGCAGAGGCCATTTATGGATCGAATGCTGGGATCAGAAAGACGAACGCGTTTTTTATTTTCATACTATAACGAATCAGCGGTCGTTGGTGCCCCCCCCCGAGTACATTGCATACAGACAAGAATCAGAAATGAAATCTCGTGGGAGGGGGGGGGCTGGGGGGGAGAAAAAAGAAGAAGAATTAGACCCCGTCAAGGCATTCAGGGTAAAGCGCTACAAATTTTTCCAAAATGTGAGGAAACGAAGTGGGGGAGGTAAGGGTGAGGGACAGCTCCACAATCTGACCATTAGGAGGAACAATTTGTTTACGGACACTTTCAACAAATTTTCGCATTTTGGGAAGGCAGATTTGATTAAAAAATTCAAGATCATCTTCCAGGGGGAGGAGGGGATTGACAGTGGCGGGCTCACGAAAGACTGGTACTTGGGTCTGAGCAGAGCTTTTGGGGTCGAAAAATTGAAAATTTTCCAAGAATGCAGCGGGGGCGGCTTCGAGATTCACCAGAAGAGCGGAGCAGGGGTCACGCAGCTCCAGAAATTCAGGTTTGCGGGTATGGTCCTGGGAAAGGCACTGTACGATCGGCAGTTTTTAGACATGCCGTTGTCGAAGTGTATGTACAAAATGATTTTGGGCTTGGATGTGGGGGTTGGAGATTTGGAGGAGGTCGACAAAGGTCTGATGAAGAGTCTCGCGTGGATGGCTGAGAACAGTATCGACGGAGTCCTATTTGAGACCTTCAGTGTTCAGATGGACGGAGGGGGCAGGGTAGCGCTCTGTGAAGACGGCGAGAATAGGGACGTCACTGACGAAAACAAGGACGAATACGTGAGACTTATGAGCGAATGGAGGGTCAAATGGAGCGTTGCGAGCCAGCTTGAGAGCTTCATGGAGGGTCTGAATACGCTCGTTCCCAAAGATTTGTTGCAGGGGTTCACTGTGAGCGAATTGGAACTGCTCTTCAACGGAAAGAAACACATTGATGTGGACGAAATCAGAGCCTACACAATTTATCAGGGAGACATCAAGCCAGATTCCAAAATTTGCACTTGGCTCTGGCAGTGTCTCAGAGAAGTGAGCACGGAGAAGAAAATGCTGCTATTAAAGTTCATCACCGGTAGTGATCGAGTGCCATTGGATGGTTACAATCCACCATTCAACATCACTTTCGGGAGTGACATGGGGGAGGATGATCTGCCCAGGGCACACACGTGCTTTAACCAGATCGTCATCCCTGGCTATAAAAATTACAGGACCTTGAAAGAAAAGTGTCTATACGCGGCCGAAAACTGCGACGAATTCGTCTTAACATAAGTCTCGTGACTGTCACTGTGACAGTCACATGTCACTGTCACTTTCGCTACGGGACGACGATGTTTGGGGTTAGTAGAATGGATATAAAGTTATGAAGTAAAAGGATTGCCTGCCGCCAAGTAATTTTTGCAAAATTTTGATGACTTCGCTTCGACTTCTCTACTTAAGTTAAAGCTAGATCCAAGTCGCTCGCCATAATGAGAAGTTTCAGCTCTTCCTTTATCTCCACAAATGTGGGACGTTCCTCGGGGTTTTCCAACCAACAGCGCTCCATCAAGTCGGTAACGGGGGAGAGGATAGGAGGGGGGCGTAAGTTATCGTTTGCTACCCCCGCGACAATCTGCACAGAGGTCAGGTTGTGATAGACCTCGACGTTGCTGAACAGCTCCCACAGAATAATCGCGTAGGAGTACACGTCCGAGGCTGCCGTGTTCTGCGAGTGTTTTATCACCTCAGGAGCAAGCCAACAAGCAGTCCCGACGCCTTGGGTCATTGTGCGGGATCCTGCGAGGGCAGCGCGGGCCGAGCCCCAGTCCCCGATCTTCGCGATGAAGTTCATCTCCTCGAACTCGCTATAGCTGCTGTGGACGAAGATGTTGTGCGACTTTAGGTCGCGGTGAATGATCGCGGGGTCGCGAGAATGGAGGTACACCATGCCCTCGGCTATATCGATGGCAAGTCGGAGCTTCGTTTTGGTGGCAAGAATTTCGCCCTCCTTATCCAAGAGCGAGCGCAGAGAGCCCTTCGTGCACAGCTCTGAAACGATCCAGATCGCCTGGGAAGTCAGAGAAACGCCGTGCAGAATCGTTATGCGGGGATGTCGCAAAATGCTCATAATCGCCGCTTCCCCAACGATCTCCTCGATTATCTCCTTCTTCAGCTTGCTCTTGCCCGTGACAGCAGTCTGGGCGAACACGAATTCCTTCACTGCGACGTTGGTTACGCGCCAGCGGCCGCGCCAAACACGCCCAAAGTTCCCCTCCCCAATGACCTTGACGAGGACGATTTCCTTCGGCTCGATCAGCTTTATGGAGTGCTCGGACTCGATACGACGGGAGTGCAGTGCGGACTCGTAATAGTTCTCGACCCCTCCCTCTAAATCGTTCATTGATAAGGAATCGTAACCGCTGTAGTTGCCAAAGGTCAGCGTGTCGAGCGTGATGCCGTCGCTGGTCGCCCCCCGGAAAAAGTGAGAGGGAGTCGAATCTACGACGATTTTCCAGATCTTGTCATTGCAGATCGCTGAGAGCATTAAGCCTAGCAACAGACCTAGGGCAAGACAATAAAACAATATTCCGTAGGGGAAGAAGCCGTCCGTCATGGAGTCGCGTGTGTTGTCATCGTTTTCTGGTGCAGGGTTGAGGTGGTTTTTGGGTTTTTTTTTCGGTTTTTTTTGGAAACCGATTGCGTAGACTGTGCTCTCTTCGGTCAGGGTGTAAGTGGGTGTGTTGAGAAGAGAGGTGAATGAGAATTCAGGTAAAGCTGGTGGCACATGTTTGTGTTCGTGGGGTGAGCGATGCGTTTGTGTCTTTTGTCTTTGTGGTAGAGAGGGGGAGGGAGGAGGAGACGACGCTCTCTGATGACTGGACGACGACGACGACGACGACGACGACGAGAGCGCGGGAAAAAACGGTAAAGCAGAGGCAGAGGCAGAGGCAGAGGCAGACGGAGAATGTGAAAGAGAGGACACTAGCGGGGCCCAGACTCCAAATAAACTCTTCCCGCCGATGAAAATACTGTCCGAGTATGTGGATGAGGGATCTCCTGGAATAATTGCATGGACTAAATTCGTTTTGTTGTAGGAAGGAAGCCAGGACCAAGTAGAAGTCGTCACGTTCAGCACAGCAATGCGATGGTTTTCTTGTTGATCTTGATCGAGCTGGTTCATAGACGAGGAAGATAGAGGAAATCCAGCAACCATAAGCCCGTATGAAGTCAAAGATGCTGCACCCGGTTGCGTCTACGGTGGGAAGTGAAGTGAGAAAAGTGGGAAGTGGTTAGCCCGGCTATGCTCGCTTTTGTGTGCGATAGTAGTACCATTCTAAAGCATAAAGGCTTAAATTCACACTCACCCCAGCAACAGCAAAGTTGGGATCGTCGAGACACTGGAATTTTTCATCGTCTACAAAAAAGCGACCAACACGACAGCCGTCAATCAGATTGCCAACTACGTAAAGAGCACGCGCACCAGCGTCCATACCACCGAAAGCTCTAACATTGGCAACACCAAAGTGCAGCGACTTCTTCACATTTGTTGCCGTATTGAGTCGGATGATGCCGAAATTTCCCCCCATAAAGAGAGATTGAGACTCTTCATCAAAAGCAAGGGAGGTCACCACAACCTGCTCTCCAGTCTTGGTTTTCAGCACCCCATCTCGAAAGGGGGCACTCCAGACAGAAGACGTAGCATTGAAGTGAGCGATGTTCTCTATCTTGTCGAAGTCATGCGTAGCTCCATTCCAAACACGGGTTATAAAACTACCACCCACATAGAGTTGAGAATTTGAGTTTGTCATCTCCAAGGCCAAGATTTCCATGTTCGAACCACCAAAGACAGACTGGCAGAGAGAACCACCGATCTTCACAAAAGCAGAACCATCATAGGAGCTCACCGAACAAAATTCATCCTGCGATTTCGGGGAATTCACAGTATCAAAAGCACCCGCTACAATTGCACCGCCTGAGCTCGTGTTTGTTCTTATTGTTAGAATCTTCCCGTTCGGTGCCGACGAGGAGGGGGGGGCGCCGTAGAGGAAGGTTGACTCAGTATGCTTGCTGTAAACCGGCAACGCGCGAGAGTGGAGGTGAATGGTGGCCAGACTGACGGGGACAGAGATGTTGCCTGGAGGGGATTGGAAGAGAAGATCACCGGCAATCAGAACGTTTACATCGCTTTTTTCTGACCCGAGGGTGTCCAAGGCGACGAAGGCCGCGACAATGGTCCATAAGGACCATAAAAGAGAACGCATAGTTGGCAAATTTGCGAACTTTTGGAATTGTCGAACTTTGGTTTGGAATTACGGCATCGAAAAAACTTGAAAAGTCGTTTTCCTTACCAAGACAACAAACGCTGTTCTTCTAAATTTGTTCTACCCATATACCCCATATCCTTTACTTAAATTCAACTAACTAACTGAAGCGGAAGCCCCTTTAATTTTACAATGAGTCAGTTTCGCCTACGTGCTCGTCCGCTGGCCGCTGTGGCAGGGGTGTCCCTTCTTACAGGGCTTATCGGCGCACAAGCTAGCGCCCCCTTCGCTCTCAGTGCTCCTAGCGAGCCCGCTCTTTCCAAAAAAGAATTTCGTTCTTTTCAGGTCATTGACAACAAGAAGCTTTCTGACACTCACAAGATTAAGGTTAAACTTCCGCCTTCGACGAAGCTCGGCATGACCGTCGCTTCCTGCCTCTCGATTCAGGCTGACATCGACGGCCAGTCTGTCAGTCGCCCCTAGTGAGTCCTGCTTAACCTTACCTTACCCTTCGACTCTTCTCAACGAGTCTAACACGTCGCTTTGCTCCTCTCCTCTCCTCTCCTTATACTCTCTCCTGTCGTAGCACACCAATCTCTACGAAGGATCAGGAGGATTTCGCAGACATTCGTCATTCGTCATCAAGAAGTACCCTGCTCGAACGGATGGCAAACCTGGAGGTATGGGTGCACACCTCTGTAATCTCAAGGAAGGCGACGCCATCAACATGAAGGGACCGTGGCCCAAGGCTGGCTACGAAGTCAATAAGTACAAGCACATTGGCATGATCGCCGGAGGCACTGGCCTCACGCCCATGCTACAGGTCATTCTCGAGATCCTGAACAACCCCGACGACAACACTAAGGTCACCCTTATCTACGCAAACAAGAGCGAGGGAGACATCTTGTTGAAGGAAATGCTTGATGGTCTGGCTGCGAAGCACTCGAACTTCAACGTGGTCTACACCTTGGATAAGGCCCCGTGGCTATGGAAAGGAAAGACTGGGTTCATGAGCGCCGACATGATCAAGGAGGCTGGTCTTCCGACTGCCGAAGACGTTTATTTACTATTATTGATATTTATTCAGCAATGTCCTTGTCTTTTCCATGATAGTTGCTGCAAACAACCCTGTGATGAAGTAGCTAA
>Ga0115557_1001540_pt1 | contig 15955 bp, 19 predicted proteins | sample COGITO_mtgs_1104_FD_87280 | JGI IMG/M metagenome (GOLD analysis project Ga0115557, IMG submission 87280) | Pelagic marine microbial communities from North Sea - COGITO_mtgs_110421 | ecosystem: Environmental > Aquatic > Marine > Epipelagic | place: Germany:Helgoland, sampling site Kabeltonne...
CCCTAAAGCGTGTCTTCGGTAGTATTGCTAAATCTGGTATTCGTGTATTCCAAGACGTGATGCACTCCGTTCAAGGCACAGTTACCAACTTCGATTTATTAAAAGGATCATTATTATTCTTGGGCTTTTCAATAGGCCAAGCACTAGAACCTATGATTGGATTCCTTATCCCGATTATTGACTTAGTGAGTGAGTGGGTAACACAAAATCAAACCCTTGCCGCTACTATCATTGCTGGTGGTCTTGCCTTCGGTACACTACTTGCTGTTGTAGGATCAGGTGTATTAGCATTTGATTCTATGGCTAAAGCCATTACTCGAATTAACACTGGACTAGCTGCAGCTAATATGGGAACCCTTGGAGCGTTCTTCACTAACCCTGTAACTCTGTCGGTTATTACAGCACTTGCAGCATTAGCCGTTGTATCTTGGGCTACTTGGAAAAATGTACCAGGTATTATGGGGAAAATAAAAGATATATTCTCAGAATTAAAAGAACCACTAGGTGCTCTAAAGACAGATTTCATCGAACTAATTCAAAGTATTCTTCCTAGTTTTGACGCATCCTGGCAAACTGTTGGAGGTGTACTGCTATGGTTCACAACCATATTTGTTGACTTTATTAAAGTATTTGTTAATGGTGCACGAACAATCGTGAATGCTTCAAGCGCTATTATTAACGTACTCAAAGCAATAGACAGGGCTTTTGCACTCGACACAGACGGTGCCCGTAGAGCCCTGAATGCAGCCAAAAGAGACTTAACAGACTTTGCCGATTCATTTTCAAGTACTCTACAAGGTGTGATTGACGCTAAAATAGACTTCGGTAACGGACCAGGTGCTTTCATTGACCAGCTAAAAAAAGAACAAAGACAACGTGAATTGGATGCACTATTAGGGACCGATCTAATGACTCCAGAACGGAACTTTACACCTGCACCTGTTCCGGGACAATTTCAACCCAACCAACCAATTCAGGTAGACTTAATCCTTGATGGTGAGAAGCTACAGTCCGTCTTACTTGAACCGTTGAGTAGCCAAATTAATAGGACATCATAATGACAGCAAACATACTACTTACACACACCGCAGTTAACGGCGGTACCCCTGCAACTATAATCTGTGACAAGGTTACAGTATCAGGGAAAAAGAACATAGTACAGAAACCTTACGCTAACGGCCTAAGCCTCAGTGAAGTACAAACCAAATCATTTGAGAATTTGAAGTACGTTATTAGTGGAGTACACTTAACGGACGGAACCAATATACTTGATTGGGATGACGTACTCGCACTATACAAAGCAAGCTATGACGGAACTGACGCAGCAACACTGAACATTACCTATGGTAAGACTGGCGCTGAAAAGGTATTGAACGGTCTTTCAGCAAGTACAGACATTAAAGTAATACTGGAAACACCTAACTTGCCGATCGACGCAAGGGATAGTAAAGGTGGATACTTACCAGTCGCAACACTAACATTTATAGAAACGGCATAAGATATGAGTTACGTAACATGGGAAATTAAACACACCCCCTTCGATAACAATGGATGGGATGGTGGCGATACGACAACTTTAACCGAGTTCCACTCTCCAGTAGTTAGGGTACAGATGGGAGACGCTAAAGACAGCTTTAGTTTCAAGGTAACAAACACCTTTGACGACTACGATGCCTTCTTTGAACCTAATGATAGAATAACCGTGAGCCGAATACTTAACTCGACCACAGTAACTACAAGTGATATTATCATGGTGGGGACCATTAAAGATGTTCCTCAGATAGAAAGTTATGCTGGTGAAACATTAACTGTGGAAGGGTACAACTATAGTGAGATCATTACCCAAGCTATTGTATTTGTAGACTTTCAAAACAAGACTGTAGATCAAGCACTGAAAGACGCTGTTGCTAACGCAGCACAAACTAATCCTAACTTTACAGTTACTTGGCACCCGAGTAACCCTTCACTGAAGACTAACGATGACGCATTCCCTACCGTGGATGATGACAGATTCTATTACAAACCTCTCCGTAACATTATTGAAAAATATAGTACTAACCAGTACACTGGGGATGGTGACTACTACTGGTACGTGGACGAGGACAATAAATTTGTTTGGAGACCTAAGACTGGTGACGTAGATGACACGCTTGATGCAAGTACTGAGAATTATTACTCTCTGCAGATCGGTAAAGATATCAAGGGTATTCGTAACTACGTAATACTTAAGGGCGGACACGACCCAGCAGGGAACCAGATAATGACACGATACATTAACTGGTCCAGTGTTAACACCGTTGGGGTCAAATTTCATTTTCTAATTAGCGAGAATAACAAGTCTCGTAATCTAATACAGCAGGACCTTCGTCAGAGTTATGGTGACGATATTGGTACAAACACGGTACCTACTTTCCCCTTCACTACGAGTTGGAAGGCAAGGTTCACTTACACAACCAAGAACGAAGGTGTCTCTGTAACAGCAGGTAGCGCTGTTTATGTTACCAGTGCAGCAGAGTATATAGAGGTCATCCGAACAGAGATCAAGAAGAGGTTAGTGGAAGAAGGTAAGCTATTTGCAGAAAACATGCAGTATGGTAAGCTGACCCTACAATTCGCTTTCCCTTCCGGAGCTAAAACCTGGGGTTTAGGGACCAACCTACAGTGTACGGTCCCAAAGATTAGAACATTACCGTTCACCATGAGGGTAACAGAGATTCTCTACCAGGACTCAGACGATACCTTTGTATTAACAGAAGATGAAGGCACATTAGGCCAAGGAAGTGAAACATGATAACAGACACATTTTTACAAGAAGTAGCAAAACATATTAACGGAGAAACTGGTACCATTCCCAGTCACTTAGCTGTGGCAACGGGTAGTGTGACCGAGATCAATCCGACAGACACAGCTCTTACTGGAGAGATAAGAACCAGGGAATCACTATCAAGTGTACGTACAGTGAACGACGTTTCTTTTACTGCAATTAGCAGTGGAGCAGACGTTGTTGATACCTCTAACGGAGACGCGATTACGAATGCGGGTATCTTTAATGCCTCTAGCGGAGTGAGCTTGTTTGAGGGAGTAGTACTAACAGGAATCACCCAGACGACTAACTTCGATATTGAGTACGACTTCACAGTCCAAACACGGAGAGTATAACTATGGCTCTTGACTATGCAAGTAAGATTGGTGCAGCTATTGGTAGTATGTCCAAAGAGCAGGACACTATCAAAGAAAACATTAGTCCCGATGATCCGGAAGATCAATTTCAAATTGTTACCTTTGAGTTTTTACGACTAGGTGGAACAGCAACACTTACACAGTTAATGTACCCAACGGATTCGTTCATACTTGACCATCCGGTGTACGGTGAGCTTGATAGTAACGTATTACAATTAGATGGTGGATATGATACAGGACACCCTGACCATAACACGGTCATGGACACACAAACATTTTAGGAGATAAAACATAATGACATATAACACATTTGCAAGCGGAGTAAACACAAGCTTCAGTACAGAACTAAACGAGAACTTCACCGCGCTCAGTGACGAAGCAGGTAAGAACTTACAAGTTGAACGACTTCTTAATAACCGGTTCCGAATGAACGACGAGAGTACCTTTGGTGCTAGCGCGAGATCAATTATGGTTAACGCAGTATCAACCGCTCTGGTGGACACCTCAACTAATTTTAATTATGTATTTAGTGAGGCTCACGGATTAACTGGTGACACTATCAGTATGACCACACAACCATTGTTGTCTAGCGGTACCGACATTAATCGGGCATCTGGTATGTTCCATTATGACGTTTACACGGTTTACGATGAGTTCGACGACGGGTCCATTAGTGAAAGTCTTTGGACAAAATCTGGTTCAATCAACTATTCAGAGTCCGCAGCGAGCCACTACATCGAAATTAGAGACAGTAATACTAATGACGGTACCCTAACATCAAACGATTTGAGTGCCTACCCATATATCCAATTATCAGGTTCCGTAGACGCTAGTACATACAATAATGAGATTGCAACTATTCGACTAACTGATGGGACCAATGGCAGTAGTATTGTCTCCGTCAAAGGAACAGACACTCCTGATAATATTGCCTTCAACGTTGAGATTTACGTCGATTGGGCTAACAAGCGGGGTATTATGATTGGGTTAAATAGTACTCCTACAGTTATCGACTTTACCAGTTGGACCTCGTTAAAGGTTCAATTAGACGTACAAAGTAACCACTCAGGAACTTACAATAGAGCTAGGCTTACTAAGATTAGACTAGGGAACACATCACCTAGCACTGTTCCAACAATTAGCCTTAGTGCTGATGGTGGGAGCAATTATGATACTCTAGACTTTGACGGTCAGGTAGTTAACATGGGCACCGCAGGTACAAGCCTTCAACTTAAGTTAGACGCAACTGTTGCATCTAACGAAGTTCTGGTTGTTAAAGGGTACTCACTGTACATGGCGGACCTGGATTAGGAGGGTTTATATGAACTTTTTAGATTGGCTACGTAGTGTATTACAAGTAGAATACGTAGACCTTACAGCGCGAGCTAAGAACGAAAAATTAAAGGCACAGCTACAGCAAGCTCAGGATAGCGCTGACCAGTGGAAAGCAGCTCACGATTTATTATATGAAGACGATCAAGAAGACGAAGTTAAAGAGTACTGGGAAAACAAAATCAAACCCTCTGTGTCTTACAGGTATCCAGGGAGACCTGGTTATCAGGTAGACCCTAGGACCTATCTAAACCCTAACGATTGTACGGTGCCTATTGTACCTAAAAAGGTAAAGGATAAAGGGTATGACGCTATTGCCAAGTACTGCCATGACAAAGTTATTCTCACAATAAAGTATAAGTCTGACTCCGGTGAGAACTGGAAGTTTGCGTTTGAAACAAAGACTGACAAGAAAGGTGACTGTGAAGACGGTGCTATCCTTCTTGCAAACATGATGCTTCGAGCAGGGATACCTTACTGGAGAATGAGAATTAATGCTGGTTGGGTGTACCATACTGACTCCGAGCAGACAGGACACGCGTACGTGACGTACCTCGCAGAAGATAATAAATGGTACGTTCTAGATTGGTGCTATTGGCCTATGAAGAGTGTTGATTTGCAGATGCCTTGGGCAGAAGCAGAGGGCAAGTACTTTAGTGTGTGGTTCTCGTTCAATACACAATATTTATATAAGAAAGACAACTTAGATAGAGGAGACCAAACGAAATGAAATACAATAAACAAATCACAATTAAAAAGGGCGGAGTTGTATTACTTGCAACAGCAATTGCTAGTGTAGTAATCGACTTCATCCTTGGTGGGAACATACAACTTAGTAGTACTGTTGCCACGTCAATATTGCTCTCTGTAGCAAAGATGACAGAAAATTACCTAAAGCATCAATAGATGCGGAGGATATAACCAAATGAAACAAGAAACAAATAGTAAGAAAAAAGCAGCACTGAAAATCGCTGCTGGAGTAGTTGTAGGACTAATCGCTGGCGGTTTAGGAGCTGTGGCGTTAACACCTGAGCCTGCACCTGTGGTACAAATTAAAGAAGTATCTGTACCAGTAGAAGTAGAAGTAATTAAAGAAGTAATTCGTAACGTAACCGTCGAAGTACCAATTGAGACAGCATCAGGTAGTGATGATACACTTGAGATAGTATTGAATCATTTGTTTGATGCTGATGGCGAAGTTCAATACATCACAGACGAGTTTGACTCCGACGAAGTTGAAGAAATTGCAGACGCATTTGTATTCATAAACGACAACGTTAAACTTGCTAGTGACCTGATTAAGAAAGAACTAGCTGACGAACTCGACAGAGAAGAAGTTAATGGCACAAGCCTTGATGAAGACGATGTTGAAAGAATTAGAATCAATGATGACTTAGATGAAGTTACTGTTGAGGACTTTGATTGGAAAGATAAAGAAGTAGATCTTATCTTTGACGTACGCTTTGAACATGATGACGTAGACTATACGGCTGTTGTTAAAGTTGAAGTTAGAGACGGTGAACTTGATGATATTTCAATTGAAAGTATTGATTTAGAATAGAGGTTAAAACCTCTTGTTTTTTTATTTTTTAATCCCTATTGTAGCATACACGTTGATCCCATTCTGCTTGCTTTCCTTTATTCCATTGACTTATAACTTTTGGAAAATTTAAGAAAGCTGTTCTAAATAATTATGTAAAGAATAAAAATAAGTAAAGAAAATAAAAATCTTAATCCCAGTCGAGATTAGATGATGTTTGGTATTCTGTCACCGTTGTTTCAAAGAAATTCTTCTCTTTTGCAAGGTCTGTTGATGCAGACATCCAAGGGAAAGGGTTTTCTTTGTCATATTGCTTTGGAAGTCCAATTCTAATTAATCTTCGGTCAGCAACGTGTTCAACGTATTCACAAAATTGATCTGCATTAATTCCAAGTAGTCCACCAGGGCATGCGCCTCTTGCATAATTCTTTTCAAGCTCTACTGAACGCTTGATCTTTTCAAGAATATCTGCTTGGAATTCTTCAGTCCAAATTTCAGGATTTTCTGCTTTAATAGTGTTGATCAGATCACAACCAAATGCTAGGTGAATTGATTCATCTCGCATGATGTATTCAAACTGTTCACCAATACCACTCATTTTTCTTTGACGTTTTAGTGCAAGCATCATTGCAAATCCTGCATAGAAGAAAATACCTTCCATGATTACATAATAACCAATTAAATCATGAACAAACTTTTGAATATTTTCAACACTATCTAGTTCAAAGGTAGGATCAAAAATACTTTTTGTCATTTCAATTACAAAATCATCTTTTGCTTCGATATCTGGTATGGTGTTATACATGTTGTAAATTTCTTCAGGATCAAGTCCTAATGTGTCACAACAATAGATAAACGTATCAGTGTGTACTGCTTCTTCGTATGCTTGTCTTAGCAAATATTGCCTACATTCAGGATTAGTTACGTGCCTGTATACTGCAAGAACAATATTATTTGCAGTGAGACTTTCTGCTGTTGAAAAAAATCCAAGATTCCAGAGGATGAGTTTCCTTTCTTCTTCGGAAAGACTATCTGATTTCCACTGCTCAACATCATCCTGCATAGGGATTTCTTCAGGCAGCCAATTGTTTGCTATACCTGTTTTATAATGTTCTCTTGCCCATAAGTACGTCATAGGTAGTATTTTGTTTGGATCTGTTTTGTTATTATTTAGTATTGACATTTTGTTTTCCTCTAAACTTAATCTCCCTCATACTTCACCGCCTTCCAATATTTTTATTATTTTTTCTTTAGTCATTTTGTTTTCTCCATTACATTCATTCTCGTCTCAACCCTTCAACAAATTGTTTAGCCTGTTCATATTCAGACGGTAAAAAGCTGATTGTACAATTTATAGTCCTTGCACCTTTAAGATCTGCACCTCTAAGATCTGCACCTCTAAGATCTGCACCTTTAAGATCTGCACCGCTAAAATCTGCATGTTCAAGATCTGCACAGCTAAGATCTGCACCTCTAAGATCTGCACCTCTAAGATTTGCACCGCTAAGATCTGCACCTCTAAGATTTGCACAGCTAAGATCTGCTTTTCTAAGATTTGCATCCTTTATTTTGCCATTGTACCTTAGCAAAACCTCACTGTCGTCATATCTTGACACTACTGTTTTTACCTCATCTTCAACTAATCGGTATTTCTTCCCATCCTTTTCAATTATTTTATCCATTTGCTCGTTTTTCTCCACTACATTCATAAATTACACTTCTATTTCATCATAAGGGGTCAGGTTTCTCTTAGATAATTCCTGCCTTAACCATTTGTCAAGGTAGATGACTTGCTCGTCACTAGCCTTTACTAATATGTCTCTAAATTTAATAATATCTTTATGTATCAGTCCATTTATCATTTTTGCCACCCATTTCCTATTCTATAATTTCTGTTACTTGTAGCCTTTTTCTGAATCTTTCCACATTCGCCACAATATATTTTGTCACATTCCAAAACGTGCCACAACTTAGGACACTCATATTCATAATCCTCAAAACCTTTACTTAATTTGGGCATAATTATCTCCTATTGAAACATCCGCAACTACAGGTATAACTAAGTTAACGGCTGTTTCAAATTGTTCTTTAATAAATTTAGAAGCCTCTTCGGCCCAGTGTTCTTTTACAATCCATACCCCCTCATCGTGTACGGTCATGATTAGTTTAAGTCCCCACCTAGGATCCCTATTCTGGTGCACTTTAACGAGTGCCTTTCTAATCATATCAGCTGAGAATCCTTGAATTTTGAAGTTGAACGATTGCCGGTACGCAGAATTGGGATAGTATCCTTGCTCATTGGGTTTGAAATGTCGTACTCTACCAGAGAGAGTTGTAACGAATCCTTGACTTCGAACTTCGGAATGGGACAGGTCAATGGCTTCTTTAACTTTAGGTAGTGCAGCAAAGTATTTGTCGAGGATTGCTTGTGCTTCTTCTTCAGAGATGTTGAAGTCTTTTGCGAATCCGTGTGCTCCTTTACCATAGGCCATACCAAAGTTGATTATCTTTGCCTTCTTCCGTTGGTCTTTGTACTTTTCTTTCCATACCTCACACTCAGGACTACTAGTATATAAATCTTTCTCTGGTATATTTAAATCAAAAAAATCGTTAGCTGTTGCAAGGTGCATATCCTTTCCTTGTTTGAAGGTGTCTATGAGGATAGGTTCTTGACTGATCTGAGTTAGTACTCGTAACTCTTGCCCAGAATAATCTGATGCAATCATCTTGTGCCCGTGAGGTGCAACAAAACATTCACGAATATTTGGTAGACCACTCTTAGCATTGGGGAGCTGTTGAAAGTTTGGCTTACTAGAGGACAGTCTGCCAGTCTTGGTACCTGTATCCTTGAAGCTAGGCCTGATTACCCCGTCCTCTTGAATGAAGTCAGGTAACGGTTTGAAGAAGGAGCTGATAAGCTTTTGACATGCTTTGTATTTGTAAAGGGTTTCTACAAAAGGATTATCACCTTTGTATCTTTCCAGTGTCTTCCGGCCAGTGCTCCGTTTACCTGTATCCGTGAACTCGACAACTTCAAGGCCAAGTCTGTCAAAGAGTATCTCCCCCATTTGCTTCGGACTACCAAAGTTGATGTCGGACTTGATACTCATACCACCGTTAAGGTCATACTGGACTATATAGGGTTCACCAAGGTGAGCGTGCAGTTCTTCGAGTAAGCTCAGTTCCAGATTCTGCAGTTGCATGTGATACTTCTCTGCTGTTTCTGTGTCAACCGTGACTCCGACTAACTGCATTTCCAAAAGACACCACTGAAATGGCATCTCAATCTTACGAAAGAGACGCAAAAGATCTTTGTTTTGTTCCAAGAGTCTTTTCTGGTACTGGGCCAGTTCCCAGGTCCACACTGCATCATTAATCGCGTACTCGTAGAAGTCTTTAGAGTCGTATGTGTCTGTGACCACATCCACAAACTTAGTGGTATCGTGGCCGAGAAGTTCCTTGGCAAGATGCTTGAGTCCATGTCTCCTTTCTTCGTCCAAGAGATGGTCAGCAACCATGGTGCAAAACAGATCCACATGGTTCAATACTGCACCATACTTGGATAGGACTTTTAGATCGAACACAGCATTGTGTGCGATGAGGACTTTACAGTTGGATAAAAGAACTAATAGGTGTTCAAGAATATGTTCACTATGGTCACAGTTCCAAAGATCAACGTAGCACGCTTCTTTGCCGTCGCATAGTGAGAAACCCACTATCTCCAGCTTATCATAAGCTATGTCAGTGGTCTCTGTATCGAGTGAGAAGGCTTCCCAATTAAATGTTGATGCCCAAATAGCAAACTCTTCAAGGCTCTTTATTACGGTTCTGTTCATTATCATATCCGACGGGTGCCCCCCCACCATGTTCTTTTCGTACAACCCCTTCCCACACTGAAAGGTCTTGTAAATATTTATCCATACGTACTAGTTTTGTCGGGTACCGTCTATAGTGTTTCTGTACAGCCAACTGTATTTCTCTTGCTTTTCCCACCATTAACTTGTGCACATAGTCAGGAGCTATTCTGTGGTTTATACCTGTCCAATAACACGAAACACAGGCGTACTCAAAGAGGGCTTCATACATGTTACCTTCTTCAAACACAGCGTGGTGTCTGTGTAATTCGTTAATTATATTCTCTATGGTTTCTCTTTTCATATTGAGGTGGTTCTACTACTATATAACAGGATACTCTATCATCACAACTACTATAATAATCTAGCGTTGCTCCTTTTGAGTGATTAACGTCGGTGTGGTATAACCAACCCTGACTTATTTATTCCGTCCTTTGTGGGTTGGTGTTCTTCAACAATTAGTTCAAGCATAACGATGTGTTCCCCACTTGAATTGGAACTCATCGTGAACATACTCAATAACTAATGAGCCATCACGGAAATTATAGGTGTCTTGGTACCCATCATTTATTGGTTTACTGTCCTTCAGATATAGCCAATCGCCTTGAAATTCCATCAGCAAGTTTGGTTGTCTTGTTGATACGCCTGTTATCGTGTCTTCTAAATTTTTCATTTTCTGTGTTTTCCCTTAATTATATTAACTAGTTGTGCTTTTCCATTATCATAGAGTAATGCGTGGGTATTCATCCAACTACTATACCCTCTGTTATAATTTAACTTTAGTTTTGTACTAGTACCTACAACCATAGTGTCTCGGAATAGCTCGGGGGTGTGTCTGTGACCTGTTATGGACTTACCATTAGCATACTCTAGGCTTCTGTTACTACCTCTAGCGCCGTTAGCTCCAAGGTCTCCGTGGTTCCCTAACTGCCAGCCACGTAACTTGTAATCATCATCACGGGTAAGGAAGGTCGCTCTGGAAGGTATGGTCGTGTATCTTGCTAGGCCTTCTACAAGTGGATCCTTGCCTTCGATAAAGTCAACTAATAAGTGTGCTCCAAGTAGTGTATTCTGTGGTTCGTTAACAAACCGTGCTTCTTCTAGGTACCTGTGTAGTACTTCGTCGTGGTTACTCCTAACAAAGACTAACTCGGTGTCTTTGGGTGTCTTCCGAGCGAACCACTCAAGCTCTTTAGCTAAACGTTTTAGTTCTTGTTCTAGTGAGACCCCAAGATCAGCAGCTCTTTGCGCCTTGGTTACGTGTCTCCCTTCATCATGGTGGCTGATACTGTACCCGTCAAAGAAGTCGTGTATAATAACTCTCTTAGGCTTGTACTGTGCAAATAGTACTTCGGCGTCTTTCCTAACTTTCGGACAAGTCGCACCGGTGTGCCAATCGCCAAGGACAAGTGCTTCCGGTCTTTCAGTTGTTATATCGGTACCACTATAACTTGTGCCTAAGTCGTAGAACTTCCCATTAACTTGGGAGGTTAAGTGTCTATAATGAAATGAACCTCTGTCTAGCTCAACTACTAGTGCTCCATACGTGTGATCCCTTTCTGCAATACGGCCTATCCTGGACTCTGTATAATTTGGTGTTGTAATGGCTCCTGTGGTCATCATAACCCTAGGTAGCTCATTATTACTGTTTGGTATGGCCTTTAACTGTTGCTTTGTGGAGGCAAAGATCGTACTCCCCTCCTTCTGGGCAAACCTAGGTAGGCCCGTTAGTGGTATAATCTGTTGTGGTTTTACTCGGAAGTCGCTAATCCCAATCTTGGGACTAAATTTTCTGGACCCCGCGTGTACATATGGAAGCAGCTTAAGGTGTAAATCTTCTTGTTCACACCTCGCTCCCTGCATCGGTAGCACTATTAGCTCCGCCTCATTATGTTTACAATAAGTCATTAAAGACTCATAGAATCTATTGTTCACGCTTGACTCGCCCTGTGCAGACGTTATCACAAACTTACTCGGCTTGCCCATTATTTCCTCCAACCCCACTTATATCACCTCTACTTATATTAGAGTGGGGAACTTTTACTTTTATGTCTAACTCTTCACAAAGCTTGTACAGGAAGTTCTCTGTGAGGGTGTAATCTCGATTCCAATGGTAGATGACCTTACTCTCTATCTGGTCCTTCCTTAGTTGCCTTCCACCAGCGTATCGGTACCATTCGTGGATGTATTTAATTAATTGCTCTCGGCCATCAGTTTGTTGTTTGAATTTAGGTTTGAGTACATGAATCAGAGCGAAAAGTACCCGTTCCCTGCCATCACCTATCTCTGTGTTATAAGTCACTGCATCAAGCAATGTATGTACAATAGGATGTTGATCTAGTTTGGTCACGTCAGTCTTTGTACGACGTTTAATGTATGCTCGTTGCTCTGTTAGATATTTGTCCCACACATGTTCTGGGATAGGGGAGAGAGTGGGGTACTCTGAATCTATAGAGATAGGGGTCTTTCTTACTCCTGTCTTCTCATGTATCCCGTACTCTGCTCGGATAAGGTGGTTGTCCGATGTAAGTTTCATGTCCGGTGCAGGCAATCCTTCCGAATAGTGCCTCATCAGAACTCTCTTGAGGAGTGAGACATTACTCGCTTCCCTTGGGTCTATAAAGAAGTGGACGTGCGTACTCTTGTTCCCACTCCGCCACTTAGCACACTTGAAGTGATCCAGCTTGAGTCTCTTAGCAACAGTGTCAGCGTGCACTCTATTCTCCTCAACAGTACCATCATCAAACTCAATGACCACTTCATCGTCTAGAATACTTCTATGATTGTACGCCTTACGTGGGAGATACTTTGATCCAAGGAACAAGCACCTATCCATCCACGTACTACGTTCGGTAGGGTGGTATACTAGAAGTATTTTATCCTGCAGTTCGTAGTACTTATTGACGAACGTTGTTACTGTCTTAGTTTTGTGCGCTAATCCCATGTTAATAGTATGTACATATCTCCTTTTTTTTGTTGGGTTTATAAATGAACTGTTTCCAGCCCTTCCTGTCCACGAACACCCACTGGTAAGCGTGTACGAGGTATTTGTCCACAAACGCCTGATAATGTTTATGTGTGTGGGGTCTGTTACATGTCACTTGTATGAGATGCAGATCCCCTGGCTTAATCGCCACCAGGTCGAAAAGTCCAAAAAGATCCTTAATCTTAGTGAACTTTCCACCTTGTTCTACTTTTCCTACTAACCAACCTTCTTTCTCGAGTTTGGTCATAAGCATCCTCTGACGCTTGTTTCCCTTTGCTTTCGTATTTATACGTTTCTTCAAAAAAGACTGACCGCCCACATGAATGCTTTATAGGATAGTAGCACCGCGGTAAGCATCAGTAGTACACTAACAATGTACGCCACCAAGGATGCAAAGGTTTGTAAGATAACCGTTGCGATAGGTACTCGTTGTTGTGATGCTTCCCACTGTTTTAGTTCTTCTTTAGTTAGTTGTTTCGCCATTGTTTTTATCGTCCTCCAGGAGTACTGTTACTTCGTCTTTAAGGTAAGGTACTGGGATTGGCACCACGTCGCTATCGTTAGGGAGACTCAGGATAATGAGCTCCTTCATGGTGTGGCCCTGTCTTTCGAGTATGTATGCGTACAGAGATAACTGTAGGGTATACTTGGAAAGGTGACAGTCAGCGAAGTGGTCGATTGGTGTTTTAGCCATCTTGCCATTGTAACCTTTCACTGAAAGCTTCTTGTTTGTTTTGTAGTCAATCAATGTAATGGTTCCATCTAGGTTATGAACCATCAGATCAATGGTCCCTGCAATGCCCAGTTCTTCGTCGAATACACGTAGTTCTGCTATCCTATCTTTATAGTCCTGGTGTACAATGACCCAGTTCACTGCATTGAGTGCTTTAGGGTGTACCGGATCAGTAAAGTCCAAGCTCATAAAAAAGTCCTCAATCTGTTTGTGTACTTCCGTTCCCATGTCAGCTACTTCTTTCCATGTACGTAACCAGTATCGTACACCTCGTTTGTTCTTTTTGTTGACGGGGAACGATGCAAGTTTTCTTGCAATAGCCTTAGCATCAAACTTCTCAAAGTACTTTCCAATAAAGGTTGTTACTGAGGTCAGCTCTCTCTTTCCCAGTGTGTATGTATGTGTTTTCTCATTAAATTTGAATTGTTGGTTAGTCATTTGTTATCACTCCAGAAGGAGACGTTATGGTCTTGCAACGCTTCTTCTTGTTCTGTATAGTTCCTCAATAGGTAGTTCTTGGTCTCATAGGTTTCTGCATCACGTACCTGCTGGATCCATTTGAGCTGGTGTGAGGTGCCTACCTTACCTCGAAGGTGTCTTGCGATACCGTCAAGGGTACTATCCTTCTTTAACTCCTCTGCATTCATACCAACAGTCTTGCCAAAGATGACACAGCTTGAAGGGAAGATGAGCATGCGGTCATAGTCATCTAAGCTTTTTAGTACCATGTCTACCCATCCATTGTACTCCTCTTGAGTTTCAGAGTACATAGCAATGAGTGGGAATATGAGGTGTAAGTTGGTCTGCCAACGTTTAGGGAACTGTGCAACTGACGCTGTTTCGTAAGGGTTGACATAAGATCGTAATCGTTGCTCAAAATGTTTAAGCGTTTCTATAAGTTCTCTGTACCAAGTGAGGTGATCCTTTACTGTCTTTTCTAAATTCAGTGTATGAATAGAGTTAAAGTCGTGAGTGAACGCACCATGTAACCTGAATGCAGGGAATCTGTCCTTTACTGCTTTCTTAGTCACACGATCAAAGTAATCGTCATAGTCACTATAGTGGTCAATGTCGTTATAGAATAGTGATAAACTAAAGTTGCTAATGTCTATGGTCTCTCCAACCCTAGCAGCTGCTCTTGTTCTTTTAGTGATCTCTGGTTTAAAGGCACCTGTTGCGAGCAGGAAACTTTCCACCTCTCGCCACTTGTCCTTAGTCATGTCAACAACCTCATTGACTACCAACCAGGAAAGTAAAGTTGCACGTTCCTCTAATTTAGGGACACTTGGGTTCTCAATGGTGGCACAACCACCAATAAGATTACCCAGAATGTCCACTGTACTATCTTTACCAAAACCTGCAGGGGTAGCAATACGAAGATTGCATCGTCGGAGGTATTGTGCAAGGGCCATAAACCATAAGAGTTTTTGATGGTCCATATTACTATGGGGGATAGAAGATAGGAGATCAACTAACTCTCTCATGGTATGGTGCTGTTGGGGTCTGAATTTCGCTATGTCGTAATTACGTACATAGTGATATACATTCCCCCCGTGTGCTACCCGCTGTATAGTTTTTGGTTTAAGTGGAAAAATATCTTTTGCTTTAACATGCTCACCTGAAGAATTGTAGGAAGATACCAAATAGCGCATTCCGCCTTTTTCAATTATGTATCCCCAGAAGTTAAAAGTGTTGTTGTCACTCCCATCTTCATAGTTAACTTTATTAATGTTAACCTCCTCCCCTACTACATGTTCGGGACAAAGGAAGTCTTTATAAAAGAGGAACTTAAACAAGCTTAGTGCATCATAATGTAGTAAGTGTGGTATAATAGTTGATCTGGTCATCATCTTTGTAATTAAGTTTCTCCTATATAAACTTTTCGTTGGTCTGAGGGGAAAATTTCTAAGCAAATCTTCCAAAGTCCCGTCATTTCTTTTCCTAGGTCTTCTCCGCCTAGGACTATTTTATAGTAGTAGTTCTACTTTTTGATGTTATTGGCGTCTTTTTCCCACGGATCTTTAGATCCTTTAGGGGTGTGCCAGTCCATTCCATACCTGTGTGTTAGGTAAGCTTCAACTGGTCCAGGTACAAAGAACTCTTCTCCTTCAAACCTGCACGTCTCTAGGTTATCAATGAGGGTACACGGTAATCGTAATTGTCCGTGCTCGTTATGGTTAACATACTCAACCCCTTCCTTCTGGTAGGTGTAGATGTCAAAGATAAATCCTGTCCCTTGGTCAAGGAAGGCCATCTGCCAGTACTTACCATCCTCTTCTTGTGTACGAATGAGCAGGAACCCTGCCTTTGTTAGGTCACGCATGAGGTAG
>Ga0115557_1001543_pt1 | contig 15929 bp, 16 predicted proteins | sample COGITO_mtgs_1104_FD_87280 | JGI IMG/M metagenome (GOLD analysis project Ga0115557, IMG submission 87280) | Pelagic marine microbial communities from North Sea - COGITO_mtgs_110421 | ecosystem: Environmental > Aquatic > Marine > Epipelagic | place: Germany:Helgoland, sampling site Kabeltonne...
AAATTTAAATTCCCTTGAATTGATCCGAGTACAACTGAGTCTGTAGCTACGGTATCAACCTTTTGACGATTATAACTCTTATTAGCTTCTTCCCGTTTCCCTGTTATATATTCTTCAATGTTATTAGGTTTTACACCCTTAGCCTTTAACTCTTCCCTAGTCCGACTAGACCAATCTTTAAGGAAGTTTTCAGTAATAGGTTTACCTTCGTTTAGGCGTTGTATAAACTCAGTATCAAACGGAGCTGTAGCGTCTTCTAATACTGTGTTGTAAGTCGTGACTGCTTGCTGTTGCCAATAAGCTCCCTGACTAACGATGGTACGCTCCAATGCGTTTAATGAATCCTGCATTGTGCTAGTTATAAACTTCGCTCCCGTGTCGTTAATCTTCCAATCTTTAAGCTGTTGGATTTTACGCATCGCTCCAGCGGCGTTCCCACGCTCGGTCATATCCATCAACATAGGCTGAATCATTTCCTGAAGAACGAACTCACGATTACCTTTGAAAGCACCAGCAGAATCATTGAACCACTCACGGAACTCAGGCGAGTTAAGATCCGCTTCGTTTTGTTCCCAAGCTTTAAACTGATCTTGTGCCATGTTCAACCAATCAGTCTTACCTTGAGCTATAGCTGCGTCTTGTTGCTGTCTTGTAACTGTGTTTACAAACTCGTTTCCAATCGAGTCTAACATCGGAGCAACAGACTCTTTAGCATATTGACTATCAACACCTTGCAAAAACTCAGCAACACGTTCTTGAGCGACGCCTACAGGATTCTCGCTTTGTAATAGTTCAGGATCTGTAAGTAATTGATTACGAAATTCTTTCGCTTGTACCTTCGCTCTAGCCGCTCTAATACCGAGTAGGAACTCAGGGTCAAACGCTTCTTGTATTACGCCTTGTTCCCGTAGTTTACGCAGTTCCTTTTTTGTTTTATCGCGTTGAGCATTGAGTTCAGCCATAGCCTCTTCAGGCTTTTCCATAGCAAATAACTCGCCCTGTTCTCGTTGATACTCGCGTTCTGCTTTTTGTATGGCCCCGTATTGTTGAAGTATAGGATTAACTTTGGACAACGCATCAGCCAAGTCCATAAGCTTATTACGACCTGCTTGTTGTACGGCAACGGTGTACTGACCTCCGCTCCTAATTGTAGGTTGAAGCTTTGGAGCGTCGGGTAGATCCGCAACTTGAACGCGAGCGCCGCGTGTAGCTTTTACTAGGTCGTCTATAGTTGCCATAATATTATCTACCCCGTGGAAGTCTTACCTTGCTGTATTTGTTGACCCGTAGCGTAAGCACTAGCCGCGTTAAGAGCGGTAGAAGCTGCGGCAGTAAGGAAGCTCGGTTTGTTAATTGGACGGTTAATATCGATCTGACGCATTTGAGTGCGGTATCCAGCGTCGGTCAAAGCGAGTCCTGTCTGTACATCCTGTAGTTCCCGTTGGCGAGTAATACCGATTCTATACGCAGCTTCCTGACGGGTGTAATCGTCTAATAACATTTCAACAGACGCTCCACTAACTCCTGATTCACCCGCACTTGTACGGGTTTTAGCTAACGCTTCACGGCTTTTTAAAGACACATCAGCTAGTTCACGATTTGCCGCTTCTTGCTCCTGTGCTTGACGCATACGCATCGCCGATTGTTCCTGCATTGCCCGTTGACGCTCCATCTCAGAAGCTCTCGCTTGGTAACGAGCTTGCTGGCGAGCCATACGGCGTTGACCAATGTACTGAGCGCCACCGGAAACTACCGCTAATGTTGTCAATGTTACAGGATCACACATAACGATTATTTCTTATAAAAGGTAAATTGTTTATAACCTTCTACGTCACAGTCACTAAACGACGCTCCTAGCCATTTCAACCAACGTATAGATAATGTATTTTCTTCCATGATATAATTAGTTAATACTTCATACTTATCATTAAAAACTTTATTAAGCCACTCTTTAGAATGCTTTATAAACGTGCGTTTAATCAAGTGCATACGGTGAGTACCAAGCAACCAAGGAACGCCCATACCTTCGATAGGAGAACGAGCCACACCGAAAGATCCAATCATCTTATGGTCACGAGTCAATATCGTCCAAGGCTTCTCCGTTACCTGGTAGGACTCTTCAAGTGCCAAACGGGGATGATTACCTAATCCTATGATCTCCAACATATCCATAGTTCTTAGATCGTTGTATAAAGCTTGAGCGTCATAATCGCCTTTAGCTGGTTCAACAATACAATCATCATAGGTGTAGTATTCATTATCCATATCGTTTTGAGCGGGAATGAACGAAGTTCTCAAACTCAGCCGATAACAATTTCATAGGCAATGCAGACGACGATTTAATCTTTATTTCCACTTCATCATGGGGAGCTTGTACGGGGAATCTAAACGATCCGCTATCAAGCACAAGCGACCCAATGATCGAGTCAGCTCCAAGTGTGGTAGGATTAAATACATAGTTATAAGTATCACGATAAAGCGGCGTTACTTCCACAGTAAAATGACCTGAGTCTGAATAGTCGATAGCTCCGTTTCTTATTATTTGTTTGGTGAAATTACTTGATGATCTACCACCTCGTTCTGTTGGTTGCTTTAAGGTCTGTGTAGAGAACGTATAAAGCGTTTCGTATTCAAACCCGACATAAAACGCCTTAGTAGTTAGATCACCACGAACAGTAAAACTATCAACGCCTGTAGCGGCTATATCACGGCGTATTCCAACTGCGTCATAAACGACGGCTTCATCGGGATCATACGGCATACCGGTAACGGTCGTTGTGTTCGATGGTTGATCGTAGGTCTTAACGAGCGTTGAATGCGAGCTAGGTAAACGACGATCTAAATGCAGGGAGTAATCGTAGCCTGTATCTTTATGCCCCGCCTCCATCGCCATCTTTTCAAGGTATCCATCTTTGGTTATGACATATAGATCGGAGTCTAAAAAGCCCATTCCTACGATTTCCTTACGGAAGTCAAAACGCATCCAGGCTGATTGTATCTTTTCTTTGTTCGACCAAAAGTACTTGTACACATACAACTGTTTAAGATCGTTATTAGACGACGCTACAATCACGTTCTCACTCGCCGTTCCTACCATGTTACGAAGATCACCTTGGATATAAGTAGGTACTTGCTGGGTAATCTCGGAAGCATCAAATACATCGCTATCTTGATTGACGAAGAACTCGTATATACCCTCGTAAGAATCCCTTGGAAACGAGAAGTAAACGTAGTTTGTAAGCGACAACGGACGAACCTTTGTACTGACATTGTACTCAGTAATAGGCGAGATATTAACGGTCTTAGCTGTTAACAAATCAGCTCCCCTTAATACGAACTGAGATTGAGGCGAGAATAAGATTAGTTTCTCTTGGAAGGCAGCAGCGTGTGTAAGCGTAGATACTTTCGTATGGGCCACACCAACGTCGATAGGAGCGCTGTCAAGAAGCGTCAAGACGGTCGTTCTAAAGAAGTTGAAATACTCGTCTGCCTCGGAGAATAAAACGGCTGTATCTGTCAAGATTCCTAACCGGTTCTTAAAGAAGAATAGATCGTTAATAGTACGACCCACAAAAGACGGATCAGGATTAGTATCATCATCACCTACCAAACGGCCCGTCCAATCGGCGGTATCAATCGCATAAGAAGTGATTACTCCATTCGTTAAAGTCGGTACGATTTGAATAGGTAAGGTATCGTTATCAAGCGTCGTTTTAACGCCGTATCCAACATCCTCTTCCCATGATCCTTCACCGAATGTTTCCCCGTCCTTCGTAGTAAACTTTACATAATAGTCGTCTTGAACGAGTTCCACATCGCCTTTTACCTTAATCCTAAATCCATTGTAACACTTCTTAGGTAGATCGGTAATGTTACTGACTTCCTTATAAACGACGCCTAAAGCTTGGTCGGATAAACCATCACTTGTTCTTACGGTAAAGGCTGAAGTAGAAGTAAGTTTGATCAACGAGTGTTGACGAGTAGCAGTCCCGTTAAAAGCGGATACAGTACCGAGTACAGCGACCGCTGTAGCTTGACTACCACCACTAGGAGGAGCGGCGATTGTAACGGTTGGAACTGAAGTGTAGTCTGTACCTCCGTTTGTAACTGCTATTCCAACGACCTTACCTGTCCCGTTCACAGTCGCTACTGCCGTAGCTCCTGACCCGCCTCCTCCTGAGATTGTAACGGCTGGTGGATTGTTTGCATCGTATTGAGTACCTTGATTGGCTACGGATATGGACGCAACATAATCGGCTGCTCCACCGTTTGATAAAACCGTATGTAACTGACCAGCTATAACTTCCGTATCAGCGTCGCTACCAATTCCGCCTACACCGTCTCCTGATGTAATTTCAAAGGTCTGTTCTGAACCACTCCCTACTCGGATATGGATAGCATACTTCTTGTCGTAATCCCCGATCTTAACGAACACTAAAGCTTCGTCATCTAACTCGTCAGATACGTCGTTTGTCATCGACACTTCCTTGTTCGTATCTGCTACGAATGTATAGTCGGCTACGGTCAACGCTTTAAGCTCGTTTAAAGGCTCGGTGATGCCGTCTAAATACGCTTGGGCTTCTGTAGTAACGGTAGATGTTATCTCCGATCCATTAGCCACATCATAGATGCTTACATCCGTAGTACCGCTGTCATGGTTAAATACCATAGCGTGTTTATTAAGCGGATCACGATCTACGAAATGAACGAGTGCTTCGTTCTGTAACGAAGTTCCAAGGTCAGCCACATACTCGGTATGAGGGCGTTTATTAAGCCCGTCTACAACGGAGCTAAAGGCGTTTATCTGTTCTTCAGCTTGACCTGGATAACGAAGATTGTCGGGCTGTTGTGATACGCCTTGTACAAGATTCGGTACAGATGTAGTGATTAAAGGCATTAGCGGTCAAGGACACGTTGAACATCGTAGTTATCAAAGATCGTCCGATCGGCGTTCTCGCTGTCGCTATCAACGGCTGATGCCTTCGCTATGATCTCGTCTCTAAGCGTGAAGCCTTCGATCTCTTGAGATCCTAAATAACGGTTAGCAAACTTCCGTGATGCCCGTGTAATTAAATAGGTACGGAACTGCTGGGGTAATTCTTCAAATTCTAATTCAAATGTAATAGAAACTTTTAAATCGCTTTTAAATACATTCGTATGATTCTTGCGGTCGTATAGTTTAGTACCGCGTTGTACGACGTCTAGGTCGGTATATTGATGCGGGTCAGTATCTACCTTTAAAGTATTGACTGGTAAACTAATCTCGTTAGTCGCTGTCCGTACAAGCGGGTATTCATGCTCTGTATTGTAATGCCAACCTTCGGCTTGTACCTCTCGACTAACTTCGTTTAAAACGTTCAAGGCAGTTACTACGGATACAGGAAGACTGCTAACGGCAGCTCCAATGGAGTTAACGGGCGATTCGCCAATCACTCCGAGCATAGTATTTATTGCTTCAAGCTTTGTAGTAAGTGCCATAACTAAAAATATTTAAGGATGTGAGCGGGTGCGAGATAAAACGAATGAAAAAACCCCGCACCCGCAACACAACCAAACAAACCGAAACTATTTCTGAAGCTCGATAGCACACTCAGGACGGAGAACTCCGTGACCCATTGCGTACTTCGCTACAAACAAAGTTCCTTGACGCTCGATCTGATACTCGGATTCGGTAGCAAGATCAAGCAGTTTAACGGTTCCTACAGCAGCAGGGTGAGCAACGATACCAAGCGAGTTGGTGAAGTTACCGTCGTATCCTACGCCGTTACCACCGAACACATCGTTAGATCCACCAGCGTCAATTCCTAACCCACCGGATAAATCGGTTGAAGGCAAGTGATTGGACTTGTAGATACTGATTCCAGCTACTTGAGGAATAGATCCTGAAGCGATAGAACCAAGACCACCGATGTCTTTGTTTACAGCGGATACCAAGTTGAAGCTGTTGTTTCCGTCAGCTCCTGTGATTAACTTGTAGTACTCGCTAGGACGAAGAACGCAGAATCTTCCGTCGGAAGGAACGTCGTTCTCATCGAGTTTCTGAGCGGCAGTAAACAATGCAGCAACAAGCTCTGCTCCTGTAACATCAGTATTATCTGTGTCGTCAGCGGAGTCAGCACCGGTTCCCATAGCGTTAGCGGACACATCAAGAATACCACCGAGTTTACCACCGGTTACACCTGGAACGGTTTCACGAGCGGCTCCGATGAATACCTTAGCAATAGCGGTATCAAAACGAATAGCCAATGCTTTACCTAGCTCGGAAGCGTAGACGGAACGGATGTCGTAGTGGTTCTTAACGTCGTCGATGCTGGACAAGAAAGTTGAGGCGAGAAGAACGTCATCAATGGTGATGATTTTTTCATTCTTCTTAATGTCGCTCAAGTAACTGTTACCAGCGTCTGCGATGCTTTGACCAGGAGTGTAGTAAGAAGCGGAAGCTACACCTGTGACAGGGAACTGAGCGCTCTTACCATTCTCGATGGTGCGTACTGTATGTAATGCTTTGAAGATATTATTCTCCTCAAAGGTAGTTAAGATTTCGCCAGCAAACTTCTTCAGGAACAATGCGTTTACATCGCCCGCAGAATTAATTTGACCGACGCGTGATGGAAGTGTATCTCCATTAGCCATAATTATTATCTCCTTATTTTTAGATTATTGTTAGTGTTTAACTGACCCTAGCGTCGAGTTCGTTCGAGGTTATCCTGCGCACAGGGCAACGATTTCTGTCTTCGTTCGATGTCAAAATTGTTATCTCCGTCCTCCTGGTGTGAAGTAAAAACCTACGATCATAGGTAATACTACCGAGCATTCAAAGAGGCAGAGATGTCCTGTTGTAAGAACCAAATTGGTTTGCTCTGCTGGAAAACTGAAGAGTCCGAAAAGTATCTCTGTTCTCCCTTCCCCTGTAATGTTTGTTGTACTGAGGAGCGGGACGCTTGGATAAATTGCTGTGAGGCACGTGACGAATCCGATCGAACCCATTCCGATGAGTGCGAGCATCCGGCGTGTAGCACGAGTGAACATACCGCCATCACCGCTATTAAGACTTTCCTGAAACTTAACTGCAAACTCATTATTCCTAGCCTCCCTCGCCATTTCTAGTTCATACTTTTGTTGACGATTATCCGCCATCATACCAAAGACTCCCTTCAGTACTGACCCCATAGCAGCACTACCACCGCCTGTGAGAAATAATGTCAACAACTCGAACATACTATTAAAAGTTAGATGCGGCTAAACGGCGATCCAATTCTGCGTGATAAGCTTTATCTCCGCTCTTGTACTTAGGATCTTTCATATACCGACTGACTTCTTGCATCGAATTAAACGGCATAGTAGAACTACCTGTAGTACCGCCTGTAACGAGCTTAGGGCCTGTCGCTCCAACCTCAGATTTATAACGAGCATATAAACCTTTTACTGCGAGCTTGGCTTGCTGAACCGTACCGTTGTTTACAACTTCGTTAAAAGCGTTGAACTCATCGTCGTCAAGATTCTTACCAGCCCAATCGGACATAGCGTCGTACTCGTCTCCCGCTGATCCTCTGATCTGATTAATCTCAACTTCTTCTAGCGATTCTTGTCCCGCTTTAAAACGGTCAACGAGTTCACGACTGATACCAGCTTTCTCCAAAGCTTCGTAAGTTTCGTCAGGAATCTCTCCACCGTTCTCGTAGTAATGTTTACTAGCGTCGCTAATAAGCTTTTGAGTTTCTGTAAATTCATTCTCTGATTGTTCAGGTTTTTCTTCCTGTTGTTCTTCTACTTGTTGTTCGGGTTCTTCTTCTTTTGCCCCTGTTCCCATTTTCGATTCAAGTTCGCCGTAAGCTTTTGCGAGGTCTTCTGCTGACTCAAACTTCTCAGGTAACCATTCTGGGCGTTCTTGCTGTGCTTGAGGTTCTTCAGCCTCCGTTGCTTGCTGTTGATCGGGTTCAATCTCTGCTTGTGTTGGTTCGTTTATTTCTACTTTTTGGTAATCTGCCATATCGTTTTATCCTTCTTGTTGTTGTGTTGGTTGTTGCTGTTGTTGTTGTTGAGCCATTGCGTTAATAGCTGGCCCCATCGCTGGAGCGCCTAGCTTCTGAGCCATCTCCGCCATTTGAGCTTGTTGCATAGCTTGTTGAATTTCCTCTTCGGTCTTGATCAACCCTTCGGTTTCGATACCTAAGGCAGTAGCACGACGCTTGAAGTAATCGCTAATATTAACATACTCCGCCACAGCTTGTGGCCCGACGACTTGACCAGCTCCCGCTAAGAACATATCCAAACGATTAAGATCATTACCACGACCGAGAGCTTCAACGCCCGTTACGATCGTAGGTTTGACTATATCCTTTGGTAGTTTAGGTAGTCTGTCTTTGCGTCCCATACGCTCCATCAAACGAGATACGAGCGGTAGTTGGAACTCTTGAGATAATATTGAATAGAGACCGCCAAGTGCAGCTTCGAGTTCTTGTGACAGCATTCTGATTTCTTCAGCGGTAACTCTCTCTGCGTCTCGGACGACACTACTATTCAAAAGGAATGCGTGGCTTAACCGGTCTTGGATCTGAGCCATAACGGTTTGAGCTACACGGAAGTCATTAAACTTATTTAGTTGAAGAACGGATACATCCCCCTCACTTCCTTGGACGATACCGCCGTTTGGTGCTTCCGCTAATGTCCTCGCCCTGGTCGTACCGTTTGGATTAACCATGAACAGCACCTTAGCAGCAGCAGCCGAGCCTTCAACGATCGCCTTGGTCAACGACTCAAGAGACTTTAGATCGCCGATGTATTCTTCAACGAAACCACGACCGTAGTCTTCGCCATCAATACGTGTATAACGTAAAGGTATCCAAGGTGACTTGTCGATAGAATACGATCCTTTCGACGCTTCAATAACAATACCTTTAACGTCTTGAGAAACGTAGAACTTATCTCCCTCACGAACGATGGAAGTATATAGGTCACAAGTATTATCTTTGGACTCTTTGTAAACTTCCTGACGAACTTCTTCGGGAAGCATCATCGGAGCTACGGTTTCCTTGACGGCGATATGAGTGACGTTACCCATTGCATCGCGTTTAACGACGTAGCGATCGGGCCTGAACACTCGCATCCCACCTTCATCGGGTAAGTACAATAACGCATTACCTGTGATAAGTAGATTCTTTAACGCTTCAAAAGATCCTACCCTAAATGCTTCTACCTCAACCTCTTGTGAAACGGCTCTTTCAACTTCGCTTAAAGCTTGCTCTAACTCAGTCCTTAACTGCTCGGCTTGCTCATCACCCATCTCCGCCTTTGCCTTTTCAAGTTCATAACGATCTATGACCAAGCGAAAGAACGGAGCATTAGGCGGCAGCAACGCCATTAATAACTTAGATGCTAGATTGTTTACACCCCTAGCTCCAATGCCTTGGAACGGAGTATAGTACTTAGTATGTGGGCCATGACCTTCAGGCGGTAGCACATAAGGAATCGTCAATTCAGACGACGTCCTAGCACGGTCAAGAAATGTCCACCGTGTATTCTCTAAGGAAGTGTATAGGCTTTGAGCCGTTTCGTATTGCATTATCTAGGCAGATTAACTCCTGAACCCTTCATGGCTCCACCAATCGAGGGTCGAGTAAGTTGGGCAGTACCACGCTTACGCTTGGTTTTAGCACCCGCTCTCTTACTAGCTTGAGCTGGTTGTACACGCTCCGCTGTAGCCACAGGTGGTGGGGGAGGAGGTGGAGGTGGAGGAGGGGGTGGAGGAGCTGAACCGCCGCACATAATTATACCTTTGTTGAGATTACTGTTGTATTCTGTTCGTCAAAAACATCTTGTAGAAACTCTACGACTTTCCGTTGCCCAACCTTCATCCATATCTCCCGCTCACTATCCTTTGGATCGGGACAACGAGAAGGGAACCGAGCGTCTAACATCTCGATCAATGACTTACTAAGGTCGGGCAATTTTCTGTCAACAGAATTTTCCACTCTATTACATATTTATAGGTTCAAACGGTTTTGGTCGAGATAAATCTTCATCTAAGTTTCCTGTAACCCGATGAATAAGATGGGAATACTTTCGTTTTTGTGCGGGTGTGAACTCGTCAGGCATCCATAAATATGTTAGTTCTTTCTTCTTTTTATTATATTGTCCCTTACGAATTAGGTACGCCATCCAAGCGTTGGTTAACGCATCTTCCTCGGTTAGTCCTGCTTTTTCATACGCCTTCATAACGGTCGTCCATGTTGCTCCTTCGGTGTCGAGCATTCGTTTAGCTCGTACTGTACCAATACCTGGTACGCCTTTGAATCCGTCAACAGAGTCGCCAGCGATGGCTTGCATGAGGTGGTAAGCGTTGGCATCTACCTCGCCTATATCGTGCATCTCATCTCGATTGAAGTCATAGAACTTACATGGTACACCCTTGAAGTCTTTATCAATAGATACAATTATTCTTTCGTCGTTTATATCGGGACGCTCGGTAGCTAAGATTGCTAGAACGTCATCAGCCTCAAGGTTAGGATATACTTCTATACCGTATGATTCACCTAACCATTCCCGTATAGGAACTAAACCGATAGGTGCAAACTTAGATATACGATTAGCTTTGTAGTCAGGGAACAGTTTACGACGGAAGTTATTACGATCGCTGATAGCGAGTATAAAATCGTCAGCCTTGGTCTTACTAAGGAAGTAATCTAATCGTTCTTGTATCCATTGTTTAGCTACCGTAAGGTCGCTTTGAACTGACCATAATTCTTCAGCCCATTGGAAGTTTGTTTGTGCGATAAACGCAGATTGATAGGCGAGTACATCGCCGTCTATAAGTAGTGTCGTTTTCATTTGTAATATATGCTCCAATTATTTTGGTATTTTTTGAACTTTGATTTAGTTGGGTTTTCAGGATACAGCTTAATGGTTTTACTCGTCACCACATCTCTAGGCATCATCCACCATTGTTTAACAGGTGCTACGTATATAGCTACTACATCGATAACATCTGACATATGTTCCTTAGTGCTTGTGCCTGTACCTGTGTTAACTGCGTAGTGGTTTATAACTTTCGTAGACGTACTTTTTACTTGTACCTTTAGATCACCTGCCGGACAGTGAACGATGAAGTCCCAAGGCATAGGTGTTATAGGTGTGTGCGGCTCGAAGTCTCTCTCTAAGCATTCAGCTACGAAACGTGTCTCAGCTATAGCTCCTATTCTCTGTGAGTTTGATGATGGCATATTATCTTGGTAGTGTTGTTTCCAATCCCACGGTACGGAAATGTCTTGAGTGTCATATAAGTGTGCGATCGTAGTATAGCTGTCATATTGTATCTCGTCCATTTGTTAATGAGTCTCCGCCCAATTATCTCCGATCTTGAACTCGCCATCTAACGGGCAACGCATACCGAGATCCTCACCGGCTTTAACAATAGCACGGACTGCAAGATTACCAAAACGCTCGGCACGATCGGGTACTACTTCCGCTTGGAACTCGTCATGTATGTTCGCTACAAACGCATAGTCCTTGTTCTTTACCCATCCGTCGTTTCGTAGATGGTTTTCTAACAGGATCAAAGCCTTCTTCATTACGACAGCTCCAGCAGATTGTAACAAAGTATTCAACGCTGAATGCTCCGATCTGATCCGTAGTGAACGACCGTCTAAACCTGGTAGTCTACCGTACTTGATAACGCGCGTGTCTACTTGTTCCTTTAACTTAGCTAAAGCGGGTAGTGATTGCAGGAATCTTTTCTGTAGGATCTTACCGTCTCGTGCTGTACCACCAACTACATCGCCGATGAGAACGGGGCCAGCTCCGTAAAGAAACGCGTAGATAAACGTCTTGGCTTGATTACGTGTTTCTAATCCCGCTTTCTGCTGGTTGTGTGAATGGATGTCTCCTTCCAATAGTACCTTGGCATACTCACCACCATCGAAGTTAGCTAAGTAGTGAGCGAGCATTCTTAACTCAAGTCCACTAGCGTCGCACCCAACGAGTTTGTAACCATCCCCTGCCTTAAATAACCCACGGCATTCCGTACCATATGGTGCGCTTACAGCGGGGACTTGAGCGATGTTAGGAGACGAGTGTGTGCAGCGTCCTGTAACCGTTCCACCTGTGTTTACACGACCATGTATGCGTCCGTTTATTACGGAGTTTAACCACGAGTTATCACCGTCAATCAACATACCTAAACGCTTGGTGACCATGAGGTACTCGTTTAGCTTCTGAGCCGAAGGATGTTTAACACCTTTAAGTACGGACTCATCAATCTTAGGCTTACCGTTTGGTGTGAATAACTTCGGTTCCCAACCTAGTTCCTTTAACCGGTCAGCTATCTGATCTCTACTACCAGGATTGAACGGGATCTCCCTCGACTTAGGCTGAAGTTTTATTGCTTGTTTAGCTAACACTAACTTCATCTTTCGTTTACGAAGCTCGTCAGTAAGACCGCCTTTAGTCTCCGATATGATCTCGTCCCCATCAACCTCAAGCTTCCACCCACTTGGTGTCTTCATCTCCTCAACCACAGGTGGAAACATCTTTTGTAGATCGTCAGTTAACTCAGCTCGTTTACTCGTTAACTCCCTCATCAACTTCTCAGCACCCGCCTCGTCAAAAGCGAAGCCCCTTAACTCTTGATCACGCATCAATCTAGCGAAGTCATTCTCGATGTTTACCATCCGTGCGTCAGGCTCCGAGTCTCGAAGTTCTTGAGCGAGTCTACCTGTCAGTATCGTATCCGCTTCACAATAGATTTTCATGTCTTCGTTGTACGAATCAAACGCACCTTCTTGCTGACCATAGTCGAGCTTTGGAAAGTTCAAGCGTTCGCCCCAAGCTCTCAAGCTATGTGACCCGATCAGTTCTTCAGGGAAGTTATCCCTAGCACGATCATCGGGAGCAATGTCAGGAGAAATGACGCGACATAAAACTAATGTATCTACGACCTTACCTTTAGGATTGAACTCCTTTGGATATAGTTTCTTTAACGCTGGTATATCGAAGTTGATAATGTTGTGACCGACAATTACATCCGCCCTATTCAACTCGTTAATACCGCGTATGATACTATCCCCGTGGTAGGTTATGATCTTGTCACCCTCCATCTGATATATAGATAAGCAATGAACTACCTTTAGATCGGACAATAGAGCGAAGTCTTCAAGCCCGTTTGTCTCGATGTCGAAATATAATTTTAATGGTTTGATCATCATTTAAAAAGGATTCGCATCCATCGTTTGATTGTTATTATTAATAGGTCTAAAACCCGTAGTATTCGTTTCATTTAATCTCCCTGTGTTTTTATCGAAGAACAATGTACCAGCTTCGCCTGTGTCTCCACTAAAGCGATTCTTTAATACACGTAACTTCGTTTGATTAGCTTCTTGTTCTGATTGTTGATTACGCTCCAAGCCTATCACCATGTCCGACAACTGTGGAATCGCATGAGACCCCCGTAGATGTGAGAGTGATGTGGCGTGGCCTTCTTCATGTCCACCACCAGGCGGTCGTTTAAGATGACTGACTAATACCATTCCGCATTGAGTCTCCTCAACAAGCGACCGTAGTCTCGTCATAGTATTGTCAATCAATCGTCGTTCATCATCGCCGTCAAAACCGCTGACAACAATCGAGAGATGATCAAGGAATATCCATTTGCAGCTCAGTCCTTTGCATAGGTATCTGATGCGGTTTAATAGATTATCCGAGTCACAACTCCCGAAGTGATCGTAGGTATAGAAGCGTCCGTTTCCTACCGTCTCTTCAAAGACAGGTCGTAAAGCTTCGTGATGAACGTCGTTTTCAAGATGTAGTTGTTTACCTATGTGTAAGCCCATGATGCCTAACGCTGTCCGCCTGACACTCTCTTCCAACGCTATGTATCCTACGGTCTGTCCCTCCTGTAGTAAATTATATGCTATCTCCCTACAGAATAATGACTTCCCGATCCCTGAACCCGCACAAAGCGTGACCAACTCACCGCGTCTAAGCCCGTGTGTCTTCTCGTTTAGTTGCGAGTATGGATACGGAACTGTCTCGGCGTTGTTAACTTCTACGATCTTATCCCACAACTCTTCCATACCGACGATACCATCAGGTCGGTAGTCACGAGCTTGCCATATTGCGTCTACTAAATCCTTTGACCGGTTAGCTACCAGCATATCATTCGGATCTTTCAACGGTAGTTCAGCTATCTTCGCTTTACCTGGCGATAATAACGCCGCACATTCAGTCGCTCCTGATCGTCCTGGATCGTCCATGTCAAACATGAAGATCACTTCGTCGAATCGTTCGAGCCAATCGAGTGCTTGTGCGACATGGTTCTTTCCTGACTGCGCTCCATGCGGGATGGAAACGACGGGCCACTTGTTCTCGAAAGCTTGGCTCACGGAAAGAGCGTCGATCTCACCTTCGGTTACAACGACTCGTCTACCACCATCTCGCCATAGGTGCTGACCATATAGTCCTACTAACTCACCTCGAACTTTAAACGATTTGTTAGCGAATCTGATTTTCTGACCTACTAACTTACCGTCTCGACTGCGGTAGTTTGCGACCTGTGCTTGTTCGCCATCAATAGTCGCTATTTGATAGCCCCACTTCCTACAAGTCTTTTCAGTTATGTTCCGCCTTGTAAGGTCGGTGTATTCTCCGTTGGTAATGAATGCTGTTGGTGGTTTATTGGGTTGTTCTTGTTGTGGTTCCATTCGTTTGTTGGGTTGTGTGGATTCCTGACAGCTAAAGCAATATGTCGAGTTGTCTACGTAGACGCATCGGGCATCGCTTGAACCACAGGATGTACACGGCGTGTGCATTTCTTTGTATTCAGCCATGATTTTGGTATAGTTTTATCACAATATTTTATTCCTTTCTTTTCGCACCACATAGCGTAAGTAGTCTTACTACCTTTGCGTATTTTATTTGATGCATTTTGAAAGCAAAGACGGACATCGAGTTCGGGGTGCTGTTCCTTGATAAGCAGATGCTTCGTTCTATCCTCACTTACCCATAACCCTTTGGTCTCAACAATGATTCCATTAGGTAGGATAAAGTCAGGCGTGTATGTTGCTACCCGCATATAGGAGACCTTTAAACTTTCGTACTCGAACTCGATGCCCAACCGCCGTAAATAGTTGGCGGTCTTTGCTTCAAATCCTGAACGAAATTTAGAAGTCTGCTGCGAGTGGTTTCGCTTCTTCCTTCGTTTCCTCATTAGTTATTGGTTCTTCTTTGAACTCGTATGTTTCACCGCCATGTTTGTAAGCTTGTTCCTCAGCTTTAAAACCGGTAACGCTTTCCGTAGCTCCGACTTCGGCTAACTCAATAATCTGACAAGATATAGGTTCCAATGTCATACCGCATCCATGAGCGCCTACATTCCAAAACCTTACCTTTAGTCCAATCCTTACTTTACTTCCCGATCCAACTAGAGGTACATCATTCTTAATCGGTTGTGCTTGACCGTCTACAAACATAGTAGTTGCGGCTGGAACAACGACAGGATCTCCGATGTTAACGGCTTTACCTTCCTCGACATCACGCTTATTAGCTTTCATATTGTAAGCTGCTTTACGCTTTGTCTTGATGTAGTGCTGACCTTCGTCATCAATCTTGAATGGTGTAACGGCTTCTTTCTGAGCTTTACCTTTCTTTTGTGACTCGGTTTCTATGTACTGCTCAAACGCTGGTTTGATCTCAAGCTTTAATGCTTCCCAATCTTTTTGGTCGAGCATCAACTCGCAACGATACAATCCATGCTCCCCGTCAAACTCACCCGTAGATGGGTTTTTAAGGTAGCAGTAGCGTGTGGTTCCTATTGGTGTGATTACGTTCATATCTCGTTTTTATCTCCTTGTTATGCGAAGTAATACTCTGAGTCGATAACGTCGTTTGGATCTAATGTTCCATACTCAGGTAACTCAGGTAGTTCCTTCTCTGTTTGT
>Ga0115557_1001550_pt1 | contig 15884 bp, 11 predicted proteins | sample COGITO_mtgs_1104_FD_87280 | JGI IMG/M metagenome (GOLD analysis project Ga0115557, IMG submission 87280) | Pelagic marine microbial communities from North Sea - COGITO_mtgs_110421 | ecosystem: Environmental > Aquatic > Marine > Epipelagic | place: Germany:Helgoland, sampling site Kabeltonne...
AAGGGTGATTGCCGGCGTAGGATTTCGGGTACTCCTGGGAGAACGAGGAAATGGAAACGAACGAGATGAAGAAGTAAAAGTAAACGCAGAAGGAGGAGGAAGGAGACATGTTACGTCAAAGTGATGTGTAATGAATGAAGAGTTGGTCGACAGAGGACGAGAAGAAAAAATCAAAAGGAACTGACAGACAAAAATTTTCTTTCGTTTCATTTGTTTTACATCATCACTGCTTAAAAGAGACTCTCTCTCTCACACGCACACACACACTCGCTCTTCGTGGTGGCATTCTCCTTTTTGATTTTGAAGCGCTCGCTTCAAAATCACAACCGCTCTCTTTTACTTTCTCTCGCGCTCCAAAACTCACTTTTCTTCGCCGCCTTCTCCATCCTCTTCTTCTTCTTCGCCTTTATTTCCAGTCTTCCCCATCCACCCGGCGACGATTGGGGTCAACGCCACCGTCGGTGGGAAACGAATAGGACTCGCCGCTTTGTGCGCCGCGTACGCAATCGCTACCGTACCAACTTTCTCTGAATTTTGCGTCGCCGTGATGCCGATGACGGACAACAACGCCGCCACGTCCACGCCGGAACTCACCAACACGTAAAACACGCCAAATGAAACCAAAGAGAGTGAGATGGAGGTGATTAAATACGCAGATCCGTAGGTTTTCAACAACTGCTTCGCCATATCCATTCGCGATCCGCTCAATTGTTGCGCTCCTTCTCCTTCTCCTCCCGTTTTGTTGTTGTTGTTGTTGTTCGTACTGCTATTGTTCTTTTCGCTCGACTTGAAAATCTTCCACAACCCGGCTTCTAACCCCCACTTCTTGGTAATCTCGTCCACCTCTTTCGCCGTGGAGGATTTCTTATCCTCCTTCGTCGCTCGGACGACTTTTAATAAAGCGTCTCTTCTTTTTCTTCTTCTTCTGTTGTTGTTATCGTTGTTGTTATTCGTGTTGTTGTTGCTCGCATTCTCGTTGGTATTGGTTGTAAAAAAATAGTGACTGCGCAGGAAAGAAACCGCTCTGATCGTTCTTCCATTTCTTTGTTGTTGTTGTTGTTGTTGTTGTTGTTGTTGTCGTCGTTTGAAGAGTGCATTCTTCGCGTTATTGGATGATGATAACGACGTAAACGACGACGACGAGCCAGGTAAAAGTGATATCATTTGTTTTTGTGCTACTAAAACGGAGCGCGTTGTTCGGTGTGTGTTAACGAATCGAAGAATAAAATAAGTGAATAAGAATAACGACTTTTCCCTTTCTTTCTTTGGTCGCTTTTTTGAGAAAAAAACTTTTTCAACCGCCTTAAAAAAAGTAGACCTCAAAGAAAGCTTTGGCGGCGGTTTTACGAGCTCGCACGAGAGATGATGTTGTTTTCTTCTTTGAGCGGAGCATTACCACGCGCGAATAACGATGGAACGACGTTTGGGACGATGAGAACGTCCGGCGAAAGAAAAGCCCCCTTTTCTTCTTCTCCTTTTTCGTTAAAATCATCGAAAAGAGGAGGAAAAGGTGTCGCGCGATGTTGTGCGCGATTTGGACGATTTCGTGCAACAACGCGTTGTTCGAATTATGGTTGCGGTCTTTTCTTCAATCGTGTTGGTTCCTTCTCTTTGAAGAGCAAAAACCACGCGTTGAGTTTTTCGACTTCACTTTCCTTTTATTCGACGACGACGACGTCGTCCTCGTCGTCGAATACTGCTACTGCTGCGTTCGGGAGTTTTCCGAATCGTCGACGGTTGAGCTTCATCAGCAAAGCGCAAGATGACGACGAGGAATACTTTGAAGAAGAAGATGAAGAAGAACAAGTAGTAGAAGGAGATGTAGAAGAAGACGACGATCAAGATCAAGATCAAGATCAAGAAGACGAGGAATACGAAGAAGAAGAAGATGATGATGAAGAAGGAATAGACGAGGAAAATGATGATGATGAAGATGATGATGGTGATGAAAACGTTCGTCTGTTGCGAGACACGTTTGAACTGGCAAACATTGACGTCGTAAAATGGATAGATTTAGAGGAGGAGGAAGACGTGGAAATAAGCGGTATTGTCTCGGACGCTCGGTACGCAATACCGGGTGATCTTTTCGTGTGCGTGGATAACTCGTCCGACGATCAAGATCCGCACGATGGACACGACGACGTGAGCGACGCGATAGCGTTGCGAGGTGCCGTGGCGGTTGTTTCCGAGAGAGAAGATGGGGTCGCGGAAAACGCCAACGGAGCGCCCGTGGCAGTGGTGAAGAGCACCAAAGGTATTCTCGGGAAACTCGGAAAGGCGTTTTACGAAGACCCATCTGGAAAGTTGGTCATAGCAGGTGTTCTAGGTCATCGCGGTAAAGATACCACGTGTAATTTAATCAAATCAATCTTCGAAGCAAGCGAAAGGACCTTGAAGAAGAACGGGGCAGACGACCAAAGCGAGGACGAGGACGACGAAGACGAATACGGCGACGAGGATGAGTACTCCAATCGCGCCGGCGTTGTTACTTCGAGTGGGTACTACGTCACGCCAGAAATATCGGAAGAAGACTTGGATGAAATTCCACACTCGTGCGCGGAGTGTGGCGCGACGTGCATTCCAAAAGATGTGAGAACAGAGATGGGATCGAGCGACTTTATTTCGTGTCCATCTTGCGGCGCCGAGGAAATACATCTCGATCCGATCGTTCCTGAAATGAAAATTACGCAACATGGCGGCGTTTGGATTCCAGAGGAGCAAGATTTAACCGAAGGCAGAGCGTGTTCTGCGCCCGGATGGCTCGCGCCGTATCAAGGGAAGTACGAGATTCCAGAGAGCGCTCCGGATGCGTTGCAAAACCAGCAAATTCTAGCCGGGATGGTAGACGCTGGCGCTTCCGCCGTCGCCGTGGAAATTTCTGATGAAAGTTTATTAAAAGGACACATCGATAGCGTCAACGTAGACATCATTGTCTTCACAAACTCTCCGAGAATGACCGCCGCGAATAACGGCGGCGAGGACAACGACGATGAAGACCAAGAAACGTCAACTTCGGCTTCCTCCGGAGACGACGAAGAGAAAGCAGACACTGAAGAAAAATTAATTAAAGAAGGAGAAGGAGAGAAAGAAGAAGATGCGTTCGAGACGAGTTATGAAAGCAATTTAACCGAAGAAGAGGTTCAGAGCTGGCGAGAGAGATCGCTCGCGTTTATTAGTTCTCTAGATGATCCAAAACATCAACGCGTCGTCGTAAACTTGGACGATGATTTCGCCTCTGAAATCATTTCTAACTGCAAAGTTCCAGTAGTAACGTACGCGCGAAGACGTGAACATAGAGACATTGCGGACGTGTATTGCGAGCGCGTCGATTTGTCTCTCTTTGAAACTGCGGTTTTAGTATCTACTCCAGTTGGGGAAACGGAGATTGTAACGGCGCTCGTTGGAGATGCGAACGTTTCCAACGTCTTAGCTTCTATAGCTTCAGGATTAGCGACAGAAATTCCTCTCGAAAATATCGCACAAGGTTTAGGTCGCGCAAATCCCGCGGGTGGCCGCATGGAACTCGTCGACGAGGGTCAGAAGTTTTGCGCCTTAGTCGATAGCGCAAAGACGCCGGAGGATGTCATGAACGCAATTCAATCGGCGAGAGCCATTCCACAATGTCGACGCGTTATTGTCGTCGTCGGTGCGGATGGTACTAACAACGATATCAACGCCACCATTGATAATGGAACTGAGAAAGCAATGCGACGTAAATTAGGCGAAACGGTGGATAAATACGCCGACGTCGTCTTTGTCACCACGCAATCGCCGAAGAACGAAGACGCGTACGATCTTTTAGAAGATGTCGTCGACGGCTTTCGGAGCCGCGTGTACGACTTACCCGAGGTCAAAGAACGATTACCAGATGGTATTATCACCGACATTCCTTTCATGAAAGATATGTATTTGATTCATCCGAACGCGCAATCCGAAGCAGTAGAGTTGCAAAACTTGGTCCGACGATACGTCATAGTGGATAGATTCTTCGCGGTTCGAGCGGCGATTGCGATGGCCGAAGAGAACGACTGCGTGTTAATTTTAGGTAAAGGCGACCAAGATTTCTTCGAGATTGAAGGTCAAAAGTATTGGTTCGATGATCGGATGGAATCCAGAGACGCTTTGAAACGTTTACCCGCTTTACAAGCCGAAGGGGTGGTGACGACCTCGCTCCCGTGGTTTAGAGTAGAAGACGGGGCCTTCCAAGGTAATATTCTTGGCATAACTGCCACGTAGTAGTTTAGAGTAAAGAATGAAAATGCGCGTATATATTATTATATAACTGTGAATATATGTATCAGTACTAAAGTACTACCACCCTACGTTTTGCTCACATCTTCGTAAGCAGCTCCATCGCTTCCGAGACCTTCTGTTTAATTAAAAGTTGATCTTGTCTCGTTCCAAGGTTTTTCTTTTCCATCTCCTCGCTTTTCCTCTCCAAATCGCTCAATATTTTGAACGCCTCTCTCGCGCATTCATCCGCGTCTGCTTTCGCGTTCTCCGCGATCAAAGCGCACTCTCTCTCCAGCTCGTCCACGGCGTGTTTGAACTGGTCAAGAAACGGTTCCAGTTTCGCGTGGATCCCTCTCCCCGCTTCGCTTTCCAGAAGGCCAGCCATGGTCGTCATCGTCCCTTCTTCTTCTAATTCCTCTTCTTCTCGTTCTTCTCCTCCTCCTCCTTCTACTAAAGGAGCCACGGGCGGAGTCGACGTCGGTTCCTCCTCGACGAGAGCATCTTCAAACAGCTCCTCGTTCGCGCGCATGTGCTCTTTTCTCTCGTTGTTGTTATTGTTCGTGTATTTTTTTCCTTTTTTTAAAGAGATGAAATCTAGAGTGATTTTTCCTCTCTCTGTGTGAACCCAAAAGAACACAAAAAAAGAGGAAAATCATCACAAAAGGAAACTCTTCTTTATATTCTATACATAAAAAGAGACGATGATGGCATCGAGAGCACTCGCACGATCGGTCGCGAAACGCTTCGCGATCAACAGAGGAGGAGAAACGATTATTCGACCGTTCGCGGCCATCGCGGCCTCGGACTTGGCGCCGGTGTTAGGCCAAGACGAGAACAGCGTCTTTTTGAAATGGAGCTCCCCGGAGACGCAGAACTTTACGCACAGAGGGATTTTGGCGCAAGACGAGTGCAAGGTTTGTGCGACTTTTTTTACATAGGTTTGGAGAGAAAGAGAGAGAGAAGAAGAGAGTGAAGGCGATCTTTTCTCTTCCTCTCTCTCTTTCTTTCTCTCTCTCTTTCAAACTCTGTTCGTCAGAGGGAAGAGAATGGAAAAGTTGGATCGAATTTTTAACCCGATCGATCAACTTTTCTCTCTCTCTTTCTCTCTTTCGGCAAATCATTTCCACGCATCACTCACGCGGGCAATACTCTCTTCTCACTTCTTATTCTCAACGCTATCTCCTCAGGTCACGACTTTACCGTCTGGTTTACGCGTCGCCACGGAAGCGACGCCGTATAGCGAAACGGCCACCATCGGTGTCTGGATTGATGCCGGATCGCGATACGAGTCCAAGGAGACGAACGGCACCGCGCACTTCCTGGAACACATGGCGTTTAAAGGCACCGCGAAACGAACGGCGGCGTCTTTGGAACAGGAGATTGAAGATATGGGTGGACACTTGAATGCGTACACGTCGAGAGAACAGACGACGTATTACGCCAAGGTGTTGAAGAAGGATATCGGCAAAGCGGTGGACATCTTGTCGGACATTTTGCAAAGATCGGCGTTAGAGCAGAGAGCGATCGAGAGAGAACGCGGGGTCATTTTGAGAGAGTCAGAGGAAGTGGAGAAGGAAATCGAGGAGGTTTTGTTCGATCACTTGCACGCGACGGCGTTTCAGCATACCGGGTTGGGTCGAACCATTCTTGGCTCAGCGGATAACGTGAGAAAAATCACGAGAGAGGATTTGGAAAAGTACATCAAAACGCATTACACGGCGCCTAGAATGGTTGTAGTCGGAACTGGCGCGGTTGATCACGATCAGTTGGTGAAATTAACAGAGTCTGCGTTCAAAGATTTGCCGACGCAAGGCGTCTCCACCAAGGATGCCATCACGTCCGACCCGGGACACTTCACCGGTTCGGAAGTGCGAATCAGAGACGACGATATGAAAGTGACTAACTTTGCGGTCGCGTTTAAGGGTGCAAGCTGGACGTCGCCGGATGCAATGCCGTTGTTGGTCATGCAAGCAATGTTGGGTTCGTGGGATAAAAACGCCCCGGGCGCGTCGGATGTGACGTCGAAGTTGGCGCAAATCTTTCACTCCAACGACTTAGGAAACTCTTTCATGACTTTCAACACCAACTACTCCGACACTGGTTTGTTCGGCGTACACGTAGCGACGGAGAAGAACGATGCGCTGGACGACGTTGCGTTTGCCGTAATGCGTGAGTTTCAAAACTTGATTTACCAAAGCCAACCGGAACACGTGGAAAGAGCGAAGCAAGCTTTGAAGGCGTCTCTTACTTTGCACCAAGAGTCCTCCACGTCGTCGAACGCGGAAGAAATTGGTAGACAATTGTTGACGTATGGCAAGAGAATGACGAGAGCGGAATTATTTGCGAGAATTGACGCGGTAAACGCGGAGACAGTGAAGGAGACGGCGTGGAAATACATTCGGGATCAAGAGTTGGTGATTGCCTCCATTGGCGCGACGCAATTCCTCCCGGATTATAACTGGTTCAGATCCTCCACGTACAATAACTTCTATTAATATACATATACCATCAATACTTGCATTCATACTAGAAAAAGTAAACAGAAGAAAAACCCAGCATACCGTAGTACGTATTTGTTCCTATATTTTGATTAGAAGTCTCTCTTTTTCTCTCTCTTCCCAAGCCGTGGAAGAAGGAAAACGCGCGACGGTGAAGTCGTAAATACTACGATATAGTTAGTTTAATATAATAATAAATGATTTTACAAGGGGTGTGTCTTTCTCTTCTATCAGTGCTTCTTATGGCCGTCTTCGTCGTCATCGTGGTGGTCGTCGTGTAAGAAATGCGGTTCGTGTCCGTAAATCAACGTCTCGCCGTCGTGGTAAAATCTATACATGACCCAAAACCACATCAACCCACCCATGGCGGTTCCTAGAATTTTATGCACCGGCGCGGCCGGGTGAATGGTTAACCCTTCGTGCGTCACGCCGCCTTCGCCTCCAGCTGAACATAATACGAAAGATGTATCAGAGAGGAGCGCGTTTGAAAGAGAGAGAGAAAGAAGACGACGTCAGTCACACGGCAAAGCATAGTACGCACAGAAGGAAGAAAACCAAAATCAAACGATCGATTTCCCTTCAACTCTCTCACGAGAAGAAAGAGTAGAAGAAAGAAGAGTAAAGAGATAAAAAAAAACGCACCCATCCCTCTCTTCTGCGCGGTCGTTGCCAGTTTCGACGTTCTCGTTCTGCTGCTGCTGGCGAGCGCTCTTTCGGCGAACGTCACCGCGCTTCGTCTCAACATGATGAAGATGGTTTGTTTTTTTTGAAGAAATTTGACACAAGTCGTTCACGTGTTTTTCTGTTTTTTTTTTCTTCGCTTCACCACTGAAAAGTCGTTCGAGAAGAAGAACGAACGCGAGCATTTCTACGATCGCTCTTAAAACCGCTCCGTTTTTCGACCCAAGTCCCATTATTTTTGGTTTTATTTTGACCTCTCGTATATATCACAACTTCGGCGGGGAAAAGAAGACCCCGAGAGAGAGAGAGAGAGAAGAATACGAGAGAGAAAAGAAGAAGGAGAAAAGCGCGCGTTGCGACTTTTATTACCGCGTCGTCGATCTCGTCGTCGTCGTCGTCGTTTCTTCTTCTTTTGTCTTCTTTCCTCTGCGTTTTGCGAGTAGTAGTTCGTAAACGAAACAAACGCGAGGATAAAAACGGACGACGACGAGAAAAGCTTTCAGTTGGTCGTCGCTTTTTCGCGTATTTTTTCCCCGCAAAAAGAGAAGACGAAGAAGGGGAGAACGAGGTTGAACGTGGCTAAAAATGATGTCGTCGCGAGTATATCCCGAAGAAGAAGGAGAAAAAGAAGAAGAAACGACGACGACGACGGAGTTGTTGAGCGATTATTTCGGTCACTACGTGGTCGCGTCGAAGAAAAAAAACAGCGGACGAAACCCAACAACAAAAGGACGAGTCTCCTCCTCCTCGACGAAAACGTCGTCTCAAAAAAATCTTCTCGGACGCAAAGAAATATTCGCGGCGCATAAAGAGGATAAGGCGAAAGACGTGTTCATTTGCGAAGGAGAGCAGACGAGGAATCGAGGGTCGTACACGTTTTACAGCTCGAAGAACTTACCGAAACCGTTCGCGAGTGTTGGAGGGACGTTGCGCGCGGCGACGAGAGACGAGTTGAAAGCGTGGCTGGAAAAGATGAACTTGGAAGGCGCGGTTGTTGAAAACGACAAAGATGAGACGCGAGCCGTTTATATGCACGAAAACGGTGGCGAAGATCATAAACGATTAGAAAATGCTCGCGTGGTGAACCCAAGGGCGAAAACGGGCATTCCTCCTCAAGGGATAGCGTCAAATTTGGCATATTCATCCGCGGTGCATACGGTAAAAGAATCTCACGAGAGAAAGATGACGGAGAAGCGTCTGAAACAGCGACAAGAGGAAGAAAGAAAAGCAGAAGAGGATGCCAAAAGGCAAATAGGACACAAGATGCGAAAAAAACCAAAGACGGAACCAAAATTCGTTTCCATCAAATACCCTTCTCCGACGACAAAGAAGCTGCGACGAGGAAGCAAAGATGCCGAGAATGAAGATTTTTTTGGGCATCGCGAAGATCCGTTCTTGCGCACGATTGCCGGTGACGAGAGCGACGACGACGGCGACGACGACAACAACGACGGCGACGACGAGAATAACGATACAAACAACAACGACAACAACAACAGTATCAAAGTTGTTCAATTTAAAACAGGAGAAGCAGGAGGTGACCTTCGTCATACATCGGATGTTGACAACGGCGGTGGCGCGTTCGACGAGAAATTTTCTTACGACTCTGATATCATGAACAGCCTTGCAAATTTCGATGAACAAGAGCTTAACGACTTGGATTGCGGAGAATTATCGTTATCACATCGTCGATTTTCCTCCTACGAAGAGATTAACGCGCCCTCCATTGCGTCAAAGAAAGATATGGAGGAAAATCCGTTCCACAAACGATCCGGTTTCTATCTTCGTTCGCGGGTATTGAATGAGAGAGGTATTTTTGCAATCATCAAGGAAAGAAAAGAGAACTCGAACGGTCATTACAATTATAACGTTTCAGATGAATTGCGTGGATTGTGCGAGCCGTCGTGGAACCCTCCGTCGTTTAAAAACGCCGCGGACGCGAAGGCGTGGTTGGACGAAGTTCTCAAAAAAACCCCGCTCACCAAGAAAGAGCGCAAAGATCTCGAGGAAGCTTCGGAGCAAGACGTGAACGCGCGCATGGCTCCTGACCCCGTGATGAAAACGTACAAAAACGGAGACGAAAAAAACATCCGTAAAACGATGTCTAGAAACGACACCAACGCCGCCACCACCACGACCAACAGAACTCACGCTGGAAAGAAAAATGGAAAAATTTGCGGTGGAGTTGCTGAAAATCAAAGGCAAAATTTGCAAGCCTCGTTCACGTGGACGATGCAAAGAGCAGACGCGTCTACGGTCGAAGCACTTCGCGACATCGCTCGAGGTATCGTCACCCGTCTCAGTTCGAACACGTTACCTCCGGAACGCGCTGTTTCTGCACTGGACGCTTTAAAAGATGTCGATATGAGTCTCGAACTGTTAGAGCTCTCTCCCATCGCATCCGCCGTAAGCGCTATTGCCGAAGACGATTGTAGCATGACCAATGAGGCGAGACAAACAGCGAAAGAGTTGTTACAAAGTTGGAAAGAAGCAGCTCAACGAGGTGTGAAAGCGATCGAGAGCAGAATCCAAGCGAGCGAGCAATACTTGATGAGATCCGGGATCAAGAGATCATCCGAATGAGTTGGGGTGAGATTTTAAAATAAAAGGAAAGTACAAACAAAAATACACCCGAGCGTGAGTACCTTAACCAACATCTGTTTATTTTTGATATTCACTTTTGAAAACTACATGTATATAACTGAAGATGAATTACAACGCAACCATAGTGCGAATTTCTTTCAAGACCAAGCGAGTGAGTAATAATCCCGCGACTAAATCAGCCGTGTAAAGCATATAGAAGACGTTGTTCCAATCATTCGTTCGACTAGAAATGTACCCAGTCAACATCGGTCCGATTGCCGCCCCTATCGATCCCGTACCATCAATAATCGCCGTCACCGTCGCTAGCGCCTTCGCGTTACCTTTTAAACTTTCGTGTGTTCCTAAATCCGCGGATACTGCGGTCGTAATGAGCGCGTATGGTCCATTCACTAAAACCCCCGCCAACATCATAAATCCAATATTCACGTTCATCGATAAAGATCCGTACTCTCGGTACAAATACAAAACTGGAATAGACGCGTACACAAACCCGGCGGAGACCATGGAGCGAGCGTTATATTTATCGCTCAAATATCCAGCTAAAATACCTCCAACGACACCCCCAATATCAAAAAGTGTCGATAACTCGCCCGCTTTTGCTGCCGATAAATACTCGCCACCAATTTCCGTTCTTTCGATGTAGAACGGAAGCCAATAAAGAAACGTATACGCGACGAGTTTGGTGAAGAACAAACACAGCGAGAACGTCACGACGCCAGGAATTCTGAGCGCCGCTCTAAATCCAACCGCCTCGCTTTGGTGTCTCTCCGCGAATCCTGAGCGCGATGACCCGCCTAATCCAGGCGTCGACGCTCTCTCGTCGTCCGAGGACGCCATGGAGGACATCGATTCACCTCCACCAGCTGCTGACGTCAACGCAATTCTATCTTCGCTAATATCCCCTCCTTCTTGGTGCGATGACGTGTCATGCGGTGACGCGTGTCCCGCATCCTCGGGATCGACGACTAAAAACAAGTTAATCACGAGGCCGCTTACCGCCATCAAGATGCCAGGGATAATAAACGACATACCCCAATTCGAGTCTCTCAAACATCTCGCCGCAATCAACGACCCAAGAATGTTCCCCACCGACGTGTGCGCGTTCCATATACCCATGATCAAACCTCTTTTGCTCTTTCCAAACCAGTTCCCAACCACAGACACGACCGAAGGCCACCCGGTTGATTGAAACACCCCGGCCATAATCTGCACCGGGACGAAATAATACATCGAGTGAATGTCCCAAAAATACGCCATACCGAACAAGCAGACGAAAAAACCAGACCCAATCATTCCAATGGTTAAAAACTTCCTCAAATCCATCGAATCGCCGATGTGCCCGGAAAAGAACATCCCGATGGAATACGCCGCCAAGAACGAAACGTCGATCGAGCCTAACAAAGAGTTCCCGTCCGGGCCGCTAAACGGTTCCCACCCGTCTCTCCCTAACTCTCGTTGCGTCGAGTCTGGATTTAAAACAGATTTCACAATCGAAGGCGGTTTCCTCGTCGCGTGATACATCGTGTAACTCAAGAATGTCAAACCTAACACCGACCATCGATACTTTTCGATGGAGAAATTTTTGCCTCCGTTTCGATTGATTAAATATCGAGTCCCGACCGGGAAATTTTTCTTCATCATTCGTTCTGTTTCTAAAACTCTCTCTTCCTCTTCTTCTTCTTCTTCTTCGCCTGAGGAGGACGCCGATACACCGTCTTCTTCTTCTTCTTCTTCTTCTTCTTTGTCTTCTTCTTCCAACAACAACAACGAAGAACCTCTTCGTCTCTTCACTCTACTTCTTCTTCTCGATGATTGTAAAAAAAGAAGCTCTTCTTCTCTTTCTTCTTGGTCGTCGTCGTCGTCGTCTGATGAAACTCCTCTCGTCGCAGCCCCCCCTTTGCGCGTCGTCGTCGTCGTCGTCGTCGTCTTCGTGTTTCTCCCACCAAATCCGAAAATGATGACGAGAGAGCGCGTTGTGTGTTGTCTGTGTCGAAAGCGTGTTATTAATGTGAAACGTTTCGAGGGCTCCTTTTTTTGTTGTCGTGTCTGTGTGTTTTCGCGGCTCTGAATCGCAGAGAGATGAAATCTCTTTTTTTGTTTCGGTGTCTCTTTTTTTTCGAGCGAGAAAGAGAGAGACAGAGAGAGACCTCGCTGGCTCGTTCTGAATGAACGAAGAGGAAGAGAGAGAGAAACGAGCGCCGCCTTTGCCTCGTAAAGGACACTTTTTTATCCTTCTTTCTTCATCGACCTTCTTTTATTTACTTCATTAGAGAGAGAGACAGAGAGAGATATAACAGAGACCCGAAAGAGAGTCTTAATTCACTAACTAAACACACACAAAGAGCAAATGACGACATCGATGGCATCATCATCCTCCGCTTTACTGTCCTGTTCTTCCAACGTGGTTTCCTCGAGAAGAAAAAATTTGACGACGACGACGACAAGCAGGCACTCGAGAAGAGGAAGACAAAATGTATCCGTGCGAGCGGAAATCATCGAAACTTCCCCGGGGTTGCAAGAATTGTGCAAGTGCGAGATTCCTCCGCACATTGGACGCGTGGATTTCGTGAAGCAAATGTACCGATGGGCGGACATGACGTACACCGACGGCGGTTTGGCGACGTTCGGGAAGCGAATGGAAATTTCGGCGATAAATGAAAACCAAGCGGGAGAAACGAACGGGTATTTGATAAGCGTGTTCGACTTTAAAGACGGTGAAGAGCAAGTGGTGGCGGAATTAATCTGTCAGATGGACCAAACGTTGATCCAAACGTACGATACGATTTTACCGCCGTCGAAACCAGGAGATATCGAAGGGATTAAAAAGATGAACCGCAGCGGTAAGGACGAGTTCATCGAGGGCGAGTTTTTCGTGATTTCGAGAAAGCTTCCGACCGATGAAACTGTCGGATCTGTTTTGAAGGTGATGATTAAGAGGATGATGTCCGCTATTAACGCGTATTACGCGTTTGGAAGTCCGTTTTCTGAGGAGTTTTAAGGAGAAGAAAGCGAGAGCAAAAGAGAGAGAGAGAGACAGAGAGAGTTTTTACACATATTAGGGACTTGTTTTCATTCGTACTATTATAATATACTTTACTATTTCAACTACCACTACTAGGACGACTACCGCTACTATATACTACCGCGCGTAACTCTCTCTACAACTCTTCCTCAATCAACTCAATCTTCGGGAGCGGCTCCGGCGCCGCTCTCATTTTCTTCACTCTTTCGCAGAGCGCTCGAAACGATTTCGGCTCGTTCACGGCCAACTCCGCTAAAATCTTCCTGTCCAAACAGACGTTATCAACCCCAATCCCTCGCATAAACTCCGCGTATTTCACCCCGTGTTCGCGACTGGCCGCGTTGATCCTTACGATCCAATCCTTCCTCGCCTCTCGTTTCTTCGTCCGTCGATCTCTGTATTGATACTGCAAGGCTTTTTCCACTCTTTGGTTGGCCACTCGGAAACAATTCTTCGCTCGGCCTCGAAAACCTTTCGCCAGGGCGAATATTTTTTCTTTTCTCGTCATTTAAATGACTCACTCAGCGTGGTGGTGCTTGCGCGCGCGTTCTCTTTTTTCGCGCGTTCTCTTCGCGTTTATCCTCCTCTTCAAAGTTTGCTCGTTGTTGTTCAAAAGTGAAGATTGGAGATTTGATTGGAAGCTCTTCTCTCTTTTGTGCTGTTTTCTCGAAAGACCGAAATTCTCCTCTTCGGACTCCCCATAAAAATTTGCCCACGAAAACCACAGAGTGCGAACATTTTACCACACAAGAACACATCACACATAAAATACAATGGGCATCAGTCGCGACTCGCTCCACAAGAGACGCGCCACGGGCGGTAAACTCAAACCGTGGCGAAAAGCTAGAAAGTGCGTCCCGTTTTTACGTTCGCGCGTCGTCGTACTTGTATACTTTTTTTTTCCTTTCGCGCAAAAGTTTTTGGACGCTTGTGCGATTTAGAGGAAAGATGATGGTTTCCTCGTCCGTGTAAAAAAAAGAGGGCTTCGCATTCGAAATGCGCGCGGTTCGCGTCGATCGGTCGCTCAGACGCGCGTGAAAGTGGTCGAAATGAATGCGCGCGCGTTTGATTCTCGCGTTTACGTCTTTTCTCGATGGATTGTGCGCTCGCGGAGTGGTCGTCTTTCTCTCTTTATTCATCACCATCGCGCGACGCGCTGGAAATTTTCGGTTTTGGCTTTCTGTCGTGCTCTCGCTGCTTTTGCTCTCTTCCTGAGGGCCAAGCTCTCGTTTATGCGCGTATGTAATAATATACTAACCAACTCTCTCATCATCATCATCATCATCTACAGACACGAACTCGGACGACAACCGGCGAACACGAAGCTCGCGGCCGCGAAGGACGTTCGACAAGTGCGATGCAGAGGCGGCAACATCAAGTTTCGCGCCTTGCGTCTCTCCGATGGTAACTTTTCCTGGGGTAGCGAAAACGTCACGAGAAAGGCGAGAATTGTCGACGTCGTGTACAACGCGACCAATAACGAATTGTTGAGAACGAAGACGTTGGTGAAATCGGCTGTCGTTGCCATCGATTGCGCGCCGTTCAGAGCGTGGTACGCGCAACACTACGGGAAGAAGATTGGGGTCAAGGAGCGCGCCGGGCAGTTGACGGAGTCGGAGGACATCGACGACGTGAAGAGATCAAAGAACGTTCAATCGAAGCTTTCAACGAGAAACAAGGGTCACGAAGTCGCGAAGAACGTCAAATCGCAGTTCCAATCTGGTAGATTGTTTGCTTTGATCACGTCTAGACCGGGTCAGTGCGGACGCGCGGATGGGTACGTTTTGGAGGGAAAAGAGCTTGATTTCTACGTCAAGAAAATGCAAAAGAAGAAGCACGCGGCAGCAGAAGCTGCAGCGGCCAAGGCGTCTGGAGCTTAAAGAGTTTTGACACGGTAAGAGAGAGAGAGAAAGAGGTAAATCATATATACGACTTCTAGTAGAATAAGATAGCATTGTTTAAAAATAATATAAATACGTAAAGTAAGTTCAACTTTCCTTTCTTAACACGCAAAGAATGCGAGCGCGGCAGTTGCCGCGATAAGTTTGACGACGCTCAAAAGAGGTGACGTAGACGCAGGTGGCGGTGGCGATGGTGGTGGCGATGGTGGCGGCGCCAAGGCTGTGATCGTCGTCGGTGCAACGATATTAGATACGGCCAAACCAGCAGAATTTAATTCGTTCTCCATCGTTGTCACATCGGTTACGACCAATTTCGTCTCGAGAGCTGTAGTATCGGAAAATGTGGTCGCTTCCACGGTAAATTCGACTTTCAACACAGAATCGACTGCCGAAAGCTTTCTTCGACCAGCAGTAACATCTACAACGGACGTAATCGTAATCGCGGCAGAATCGACGCCTAAATACTTTGCCATTCCGGTTTTGAAATTAGTTTTTTTATCGTCGTCAAACTCAGCCGCGCTGTAGCCGGTGAGCTGCATTTCCGCCTGCACAGCCGCGGCAGCCGGAGGAGGAGGAGATGGCGGCGGAGGCGACGGAGCGACAGAGCATTCTGCAGTAGTGAATGTTCCTGCCAAACACGAACTCGTGCCCGAAACAGTATAGCCGGTATTGCAAGTAGGCTGACACGTAGAACCACTCGCGAGTGTCGACGTGCAATCACCCACGGCACCATTTGCTGGCGCCGCCGAAGCGTCGCAAGGATTGGCCGAACACGTCGCGGCGGTCAAAGTGCCAAAAGTACACGAACTCGTGCCCGAAACAGTATAGCCGTCATCGCAAGTAGGCTGACACGTAGAACCACTCGCGAGTGTCGACGTGCAATCACCCACGGCACCATTTGCTGGCGCCGCCGACGTGTCGCAAGGACTAGCCGAACATGTCGCG
>Ga0115557_1001558_pt1 | contig 15836 bp, 9 predicted proteins | sample COGITO_mtgs_1104_FD_87280 | JGI IMG/M metagenome (GOLD analysis project Ga0115557, IMG submission 87280) | Pelagic marine microbial communities from North Sea - COGITO_mtgs_110421 | ecosystem: Environmental > Aquatic > Marine > Epipelagic | place: Germany:Helgoland, sampling site Kabeltonne...
ACCATTTCCCGAAGGAAAAAGTTTTGAGATTTTGGGAATATCTCTGTTTATTAATGTCGGGGTGGCAGGATTCGAACCTGCGACCTCCGCGTCCCAAACGCGGCGCGATAACCGGGCTACGCTACACCCCGAGACCTTGTAATAAGGTATCAATTTTTCAATAAAGAGCGGAGAGACAGGGATTCGAACCCTGGCGACAGTTACCCGTCGACAGATTAGCAATCTGCTCCATTACCACTCTGGCACCTCTCCTAACACAAAAGTGTTTCACGCCTTAAAAACGCGGTTGCAAATGTACTTTTTAGAATATAATATAACAACATTTTTAAAGCTTTTTTTAGCTTTATTTTTCATTGCTCTGAAATTATTCTGGATATGCTACCCTAAGGTGGTAGATATTAGTTAGTTTGCCTTTCAAGACCTTTTTAATTAATTCAATATCTTTAAAGGTAATATTGGCATTTACGTACTGATTGGCCTGCATTTGTCCTGTAATAATCTTCTCTACAAAGGCATCTATTTCCAAATAAGTAGGGTTTTTAAGACTTTTAGATGCGGCTTCTACAGCGTCTGCCATCATGAGAATAGCCGTCTCCTTTGAAAAAGGAAGGGGGCCTGGATAGGTAAATAATGCCATATCTATATCTGGTTGGGTCTCTTGGGCTTTCTTATAAAAATAATAAACCTGAGTTGTTCCATGGTGGACCCTAATAAAATCTATCAATCGGTCTGGTAAATTGTATTTTTTGGCTATTTCAATTCCATCTGTAACATGGTCTAAAATAATTTTAGCGCTATCCAAAGGATCTAGTTCGTGGTGCGGATTTACAGAAGTAATCTGATTTTCAGAAAAATAAGTAGGGTGGTTCATTTTACCTATGTCGTGGTATAATGCCCCTACCCTTACAAGCATAGCATTGGCCCCTATTTCGTTGGCTGCTGCTTCTGCTAGATTAGCTACTTGTAAGGAGTGGTGAAAGGTGCCTGGGGCCTTATTGGAGAGTTCCTTTAAAAGCTTTGAATTGGTGTCTGAAAGTTCTAATAGCGACACTTCAGAGACCAAACCAAAGAGTTTTTCGTAAATATAGATGAGGGGTTGGGCAAAGAGTGTGATCATGCCGTTTAAAGCAAAAAGACCAAAAACCAACCACTGTAAATTGTCTATGGCGCCTTCTTGTATAATGTGGAAAGAAAAGTAACCCAACATATACACTACAGTAATTTGTCCAACAGATATAAATAGATTGGCCCGCTTATACAACTCTGTTACAGATAAAATGGTTACAATTCCGGCAATGGTTTGTAAAAAAACAAACTCAAAACTATTAGGCACCACAAATCCTAGTATAAGGACCGTAAGTACATGCACAAAGAGCCCTAAACGGGCGTCAAAAAATGTCTTTAATATGAGGGGTAAAATACACAGCGGCACTACATACACATAAGTTTCATTGTATTGCACCACCAGGGTGGTTAGCAGTACCATGAGGACAACATTGGCTAATATAAAAGTGAGCTGGGTATTGTCTCTATAAATGTGCGGCCTATATTTGGCTAAAAACAAAAACAACATAACCATTACTAATGCGACCAAAAGGGTGTAGCCAAACAGGATAATATAGTAATTGGCGTCTGACCATAAAACAGATTCATACTCTGATTTAAGGGAAAGCAGTACCTTGTAATTTTCTTGTTCTACAACAGCTCCCTTCGCTATAATGAGCTTGCCTTTGTCTACAAAACCCCTAGTGAGCGATACATTACCTAAAGCCTCTGAAAGCGATTTCTCTGTAAAGTCTTTATTAAACACCACATTAGGAACAACCACATCTAATAACAATGCCTCTGCAAAAGTGGCTTGAGACTGAAAAAGTGGGGTTTGTATTTTAGATTGAATGAATGGAAGCAATTTAGGAATAACCATAAAGGAATTCACAGGCCTTAAGCTAGCGGTATTTTCTTTTAATAGATATATGCGCTCACCTAAATTCTCCGTGGCATTTCTAGCGAGTAAACCTCGAGCGTATACACTGTCTAATACCCTAAACAATACCCGCTTAATTTGTGCGGTATCTTTGAGTGTTGGGTTGCTTTTTTTTAAATCCACTAGTGCAAAGGTCAAGTCTTCCTTTGACTGTAACAGCATTGAATCATTCAAAGAAAAGTAAGGAATGTGCTCGCGCTGAATAGCTGCTTTTTCCGCTGACAATTCCTCAGAGGTCTTTTTTACACTAAAATCAAATGGGGCGTACAAAGTTTCATGTTGCCAAGGCTTTCCTTTTTGAAATTCGTACTTAAACTTTCCGCCTTTAGGAAAAAAATACACGACCAAGCCCACTGCCAATACATAGAGCAGGTATTTATATAGTAGGGATTGGTTTTTATAGAGGGTATCTAGACCTTTAGCCATGAATTAAGTTTGAATCAAAAATAGAAAAATAAACCCATACCGGCGTTATTTTAGTTTTTCAGCAGGCGGCTTTGCCACTAATTTTAGTATTTTTGATGGAATCTATTTTTAAGCCTATTCTATGAAAGAAGTAGTCATTGTTTCCGCAGTAAGAACCCCTATTGGACGCTTTATGGGCGCTTTGTCTCATATAGTCGCACCAGAACTAGGCGCCATTGCTATAAAAGGCGCTTTGGAGCGAATTCAATTAGACCCTTCCGAGGTAGGAGAAGTTATTATGGGCCATGTGTTGCAAGCTGGAACAGGACAAGCACCTGCAAGACAGGCGGCAATAAAAGCAGGGATTCCAAATACCGTTCCTTGTACCACGGTAAACAAGGTTTGTGCTTCTGGAATGAAAACCATCATGCAAGCTGCGCAATCTATTGCACTCGGAGACCAAGAGGTTGTTGTGGCCGGTGGTATGGAAAACATGAGTATGGCGCCCCATTTAGTTTCCATGAGAAATGGACAAAAATTTGGCCCTACTACCCTTGAAGACAGTATGCAGAAAGACGGTTTAGTAGACGCATACCAACAAATAGCTATGGGGGTTTTTGCAGACCAATGTGCCCTCACTTATGAGTGTTCAAGAGAAGACCAAGACCAGTTTGCCATTCAGTCCTACCAACGCGCTAAGGCCGCCTGGGATGCTGGAAAATTTTCTAATGAAATTATACCCGTATCCATACCCCAACGCAAAGGAGACCCCATTATTTTTGATACAGATGAAGAATACAGCAATGTATTCTTAGATAAAATACCTGCCCTTAGACCTGCTTTCACAAAAGATGGTACAGTGACTGCAGCCAATGCCTCTACCATTAACGACGGCGCTGCTGCATTGGTCCTAATGAGTGCAGATAAAGCCAAATCACTTGGAATTAGGCCTTTGGCTACCATTAAAGGATATGCAGACGCTGCTTTGGAGCCAGAATGGTTCACCATCGCTCCCGCTAAAGCGCTTCCTAAGGCCCTTTCAAAAGCTGGAATGCAGCAATCCGAAATAGATTTCTTTGAATTTAATGAAGCCTTTTCAGTGGTTGGATTGGCCAATATGAAATTATTAAACATTCCAGACAACAAAGTAAATATTCACGGAGGCGCCGTTTCTCTTGGCCACCCTCTAGGATGCTCAGGTGCCAGAATAGTAGTAACCCTACTCCACGTACTCGCCCAAGAGAAAGCGCGCTATGGCGCAGCAGCCATTTGCAATGGCGGCGGCGGCGCCTCTGCCCTAGTGATTGAAAACAACCTAGAAGCCTAAATATGCGTTTTGGAATAGCAAAACTCTCTAATATAGCCTTAAGAAGCGCCCCAGATACGGAAAGCGCGATTGTTACCATGGCCCATTATGGAGAAGGGTTTAAAATATTGGACCACAGAAAATGGTGGTTTAAGGTAAGAATGGCCTACGACCAAACAGAGGGTTGGGTAGAAAACTTACAAATCTTAGAAATTTCAGAGGACCAATACCAAAGCCTGGAAGAAAAAACCCCTAGCTATTGCCAAGAACTCACTGGTTTTATACAAGAAGAAAACGGTGCACTTATGCCTGTTTTATTGGGGGCCAATACCAGTCAATTGAAATTACTATCCCATACTTTTGAAGGTAATACAAAGGCCAACGGAACTAAAAATGGGGTTGTAAATACTGCTTTAATGTATTTAAACGCACCCCATCTTAAAGGAGGAACACTCCCTTTTGGCATAGACGCAGCTGGCTTGAGCCAAATGGCTTATAAACTCAACGGCTATGTATTGGCTAGGACAGCTGAATTACAATCCAAGCAAGGAGAGCCCCTAAGTTTCATTGAAGAATCTGAAGCGGGAGATTTGGCTTTCTTTGACAACGCAGAAGGGAACATAGATCATGTGGGTATAATGCTACCAGACCACCACATCATTCATTGTCACGGCAAGGTGCGCATAGACCGCATAGACCACACAGGCATATTCAACAACGAGACCAACCAATACTCCCATAGCCTTAGGGTCATTAAAAAAATACTATAAAATTAATCACAAAAAAAAAGCCCTCCAATGGAGGGCTTTTTTTTATAAGCTAATGCTGAGATAATTATTCCTCTAACAATTTTTTCACCCTCATATAATTTACATTGTCACCCAAAGCACCATAAATGTTCTTTAACTGGCCCAATAAATCTGCATTATTGGCATTTGCAGCCAAACCTGCCTCCAAAGCTTCTGCAGCCTGCTTAAAGAAGGCTTGCTTCTCCGCTTTAAGTTCATCATAACGGGCAATGTCTTTTCTAGAACTTCCTAATTTATTCATGGCGTCTATTAAAGCATTCCCTTCGTTTACAAAAGAAGTAGACAGGTTTAAATAGGCGTTAATATAAGTAGGAGATAAATCAATGGCCCTCTGATAAGCCGTTCTAGACGCTTCTGAATTTCCTTGTTCCATATTAATTACCCCAATATTGTAAAACAAATCTGGATTGGTAGGATCTACTTCAGTGGCCTCGTTCATAAGAATCTTAAATTTTTCCTTTTCACCTTGCTTAAAATACAAGTTGGCTTGGTTTAAAATAAGCCCAACATCATTAGGGTTTATTTCTCTGGCTTCAATGTAAGCAGCCATGGCATTGTCGTCTTCGCCCAATTGGGTATAGATAAGTGCAATGTTCTTAATGATTTCATTAAATTTAGAAGGCGTTCGTTCGTCTTTAGCCTCGTCATAAGCACCAGATTTAACCATTAAATCTCTTTGAGATTTTGGCATTTCCTCACGCTCTCCTGTCTCAATATTTCTTGCAGAGAATTTCTCCTCACTACCGTCATAGTTTAGGTCTTTAAGCATATTGTAATACTTTAAAGACAGTTCATATTCATTTCCGTTTACAGCACTACTCGCTGCGTAGTACAAATAAATAGTGTCCCGAGGGCTCAATGAATAGCTCAAAAATAATTTCTCAGCAGCATCCTTGAATTTCTCTTCATTGTTGTCAGAAACAGCCGCATTGACAATTTCAGAGGTCATAGTAGCAAACTTCTGCTTAATGTCTGCCGTGTATTTGGCTTTCCCAGAAGCTGTTTCACTTTGCATGGCTTTGGTGTAAGAGGCTACCGCTTTGTCATAAGCAGAAAAATCTCCCGCTTTGGCTTGCATGGCATAAGCTTCTCCTTGTAAAAAGTAAAACTGATTTACATATTTAACCTCTGCTGCGTCAATAGTACTCGCAGCTCCGTCTAAAGCAGAAAGTACAGCAGCAGCATCTCCTGATTTAAGGGCTTTTGTCGCGGCTTTAATTTCATCTTTTTGGGCAAAACTAGCTGTGGTTACTCCAATAGCAGCTAGCAGTAATAAAGTATTTTTCATTGTTGGTGTTTTATAATAATTTTATGAGCGGGTAAAAATAATCAAATTTAAGATTCAGACCCTGTTTCTTCACTATTTTCTTGGGTGGCTTCTGGTGCCTCTGGAGCAGTATCGGCGCTAGCGCCAGAATCATCTAATCCATCTGAAAGAATTTCTTCCTCTTCTTCTTTCATCACTTTAGCTACTGCAGCAATAGAATCGTTTTCTCTAATATTAATCAATTTCACTCCTTGGGTAGCCCTTCCCATCACACGAAGGTCTTCTACACCCAATCTAATGGCAATCCCAGATTTATTAATAATCATTAGGTCATCTGAATCTGTCACATTTTTAATAGCGACAAGCCCACCCGTTTTCTCTGTAATAGAAATGGTTTTAACCCCTTTTCCACCTCGGTTGGTCACGCGGTAATCTTCCATAGAAGAACGTTTTCCATATCCTTTTTCAGACACCACTAAAATGTGGTCTTCCTCGTTGTGAACTGTGATCATTCCAATCACCTCATCTTGATCATTTGCAAGGCTCACCCCTCTTACGCCGGATGCACCCCTACCCATAGGTCTGGTTTTGCTCTCTTCAAATCTTATGGCTTTACCAGATTTAAGGCCTAGGAATACTTGACTGGTTCCCGTGGTCAGTTTGGCTTCTAACAGCTCATCTCCCTCCCTTACACCAATTGCGTTTATACCGTTGGTTCTCGGTCTAGAGTACTGCTCTAAAGTAGTTTTCTTTACAATCCCTTTTTTAGTGGCCATAATCACATAATGGCTGTTCACATACTCCTCATCCTTAAGATCTTGGGTGCAAATAAAGGCTTTCACCTTGTCTTCTTGAGAAATATTGATCAGGTTTTGAATGGCCCTACCTTTAGAGGTTCTAGAGCCCTCTGGAATTTCATAAACACGCATCCAGAAACACTTCCCGCTTTGGGTAAAGAATAACATATATTGGTGGTTGGTTCCCACAAATAAGTGCTCCAAGAAATCTTCATTTCTTGTCGCCGATGCCTTTTGGCCTACCCCACCTCTATTTTGGGTCTTGTACTCCGAAAGCGCGGTTCTCTTAATATAACCTGCATGAGAAATGGTAATAACTACCTGCTCATCTGGAATCATATCTTCTATACTGAGACTTCCACCTGCATAGTTGATCTCTGAACGACGTGCATCTCCATACTTGGTTTTTACCTCTTGAAGTTCTTCTTTAATGATGGACATTCTACGTTCCTTGTCTCCCAAAATATCTTTTAGATCTGCAATGGTCGCAATAATGTCATTGTATTCCGTTCTTAACTTATCTTGCTCAAGACCTGTCAACTGACGCAGGCGCATTTCCACAATGGCCTTGGCTTGTATTTCAGACAATTTAAAACGTTCCATTAAAGACTCCCGAGCCTCGTCTGGACTAGAAGACGCCCTAATGAGCTTAATTACCTCATCTATATTGTCAGAAGCAATGATCAAACCTTCTAAAATGTGGGCCCTGTCTTCTGCTTTCTTTAATTCAAATTTGGTTCTTCTCACCACAACCTCATGTCTGTGTTCCACAAAATAGTGGATCATTTCCTTGACATTTAATTGCTGTGGTCTTCCATTGACAAGCGCAATATTGTTGACGCTAAAGGAAGACTGGAGTGAAGTGTATTTATACAGGGTATTTAATACAATATTTGGAATTGCATCTCTTTTTAAGATATAAACAATACGCATTCCATTTCTATCGGATTCATCCCTAATGGTAGAAATACCCTCAATTTTCTTGTCATTAACCAAGTCTGCTGTTTTCTTGATCATGTCTGCCTTATTGACTTGGTATGGGATTTCAGTGACTATGATACACTCTTTTCCCTGAACTTCTTCAATAATAGCTTTGGCACGAACAACGACCCTACCCCTTCCAGTATGAAAAGCTTCTTTAACTCCTTCATATCCAAAAATAACACCTCCTGTTGGAAAATCTGGGGCCTTAATGTGGGTGATGAGTTCGTCTATTTCAATATTTGGATTTTCTATATAAGCAATAGTTCCGTCTACCACTTCCGATAGGTTGTGTGGCGGCATATTGGTGGCCATCCCTACAGCAATCCCAGAAGCACCATTCACCAGTAGGTTGGGAATTCTGGTGGGAAGTACTTTAGGTTCTTCTAAAGTGTCGTCAAAATTTAATTGGTGGTCTACCGTGTCTTTGTCAATATCTATTAGCATGTCGTCTGCAATCTTGCGCATACGGGCTTCCGTATAACGCATTGCCGCAGGACTGTCTCCGTCAATAGAGCCAAAGTTACCTTGGCCGTCTACCAACATATATCGCAAACTCCACTCTTGTGCCATACGCACCATAGTGTCGTAAACAGAAGTATCTCCATGTGGGTGGTACTTACCTAAAACTTCTCCTACAATTCTCGCAGACTTCTTGTGTGCACCTGTAGCCCTAACGCCCAACTCATGCATTCCAAACAACACCCTTCGGTGCACTGGTTTTAAACCATCTCTTACATCTGGTAAGGCACGTGATACAATAACCGACATAGAATAATCTATGTAGGCAGACTTCATTTCGTCGTCTATGTTAATCTTAATTAATTTTTCTCCTTCTGCCATATTAAAAAAGCTATTCTTTATTCATTAAAAAATCAAGCCAATATACATAATTTGGATGCTTTAGGGGAGGTTAAAGAGTAGTTTATTAAAGAATTTATCAACATATATAATAGGACAAATAGTTAATAAAATAGCTGGGGCTTGTTTGGACAAGCCATTGTTTTTTTGTCAATTGTGTCATATAATACAAAAAGGAATACTATTTGTAATTGAGTGGTAAAAAGATTTACTATTTTTGAGTATAAACAACTGGTTTATGGATGATAATTTTTCACCTAGAGTAAAAGACGTGATTGCCTACAGTAAAGAAGAAGCCCTAAGATTAGGGCATGACTTTATTGGAACGGAACACTTAATGTTAGGATTGTTAAGAGATGGTGGCGGTAAAGCCATTAGTATCTTAGACGCCCTATCGGTAGATTTGGAACACTTGAGAAGAAAGGTAGAAATCTTAAGTCCAGCCAATCCAAACCCTAGTTTGGTGCATCAGGATAAAAAGAACCTACACCTAACCAGACAAGCAGAGAGGGCCTTAAAAACTACTTTTTTAGAAGCCAAACTGTTTCAAAGCACCGCTATAAATACGGCGCATTTGCTGCTGTGTATTCTCAGAAATGAAAATGACCCTACTACCAAATTGTTGCAAAAAATGATGGTAGACTACGACGGCGTAAAAGAGCAGTTTAAGACTATGATCACTTCAGACGACGATTATACCAGCGGACCAACTGAAGCCTCATTTTCTAGCGAATCTGACGCAGAAGAAAATACTGGAGAATCTTTTGGTGGCGGAACAACTGCCAACAAGTCAGGAAAAAAATCAAAGACCCCCGTTTTAGACAATTTTGGTAGAGACCTGACCCAAATGGCAGAAGAAGACCGTTTAGATCCTGTGGTTGGAAGACAAAAGGAAATAGAACGGGTCTCTCAAATTTTAAGTCGTAGAAAGAAAAATAACCCCCTATTAATAGGAGAACCTGGCGTGGGTAAAAGTGCTATTGCAGAGGGATTGGCCCTTAGAATTATTCAAAAAAAGGTCTCTAGAGTACTCTTCAACAAAAGGGTGGTTACTTTAGACTTGGCCTCCTTAGTTGCTGGCACAAAATATCGTGGACAATTCGAAGAACGCATGAAAGCGGTCATGAACGAATTGGAGAAAAATGATGACATTATCTTATTTATAGATGAAATTCACACCATTGTTGGTGCTGGTGGTGCTACAGGAAGCTTAGACGCATCTAATATGTTTAAACCTGCCCTAGCCAGGGGAGAGATACAATGTATTGGAGCCACTACCCTTGATGAGTTTAGACAGCACATAGAAAAAGACGGTGCCTTAGAAAGAAGGTTTCAAAAAGTGATAGTAGAACCTACCTCAGTAGCAGAAACCCTCGAAATTCTTAAAAATATAAAACCAAAATACGAAGACCACCACAATGTAACTTATACGGATGCGGCATTAGAAGCTTGTGTGACCCTTACGGACAGGTATATTACGGACCGCTTTTTACCAGATAAAGCCATTGACGCCCTAGATGAGGTAGGTTCTAGAGTACACATTACTAATATGAATGTGCCCAAAAAGATTGTCAGTTTAGAAAGCCAATTAGAAACTGTACGAGAAGAAAAAAATACTGTGGTTAAAAAGCAGCGTTATGAAGAGGCCGCAAAATTAAGAGACGACGAGAAAAAATTGGAAAAAGCACTTCAAGAGGCCCAAGACAAATGGGAAGAAGAGAGCAAATTACATAAGGAAGTGGTTACAGATGACCATGTGGCAGATGTGGTTTCTATGATGAGTGGTATTCCAGTCACTAGAATTGCGCAAGCAGAAAGTACTAAACTGGCAAAATTACCAGAAATTATTCAAGAAGCCGTTGTTGGACAAAACGAAGCAGTCGCTAAGGTAGCAAGAGCCATTCAAAGAAATAGGGCGGGGTTAAAAGACCCTAATAAACCCATAGGATCTTTTATATTTCTAGGCCAAACCGGTGTAGGAAAAACACAGTTGGCTAAAGTATTGGCCAAGGAATTGTTTGACTCTGAAGAATCGCTTATTCGTATTGACATGAGTGAATACATGGAGAAGTTTGCCATTTCTAGATTAATTGGCTCCCCTCCTGGCTATGTTGGTTATGAAGAAGGTGGGCAGTTAACAGAAAAAGTGAGGCGCAAACCTTATGCAGTTATTTTATTGGACGAGGTAGAAAAAGCACATCCAGATGTATTTAACACCATGCTTCAAGTTTTAGATGACGGTTATCTAACAGATAGTTTAGGTCGCAAGATTGATTTTAGAAATACCATCATTATCATGACGTCTAATATAGGATCTAGACAGCTTAAAGACTTTGGACAAGGGGTTGGTTTTGGAACAGCATCTATGAAATCTCAAACTGACAAGCACAACAAAGGGGTCATAGAAAATGCACTTAAAAAAGCATTTGCTCCGGAGTTTCTTAACAGAATAGATGACATTGTTATCTTTAACGCCTTAGAGCAAGAAGACATTCATTTGATTATTGACATTGAGTTAAAGAAATTATACAAGAGAATAGAGGGACTCGGCTACCAATTGAAACTGTCCAAAAAGGCGAAAGATTTTATTGCTGAAAAAGGATTTGACAAACAATTTGGCGCCAGGCCACTAAAAAGAGCCATTCAAAAGTATATTGAAGACAGTTTGGCAGAACAGATTGTCAATGCCAACTTGGTCTCAGGAGACACCATTTCATTAGACAGGGATGACAAAGACGATGAAAAATTAAAAGTCACCATTAAAAAAGCAGAGGAATCTTCTCAAGCGTCATAATTCATTGATTTACAATAATAAAAAAGCCGCTCCCTTCAGGAGCGGCTTTTTTGATATCCCTTGATTTATAAGTTTATATCTTTAAATTCTCATCAAAAAGCACCTAAAATTACATATCTACTAAAAATAAGGGCTTTACAATGCTTGGGCAGTGTATTTGGCTATATTTGAAAAATAAATCATCCAAGCATGCCATTATTAGTTCGTTCTGAATTTAGAGGCACTCGTTTTTTAACGAGCACATTTGCTATGACTACTACTACAGGAACCCCTTTGGGGTATTAGATGATTACTTCCGCAACCTATTTATTTTTTTATTCTTTAAAAGTTAACCCATGAATGTTTTAAAATTCGGTGGTACCTCAGTAGCCAACGCACAAAATATAAGTCTTGTTAAAAATATTGTCTATCAGAATGCCTATACAAAACAATATGTGGTTGTTTCTGCACTTGGAGGCATCACAGATTTATTGTTAGACACTGCAGCTGCAGCAGCAAATCAAGACCCTCTTTACAAAACACCCTTAAATGAGATTGAAAAAAGACACCTAGACACGGTTAAATCACTTATAGCGCCTAACGACCAGTCTGCTATTCTTAGTCAAATTAAAGCGGCATTAAATACTTTAGAAACTCTTTTAGAAGGCGCATACCTCATTGGAGAGATTACCCCAAAACTCTCTGACAAAATAGTGAGCTTTGGAGAACTGCTGTCTTCATACATTATCAGTGCTTACTTTAAGTCTCAGGGTTTAGACGCCATTCATGCAGACGCAAGAACACTCATTACTACAGACCAAGTACACGGAAAAGCATCTGTTAACTACGCCCTGACCAACCAAAAATTACTTGAATTCAACGGTGCCAATAAAAACGCCATTGTTGTCATGGGTGGGTTTATTGCCTCTAGTTCAGAAGGGGTTGCAACCACGCTAGGCAGGGGTGGTTCAGATTTTACTGCAGCCATAGTCGCAGCTGCGCTAGACGCATCATTACTAGAAATATATACGGATGTGAGTGGGATGTTTACAGCAAATCCAAAATTGGTAAAGCAAGCTAGGCCCATCACTAGCATTTCATATGAAGAGGCCATGGAATTGTCTCATTTTGGTGCTAAAGTACTCTACCCTCCTACCATTCAACCGGTGTTACAAAAGCAAATTCCTATTGCTATTAAAAACACTTTTGACCCTCAGGCGGTGGGTACACTGATTCAAAAACAAGCTTCAGAAGGAAATAAAACCGTACAGGGCATTAGCCATGTAGAAAACATTGCCTTAATTTCATTGGAGGGCTCAGGTATGGTTGGTATTCCTGGAATATCTAAAAGATTTTTCGAGGTCCTCTCCAATGCAAAAATAAGTGTAGTGCTTATTACCCAAGCTTCTTCAGAACATTCTATCTGTGTGGGTATTGCTGCAGAAGACACCTCAGCCGCTGTTGCTTTAGTCAATGAAGCCTTTGAATTCGAAATGTCACAGGGGAAAATTAAAGCGGTCATTGCAGAAAATGATTTGGCCATTATTGCTTTAGTGGGAGATCAGATGAAAAAGCACCAAGGTTTAAGTGGTAAGATGTTTGCTACCTTGGGTAAAAACAATGTCAACATCAGGGCCATTGCACAAGGCGCTTCTGAGCGAAATATCTCCGCGGTAGTAGAAAAAGCAGATGTTAAAAAAGCTTTGAATGCTTTACACGAGGTCTTTTTTGAAGAAAATATTAAACAGTTAAACCTCTTTGTGATGGGCTCTGGAAATGTGGGCGCAAAATTGTTAGAGCAATTGGCCCAACAAAAAGACTATCTCAAAAAGCAGCTAAAACTCTCTGTTAGGGTTATAGGTATTAGCAATTCAAGAACCATGTGCTTTAAATCAGACGGATTGGATCTCAATGATTGGCAAAACAGCCTTTCCAAAGGGGAGAAAGCAAGTATGCCGCTCTTTTTAGAAAAAATTCTTAGTCTAAACCTTAGAAATGCCATTTTTGTAGACAATACTGCGAGCGAATTGGTGGCAAATACTTACGCAGATTATCTGTCAAAAAGTATTTCTGTGGTTACCTGTAACAAAATTGCCTGTGCGGCTGCTTATCCAAATTATAAAAAGCTCAAAGATTTGGCCAGAACTTACAATGCCTCCTTTTTATTCGAGACAAACGTAGGAGCTGGATTACCTATTATAGACACCCTAAAAAATCTCGTTGCCTCTGGAGATGAGATCAAAGAAATTCAGGCGGTATTATCGGGTAGTTTAAACTTTGTCTTTAATCATTTTAATGACCAAACAACTTTTCATGATGTGGTAAAGCAAGCTCAGGAAGAAGGTTATACTGAACCAGATCCAACCATAGATCTAAGTGGAATAGACGTGATGCGTAAAATACTTATCTTGGCCAGAGAAAGTGGTCATGTGATGGAAATAAATGACATAGAGAACAATTCATTTTTACCTTCAGAAAGTTTAGAAACCAGTTCAAATGAAGCTTTCTTTGACAGTTTAATTAAATATGAATCTGACTTCCAGACTATGTACCAAAAGGCATATGCCAAAGGCGCAAAACTAAAATACGTGGCCAGCTTTAAAGACGGAAAAGCCTCAGTGGGGCTTCAAGAAATACCCCAGGGTCATGATTTTTACGCTTTGGAAGGAAGTGATAATATTGTGCTCTTTTATACAGAGCGCTATCCGAATCAGCCTATGATTATTAAAGGCGCTGGTGCGGGTGCTGCCGTAACAGCCTCTGGTATATTTGCAGACATTATCCGAGTTGGGAACTTTTAAAAACTACCTTTAAGATCATAAAGTTTATCACATGAAGTCTATACGTGTATTTTGTCCTGGAACGATTGCCAATGTATCTTGTGGCTTTGACGTCCTTGGTCTCTCTCTTGCAGGCGTAGGAGAATATATGACCGTGACACAAACCCCTACAAAAGGAATTACTATTAGTGAAATTACTGGGCAAGACCTTCCGCTAGAAACCGCTAAAAATGTAGCTGGTGTAGCTGGTTTGGGGCTTTTAGAAGCTTTGGGTAGCGAGGCTGGTTTTGACATTAAAATAGAGAAGAAAATAAAAGCTGGAAGTGGCATAGGTAGCAGTGCAGCCAGTAGTGCTGGCGCGGTATGGGCTATTAACCATCTATTAGGCAATCCTTACACTACAATAGAACTCATTCCATTTGCCATGGAGGGAGAACGTCTGGCTTCAGGAGTGGCTCATGCAGATAATGTAGCTCCGGCTTTATTAGGAGGCTTTACACTAGTGAGAAGCACGGACCCACTAGATGTTGTTTCACTCCCAAGTCCTCGTGAATTATACGCTACTGTAATACACCCTCAAATTGAAATTAAAACCGCAGATTCTAGAAGGATTTTAAAATCTAGTCTCTCGCTAAAAGACGCCATTACCCAGTGGGGAAATGTTGGTGGATTGGTCGCTGGATTATACCGAGAAGATTACGAATTAATTGGTCGCTCTTTGCAAGATGTAGTCATAGAGCCTGTGAGAAGTATACTCATTCCTGGATTTGATGAGATAAAAGCAGCTGCTTTAAATGCAGGAGCATTGGGTTGTGGCATATCTGGCTCCGGACCTTCTGTGTTTGCCCTCTCTAAAGGGGCAGATAAAGCCCACGAAGTAGCGCAACAATTAAAAGAGGTTTATACCCCTATGGGAATACCCTTCGATATACACATTTCTAATATCAATAAAAAAGGGGTCTACCCCACCTAACTTAACATGGAATATTTTTCAATAGACACCCCAAGTTTAAAAGCAAGCTTTAAAGAAGCGGTCATTAAAGGTATAGCACCAGACAAAGGATTGTATTATCCAGATTACATACCTGGCCTTGATCCCCGTTTTTTTGATCAAATAGAAAGCCTTAGTCCGGTAGAAATTGGCCTTGAAGTCATGGGGCCTTTTACCAAAGATATTTTGAGTAAAAGCGATTTAAAAAAGGTTCTGGAAACGGTATTAGATTTTGATTTCCCAATAGTACCGCTAACTGATTCTATTGGATCATTAGAATTATTTCACGGCCCTACCCTTGCCTTTAAAGACGTTGGAGCACGTTTTATGGCCCAATGCCTCGGTTTATTTTCTGAAGGAAATCAGGCCCCCGTAACCGTATTAGTAGCCACTTCTGGAGATACTGGAGGTGCTGTAGCGAATGGGTTTTTAGGCGTAGAAGGCGTAGAGGTAGTAATCTTATACCCCAGCGGAAAAGTGAGTCCAATTCAGGAAAAACAACTCACTACTTTGGGACAAAACATTCAAGCTTTAGAGGTAGATGGCACCTTTGACGATTGTCAAAAAATGGTCAAAACAGCCTTTTTAGACCCTGAGATTACCGACCACAAACAACTCACCTCTGCCAATTCAATAAACGTGGCAAGGTGGTTGCCACAGATGTTGTATTATTTCTTAGCCTACAAAGCCCTCAAACCATCACTAGACAATAGTGAAAAGGAACTTGTTTTCTCTGTACCCTCTGGTAATTTCGGAAACATATGTGCCGGTATGGTGGCCAGAGAAATGGGACTTCCTGTGACGCACTTTATAGCCGCTACGAACGCCAATAAGGTGGTACCCAATTTTATGAAAAATGGGACATACCAAGCAGAAAAATCC
>Ga0115557_1001559_pt1 | contig 15824 bp, 14 predicted proteins | sample COGITO_mtgs_1104_FD_87280 | JGI IMG/M metagenome (GOLD analysis project Ga0115557, IMG submission 87280) | Pelagic marine microbial communities from North Sea - COGITO_mtgs_110421 | ecosystem: Environmental > Aquatic > Marine > Epipelagic | place: Germany:Helgoland, sampling site Kabeltonne...
ACATGCGGACAATGTGTCCCTCAAAACGGAGCCCACTTTGGAGCACGATGAGGTCTTTGGCGCTGAGTAGCCCCGGCAAAAAAGCCAAAAGGAGGAGAAACTTTTTCATATTCATACTGCCCACCGAAAGTAAGGCAGATATCTTTGGAATGAAATGACAGGCAGGGTAATCAAATCGACCGGAAGTTGGTATCGGGTGCAGTTGAATGACGGACCCCTAGTAGACGCGCGTTTGCGCGGCGCGATGCGCCTTCAAGGAAGTCGGGCCACCAATCCCGTGGCGGTCGGGGACTTTGTCACCTTGGAGCCCGAATCGGAGGGCCGCTACGCCATCTCGCATGTGCTCGAGCGCTCCAATCATTTAATTCGGCGGTCGGTCAACCTGTCCAAAAAAACTCAAGTCATTGCGGCCAACGTAGATCAAGCGATTCTCGTTTGCACCATTGCGGAGCCCAAAACCTTGTTGGGCTTCATGGACCGCTTCCTAGCCAGCGCGGAAGCCTATGGGATTCCGGCACGTCTGGTGTTCAATAAAATGGACGTCTGCGGCCCCGCCGAATTGGACGAATTACGATACCGAGAGGCGGCCTACCAGAAGGCAGGCTATCCCTGTTTGCGCGTGTCGGCGGTCACGGGCGAGGGGATTTCTGAACTCAAGGCCCTCCTGAAGGACCAGGTTAGCCTTTTTTCGGGCCATTCCGGTGTGGGAAAGAGCACGTTGGCCAATGCGCTTCAGCCGGGCCTCGACCTCAAGACGGGCGAAATCTCGGACGCTCATGGGCAAGGAAAGCACACGACTACCTTTGCCGAAATGCATCCCTTGGACTTTGGGGGCTACCTGATTGACACGCCCGGTATCCGAGGATTTGGCTTAGTCAACATGGAGAAGGACCAGGTCAGCCACTACTTCCCAGAAATCTTCGCCCTGGGAGAAGGCTGCAAGTACCACAACTGCACGCACGTGGACGAGCCACATTGCGCGGTCATCCGGGCCTATGAGGCACACGACATCGCGCCCAGCCGCTACGAGAATTACGTCCACATGCTCAAAGGGGATGAAGGTGAGGATCCCTACCGGCATGCCGAATCTAATATGGACTGAAGATGCGGGTTGTAATTCAAAAAGTGACACAAGCCTCCGTCCAAATACACGGCAAGGTGCATGCGTCTATTGGCGCCGGTTTGCTTGTTTTGGCCGGCTGGGAAGAAGGAGATACCGCGGAGGACAACACCTGGATGGTCCAAAAAATTGTCAAAATGCGCCTTTTTGAGGACCAAGACGGAGTGATGAATCGCTCGGTCATGGAAATGGAAGGGCAGATTCTCGTGATTTCCCAATTTACCTTGCACGCAGCTACAAAAAAGGGCAATCGACCCAGCTATTATCGTGCTGCGCACCCTCGAACCTCGGAGCCGCTCTATGAAGATTTCTTAGATCAATTGTGGAATGTCTCCAACCTATCAGTCAAATCGGGAGAGTTCGGCGCAGATATGCAAGTCGCCTTGATCAACGACGGCCCCGTCACCATCACCATGGACTCCAAAAACAAAGAATAACATGGCTACACCCATTCAATCCCTCCAGTCCGAAGTCGATCAATGGATTCAAGACTTTGGTGTTCGCTACTTCAATGAACTGACCAACATGGCTCAACTCACCGAAGAAGTGGGCGAAGTGGCCCGCATCATCGCCCGCCGCTATGGGGAACAGTCCGAGAAAGAAAGCGACAAGGCCAAAGACCTGGGCGAGGAGCTCGCCGACGTTCTCTTCGTCACCCTCTGCCTCGCGAACCAAACGGGTACCGACCTCCAAGCGGCTTTTGATCGACGCATGGCCGCCAAAGGGGCCCGCGACAAGGATCGCCACGCGAGCAACCCAAAGCTTCGTTAAACAAACCGGAAAGGACTCTGCCGTACCTTTGCCGCCACAACCTCATAGACATGCGACCTGACCTCTTTGAAGCCCCCGATTACTACCTCTTGGACGAACTCCTCACGGATGAGCACAAGCTCGTTCGCGACGCCACACGCGACTGGGTAAAGCGGGATGTCAGCCCCATCATTGAAGACTATGCCCAGAAGGCCGAGTTTCCCACCCAAATCGTCCAAGGCTTGGCGGAAATTGGTGCTTTTGGCCCCTACATCCCTACTGAATATGGCGGTGCGGGCTTGGACCAAATCAGCTACGGTCTCATGATGCAGGAGATTGAGCGCGGCGACAGCGGCGTTCGTTCGACCTGTTCGGTGCAGTCTTCCTTGGTGATGTACCCCATCTACGCCTACGGCAATGAGGAGCAGCGCCAGAAGTACTTGCCCAAATTGGCCAGCGGCGAATGGCTCGGTAGCTTCGGTTTGACCGAACCCAACTTCGGCTCCAACCCCGGCGGCATGGTGACCAACTTCAAGGACATGGGCGACCACTACCTCCTCAACGGAGCCAAAATGTGGATTTCCAATGCACCTTTCTGCCATGTTGCAGTAGTATGGGCCAAAAACGAAGAGGGCCGCATCCACGGCCTCATTGTCGAGCGTGGCATGGAAGGCTTCACGACGCCTGAAACCCACAACAAATGGTCGTTGCGCGCCTCCGCCACCGGTGAGCTCGTCTTCGACAACGTGAAAGTTCCCAAGGAGAATCTCCTGCCGAACAAATCCGGCTTGGGGGCTCCCCTGGGCTGCTTGGATTCGGCCCGCTACGGCATCGCCTGGGGCGCCATCGGTGCAGCCATGGACTGCTACGACACAGCCCTTCGCTACTCCAAGGAGCGCGTTCAGTTTGACCGACCCATCGGTGGCTTCCAGCTTCAGCAAAAGAAATTGGCCGAAATGATCACCGAGATCACCAAAGCCCAATTGCTCACCTTCCGCCTTGGTCAACTCAAGAATGAAGGCCGCGCCACGACCGCCCAAATTTCTATGGCCAAGCGCAACAACGTGGACATGGCCTTGACCATCGCTCGCGATGCACGCCAAATGCTCGGCGGCATGGGCATCACCGGGGACTACCCCATCATGCGCCACATGATGAACCTGGAGTCTGTAGTGACCTACGAAGGCACTCACGACATTCATCTGCTCATTACGGGCATGGATGTGACGGGGATTCCGGCGTTCAAGTAAAAGCGAGGTAGCTAGAGGGCTAGAAGGCTAGAGAGCGAGGTAGCTAGAGGGCTTGAGAGCTAGGGCGCGCGATGCGCGCTTCATTTTAAACGCTTCATCTCTTTTACCCTTGACCCCGAAGGTGGAACTTCGCTGCGCGCTTGGACCTTGCCGATATAAAACGAAAGAGCTTAAACCCTTTCACTCTTCAACCCTCAATAGAGGAATGTATCGAAGGGAAACCGCGCGGCATGCAACGTCGCAACGGCGCGGTAAATGGACTCTCGAAGGGAGTCAAAATTGTCCTTGTTGGTCGCGGAAATGAACACGCATTGTCCGCCTAGCTCTTTGATCCAGCGATTTTGGACATCCTCAATGCGCCCCATGTGCCCATCCTCATCCGGCTGGGCCTCCCAAGCGTCCACCTTATTGAACACCACGAGCATCGGTTTTTCATGGGCTTTGAGTTCGGTGAGAATTTGGTTCACCGAGGCCATGTGGTCCTCGTAGGAATCATGGGAAATGTCGACCACATGGAAGAGGATGTCCGATTCACGGACCTCATCCAAGGTGGATTTAAAGGATTCGACCAGTTGCGTGGGCAATTTGCGGATGAAGCCAACGGTGTCCGTGAGCAAAAAAGGCAGGTTGCCGATGACGATTTTTCGGACGGTCGTGTCCAGGGTGGCGAACAATTTATTTTCTGCGAGTACTTCCGTCTTTCCGAGGGCATTCATCAGGGTGGACTTCCCCACATTGGTATACCCGACGAGGGAGGCGCGGATGAGGGTGCCGCGGTTGCCCCGTTGGGTGGCCATTTGGCGGTCAATTTTCACCAACTTTTCACGCAAAAGCGCGATTTTTATTTTGATGATACGGCGGTCGGTTTCAATTTGGGTTTCCCCCGGGCCACGCATGCCGATGCCGCCTTTTTGGCGCTCAAGGTGGGTCCACATGCGGGTCAAGCGAGGCAGTAGGTATTCGTACTGGGCCAATTCGACTTGGGTGCGGGCGTAGGAGGTTTGGGCGCGTGCCGCAAAAATGTCGAGGATCAGGTTGGTCCGGTCCATGACCTTGATCTCCAGCAATCGCTCGATGTTCTTGAGTTGTGATGGGGAGAGCTCGTCGTCAAAAATGGCCAAGTCTATGCCATGCTCTTGGACGTATTCTTTGATCTCCTCCATTTTACCACTCCCTAGGAAGGTACTGGAATCAGGGCGATCGAGTTTCTGGGTAAAAACTTCGAGGGTTTCGGCCCCCGCGGTGTAGGCCAAAAAGCGAAGTTCTTCGAGGTACTCCTCGCTTTTCGCCTCATTTTGGTCGCGGGTCACTGCACCAATGAGGATGCAGCGCTCGGCCTGATTGGGCCTGCCGGAGTCGCGTTCTAACATGTAGGCACCTTAAAACAAGCGCTCCCAGGGGATGCGGGATAGGATGAGCAAGAGTCCCAGTCCAAAGAAAATGAGGACGGTCTTGTCTTTGGCTTCGTGGGTGCTGGCCTTCTTCAGTTTACTGTTGCCGATCGTCAATAGCACAATACCCGCGATGTTGGCGGCGATGTGCTCGACGGCGAACCAACGAACGTCGGCATTCTTCATGACTTCGGCGGTATTGGTCGTCAACAGTTCAAACCAAGGGCCCACAAAGTAGAGACCCAAACCAAGCAGGAGCTGGGTGTGTCCACTGATGAGGGACAGTTTGGCCAATAAGGTCATTTTTGAATCGGTTCCTGAGGCCCCTGAAATGCGGCGGTAAATGGCCAAAAGAACCAAAGCAATGGTAGCCAGCAAAAAGAGGTAAGCAACCGTTCGGTGCGTGTGAAGTAGTCCTGTGTACACGATTAAATGCGTTTAGTCTTTCCCAAAGGTAGTTCAATAAAAAATCGTCCCCACCTTTGCACTTGATAAAGCATCCCCACATGTCGAAGAAAAATGCCCCCATACGCAAGCGCGACATCCTCGAATACCACGAAGGAAGCCGTCCGGGAAAGATCGAGGTCATTCCGACTAAACCTTCCAACTCACAACGCGACCTAAGCATCGCGTATTCCCCCGGCGTAGCCGAGCCCTGCTTGGAAATTGCTGCGAATCCCTCGGATGCCTACCGCTACACGGCCAAGGGCAATTTGGTGGCGGTCATTACGAATGGAACGGCGGTATTGGGGCTCGGAGACATTGGTCCGCTGGCCTCCAAACCCGTGATGGAGGGCAAGGCCGTTTTATTCAAAATTTTTGCAGACATCGACGTTTTTGACCTCGAATTGGATACCAAGGACCCCGAGAAGTTTATCGAAACAGTCAAAATTCTCGCCCCCACCTTCGGCGGCATCAACTTGGAAGACATCTCTGCGCCCGAGTGTTTTGAAATTGAAAAGCGCCTCCGAGAGGAGTTGGATATCCCCATTATGCATGACGATCAGCACGGTACCGCCATTATTACGGGTGCGGCCCTGTTGAACGCTTTGGAAATTGTCGGCAAGGATATCTCCAACGTGAAGGTGGTCTTCAATGGAGCAGGTGCCAGTGCGATTTCCTGCGCCACCTTGTACTTGTCTTTGGGCGTTAAGCCGGAAAATCTGCTCATGTGTGATTCCAAAGGGGTTATTCATTCCGAGCGTACGGGACTGACGCATGAAAAGCTGGGCTTTGCCCGGGATACGCCCTTGCGTGAATTGTCCGAAGCCATCGCTGGTGCTGATGTCTTCGTTGGGTTGTCGAAAGGCAATATTCTGACCCCGGAAATGATCTTGACCATGGCCTCGAACCCCATCGTGTTTGCCTTAGCCAATCCAGACCCCGAGATTCAGTACGAGTTGGCCAAAGCCACACGGGATGATTTGATCATGGCCACGGGCCGCAGCGACAATCCGAACCAAGTCAATAATGTTCTAGGTTTCCCCTACATTTTCCGGGGTGCCCTGGATGTCCACGCGACGCAAATCAACGAACCCATGAAATTGGCGGCAGTTCGCGCTATTGCGGAGCTAGCCAAAGAGCCCGTGCCGGAGATTGTCAATTTGGCTTACGGTAGCCGCAATATGACATTTGGACCCGACTACATCATACCCAAACCCTTTGACCCCCGCTTGATTTATACGGTCTCATCGGCCGTAGCACGCGCCGCCATGGAGTCGGGGGTAGCCAAGACCTCCATCGCCAATTGGGATGCCTATGAAGAGGAATTGCGCAGTCGTTTGGGTCGTGATGATAAGTTCATCCGCTTGGTGATGGAAAAGGCGAAGAGGAACCCCAAAAAGGTAGTCTTCAACGAGGCGGATAATTATCGCGTACTGAAAGCCGCTCAAATTGTGATGGAAGAGGGCATTGCAGAACCCATTCTCTTGGGTGATGCGAGCCGAATTCAGGCCTTGAATGAGGAGTACTCCCTGGGGCTAGAAGATGTGCAAATCATTGATGTAAAGTCCTTCCACGTTCCACGCATTACCGAATATGCGGAGGAATACTACAAGGGGCGTCAGCGCAAAGGCGTGGGGTTGGATGAAGCTCGCCGGAACATGCGCAATCGCGACTACTATGGACCCATGATGGTTCGCATGGGGGATGCGGATGCCTACATCACCGGCTCCATGGTCAAGTATCCGCGCGCCGTCAAGCCCGTCCTAGAAATCCTGGGACCCAAGGATCACAGCCGCACCGTGGCGGGGGTCTATGTCATGTTGACCAAGCGCGGGCCCCGTTTCTTTGCGGATACCACCATGAACCAAGACCCTTCCGCCGACCGGGTGGCTCAGATTGCCTGCGAGGCCGCCGCCATGGTACGCAAAATGAATATCGAACCCCGGGTGGCCCTATTGAGTTACTCGAATTTTGGCTCTTCTGCGGAGGGAAAAACTCCCCGTAAGATGCGTGAAGCGCTCAACTTGATACGCGAGCGCGAGCCCGGCCTGATCGTTGACGGTGAGATGCAAGCCAACTTTGCAGTAGACAACACCCTGCTTCAGGAACAATTCCCCTTCAGTGATTTGGTCGGGAAGGAGCCCAACATCTTTGTATTCCCCGGATTGAGCTCCGCCAACATTTCCTACAAACTCTTGCAATCTATGGGGAGCATGGAGGCGGTGGGTCCTTTGCTCATCGGTCTAAACTACCCCGCGCACGTTTTGCAGCTGGGCTCCAGTGTACGGGAAATTGTGAATGCTGCTGCTATGGCTGTGATTGACGCGCAGTCGCGGGAGGTAGCTGACTAAAGCCGATCGCTGCAACCAGGGCAATTCCTGTACAAAGCCACCAAAGGGAGGCATAGCCAGCTCCGGCAATCATCCGCGTTCCAATGATGGGAGCGAGGATATGTCCGAGGGCATAGGTCGCTGCATATATACCCAAGTATCGGCCACGGGATGCTTCGCCGGCTCGAAGGGTGATCCATGAAATCATAAAGGGCATAGCGAGAATTTCGGCAATACTCAAGATCCCCATAGAAACGAACAAGTTGGGCACGCCATCTAATAGGTTGAGACTCGCGAAGGAAATGGCCAGAACGATGCAACCCAAGGCGATAGCAAAACGCGGTTTGATCCGGTTCTGCGCCCAGTTGACAAAGACCATTTCACAACCCACAACGAGAACTCCATTCGCCCCGAGCAATAGGCCAATCATTTCTTCCGATAAGTGATACTCGCCGCGGTAATACAAAGGCAAGGAGGCGACTAATTGAAAGAAGACGATGGCAAAAAGGAGGACGAGGGCTGAAAATGCGAGGGCGCTCCGATCGCGAAAGGGCGATTTTCCTTTGGGTTTGGTCTCGCGGGCCTGACGAGGCTGACGTTTGCGGAAGTAGGCGGTAAAGAGAATGCCCGCCCCAAAGCAGGTCAAAGCATCGGCCCAAAACAGTCCTTGGTAGTTCATCGCGGCGATGAGCCCTGCGGCCGCGGGCCCGAGGGAAAAGCCCAAATTGATCGCCATGCGGTTCAGGCTAAAGGCCTTGGTGACATTTTCGGGTTTGGCATATTCAAATACCGCCGCGGAGTTAGCCGGTCGAACCATGTCGGCCACGGCCGTGAGCGAGAAAATACCCAAGCATAACAGCCAAAAAGAAGAAACAAAGGAGAGTCCTAAGAATAAAATACTCCCGCCAAACAGCGCAAAACTTTGGACTTTGTAGCTCCCTATGCGGTCCGTCCAATACCCGCCATTGAAGGCCCCCAGCATGGAGCCCGCCCCAAAGCAGGCCATGACATACCCCGTATCCTCCAGGCTAAAACCTAAGCCTTCCGTCAAATAGAGACTTAAAAAAGGCAGAACCATGGTCCCTGCTCTATTCACGAACATCACGGTCGCAAGGACCCAAGCTTCTGGTGACAGTCCGCTGAAGGCCGCTTTATAGCTTTGAAGGGCTCTATGAATCGGGTTTTGAATGGGCATGCGGAGGCAAAGGTACCGCCCAAAAGCCCCTGGTCTTTTGCTATCTTCACCCGAATGAAGCGCATCCTTTCGATTTTGCTATTGTGCAGTGCCGCAGTTGGGTGGGCGCAGAATGACCCGCACCTCCTCCACGGCTTTGGGTATGATTATTCCATTGGTGTTCCGAGGAATAACGCGGGACAGTTGTTCATAGGAAATGGCATCTCCTATGTGCCCCGATATGTCAAGCCCTTCAATAATGATATGAGCGTGGGGGTGAGTCTGCCTGTAGGTGCGGCCTTTGTCCAGTCCATGGTGACCGGGGCGGGTGCTTTTGGTGCCAATTATGCTGTGTGTGTTGACTTCGCCGCGGGCATGGGATCTACCCAGTCCTCTGCTAAAATGCTCGGGGTTTTCTTTGGCCTTGGTTTGGGTAGTTACGATGTATACTACTTCGATATTTTTGGAACGACCCGGGACGCGCATTATGGCCCCTATGTTCAGGCGGGTTTTCGATTGCCGTATTATGGTCAGGATGTGACCGTCGTCCTATCCAATTGGCGAGGAATCAATGCCAATAACGGACGATCTCAGGTCTTTGCCCTCAAGCTGATCTATGAATTTTTCTGAGGATTAATTCCCGGATAAAAGTTTTTTGACCGCCTCGGCGACCGCCTTTCCCTCTGCTTTCCCCGCCATGGCTTTGCTACAAATGCCCATGGCCTTTCCGAAGTCCCCGGGCCCAGAGGCACCGACTTGGGCGAGTAAAGGCTTGAGGGCCTCTTCCAAAGCTGCGCCTTCGATCATTTCGGGCAGATAACTTGCAATCACCGCGAGCTGTTCTTCCTCGATCGTCGCCAAATCAGACCGGTTTTGTTGATTGTAAATGTCCGCGGATTCTTGACGTTGTTTTTTCAATCGCTGCAGAACAGCTACTTCCTGCGCTTCCGTGAGCGATCCCCGGTTCCCTACATTGGACTTTTCCATGGTCAAGGCCGTTCGTATGGAGCGAATAGCTTCGAGGCGCACTGTGGCCTTGGCCCGCATCGCCTCCTTGAGGTCATGCGTTAATTGGGTTTCCAAAAGGTCAGTCGACATTATCGTGGAGAAATGAATTATGTGCGCGGAATTCTATGTCTTTCTTGTCTCCACTAATGCCCGTCTGTCCGAGGCTTGATTCTTTCGAATAGGCTTTAGGCGCAACGTCCATGCCTTTGCGCTCGTAGCTGGGGGTGGAATCGAGTTCTTGCTCCGACACCATAGCCTGTACCGTGTTCTGGAAACTATGGTTATAATTCTGAAGGTAGGCACGTCGCTCTGCGGAAAGCCGTTGAAGCTGTTCTCGGCTGATGGGATCGTTTTCGGGGTCGATGGAAATAGGCCCTTTTGGGGCTTGTTGGACCACCTTCAGTTCAAAGCCTGACTCATCAGGCGCCGTGAATGTGGGCGCAGCTTGGCGTTCCGCGGTCTCAGGGAGGGATGTGGGAAGTGCCGCTTCTGGATCTAGCGTGGGTTGAACGCTAGAATGGACGTGCACTTCTTCCGTGACTTCCAAAACTTCCTCGTCTTCTGAAGCCCCTTTCGCCATGGGGGAATCAGAGGTAGCTATAACCGGATTATCGGAAACTTCCGGGGCCTCCTCGGGAGAGGCGGAAAGGGACGCCTCTAAGGCGCGCAAATCCTCGAGGTTAAAGGTAGATACCTCTCGGCGGCTCGGGGGAATTTCTACTTCGGAAGTGGGGGCATCGAACGCGGAATCATCGTCTTCTTCGGGATGCTCAGCGTCCCGCATCTCAGGTTCTACATGTGTGTCAGCCTCCAGAGGTGATATCTCTGAAGAAATCCCGTGCGATTCTCTTTCGGCGATGGCATCCTCCGCCTTGGGCGTGTCGCTCATTCCTACATCCACAGTTGGTGATAAATCGATGATTTCCGGGATAGAAGGAGTGGGGACTTCAGGGATGAATTCATCTTCTGGCGCATCCAAACTAAACGCGTCAAACCGGTCGTCCGAATCCCATTGGAAGGAAGGGCGGTCTTCGTCCTCCAATTCATAGACGCTCCCTTCCTCTTGTTCGTCGGTGGGCTCCCCGGGAAGAGGGTTTTCAAAATCCCATTCTACCGTATGACTCATGTCAAAGGCTGGGGCCTCATAGGCGGGCGTTTCATCTTCAGGCTCCTCAGCCACAGGACCATCCCAGAGAGTCGTCTCTGTATCGTCCCGATTCGGCGGCACATCTGAATCCGCTTGAGCCATTGGGGCGTCTATTTCCAAGGACTCCTCCCAAGCCGGGGTTTCCGAATCGGCCGTGGAGAAAGTCGGATCCTCTTCTCGGAATTCAGAGGACTCTTTGTCTTCGAGCTGGTGCACGACAGGTTCGGAATCTTCCGGTGTATGAGTCACCGCCTCTAAGGGCTGTTCTGCAATGGGAATGACCACGGGGTTATGTCGACTGGCGGATTTGGGATCTTCCGGAAGGGGTTGATCTTCGATGGCATCGAAGAGGTCAATTTGGGCGTTCGGGGCAGAGGTCGCCTTCGAAGTAGGAAGCTTAGGCACTTCATTCAGGGGCTTCTCGCCATCCAAATCGTAGACAATCGTCTCAGGAACCGCGGGGGAAATCGTGCCGACGGGATTGCTGGCACTAAAGCCCGTCGCAATGACGGTCACTTGAACGGCGTCTCCCAAATGTTCATCTTCACCGATACCCATGATGATATCGACTTGACGTCCCGCTTGATCTTGGATGTAATCGTTGATTTCTCCGATTTCGTCGAAGGTGATTTCATGTTGTCCGCTCCCAGAAACGATGAGTAAGAGTACGTGTCTCGCACCATGGATGTGGTTGTCGTTGAGCAGTGGAGAGTCCAGGGCGTCTTGAACGGCGGTCATGGCGCGATCTGGACCACTGGCCTTGGCCGAACCCATGATGGCCGTTCCTGAGTTGTGGAGCACCGTGCGGGCATCGCGCAAATCGATGTTTACACTGTAGTGATGCGTGATAACTTCCGCTATGCCCTTGGCTGCGGTGGCCAGCACTTCATCGGCTTTGTTGAAGCCCGCTTTGAAGCCCAGGTTTCCATAGACTTCGCGAAGCTTGTTGTTGTTGATCACGATGAGCGAATCAACATTCTCTTTGAGTTTTTCTACGCCAGCCTCCGCTTGGCGTTGACGCAAACCGCCCTCAAATGCGAAGGGTGCGGTAACGATGCCCACGGTCAAAATGCCGAGCTCGCGCGCGGCCTTGGCGATCACCGGAGCGGCCCCCGTTCCTGTACCGCCACCCATGCCCGCCGTGATGAAGACCATCTTGGTTTGGCTTTGGAGAGCGGCTTGGATCACTTCATAGCTCTCCAAGGCGGCTTTCTCCCCGATTTGAGGATTGGCGCCAGCCCCCAAACCTTCGGTCAAGTCAGCACCGAGCTGAATTTTGGTTTCCACGGGGCTGTGGGCCAGTGCCTGTGCATCTGTGTTGCAGACAATAAAGTCCACCCCGCGGATGCCCTGCAACTTCATGTAGTTGACGGCATTGGAACCACCCCCCCCGACACCGATCACTTTGATGACGGAGGAACGGTGCTTGGGTAGGTCGAAATCGAGCGTATCAGACATAGTATAGGGTAGGGATCATTCGTCAATCATGTCAATAAACTTGTCTGCCCAACGTTTGAACCAATTGCTCTGATTCGGGCTGACAACAGGAGCTTTGCTGCTTTTCGATGCTTCGGTCGTGGCTAATTCGGTGTTATCGTCTTCCTCAGCATGGTCCAGGAGGTGGTCAAAGCGTGATTCATCCGAGCCCACTTCCTCCATGGGTAGGCCAGAGTCATCGACCAACTCCAATTCGGTGACAATCGGCTCTGCCGTATCCTCCATGACCTCGACAAAGTCTACCTCTTTGCGGCTGTTCAAGCCCTGCATCAACAGACCCACTGCGGTCGCGTAAATGGGGGAATTCAAGGGGTTGGTGGCTTCCAATGAGGCGAGGTGCTCGTTGGGGTATCCCACACGCGTGTCCAACCCCGTCAAGTACTCCACCAATTGCTTGATGTGCTTTAGCTGGCTGCCGCCGCCTGTGATCACGACGCCAGCGATGAGCTTCTTGGAAGGTTGGTCGTAGCCATAGTTTTTGATCTCGGTGAAGACCGCATTAATAATCTCGGTCGAGCGAGCATGGATGATGCGGCTCAAGTTTTTGAGGCTAATTTCCTTGGGATCGCGTCCGCGCAGGCCGGGGATGGCCACGATTTCATTCTCCTTGTTCTCACCGGGCCAGGCACTTCCAAAGCGGACCTTCAGTGTTTCGGCTTGCTTCTCGATGATGGCGCAGCCTTCTTTGATGTCACTGGTGATGATGTTCCCACCGTGGGGGATGACGGCGGTATGGCGAATGATGCCATCCTTGAAAATGGCTACGTCTGTGGTGCCACCTCCGATATCTACGAGCACGACACCGGCCTCCTTTTCCTCTTGACTCAACACCGCATCGGCGCTGGCCAGCGGCTCGAGGTTGACGGTGTGCAGATCGAGATTCGCGCTCTTTACGCAGCGGGCGATGTTTTTGATGCTGGTCAGCTGGCCAACGACAATATGGAACGACGCTTCGAGTCGTCCTCCGTACATGCCGCGGGGCTCCTTGATGTCCCCTTGGCCGTCCACCTTGTATTCTTGGGGCAGGACGTGGATGATTTCCTCTCCGGGCATCATGGCGAGCTTGTGCACGTTTTCGGTGAGGCGGTCCAAATCCGCATCTTCAATGACCTCCTCTGCATCTTCCCGGGTGATGTAGTCACTGTGCTGTAGACTGCGGATATGCTGTCCTGCAATGCCTACGGCCACGGATTTGATATTCAAGCCGGCGCTTTGTTCGGCGAGTTCCACAGCCTTTTCGATGGACTCGATCGTCTGCGTAATGTTGACCACCACGCCACGCTGAACCCCGAGGCTCGGCGCCGTACCATGCCCGATAATTTCAATTTTTCCGAACTCATTGTGGCGCCCGATGAGGGCAACAATTTTGGTGGTTCCGATGTCTAGGCCAACAGCAATACGGTGAGTCTTCATGGGTCAATCGATAAATTCATAAACAACTTGGCCGGCAAAGCGCACATCCATCCAGCGCAGGCTATCCAGGGATTTGGCCTGGAGCAATTGGGCATAGAGGGAGTGAGCCTTGTGGGCTTTTTCATCAAATCGGGAGGCCGCCCCCCAGCGGATCGCATGAGGGTGCCAATCGGGGTAAGCGGTGTAGCGGCCACGGTCATCGCGGTCCAAGGCAGACCAACCTCCGGGGAAGGCCGGATGCGTGGTTGCGTGGCTGAGCATTTGCAGGGCTTCGACGCGCTGAAGGGAGTCTTCGAGGCCCGTTAGTAGCGGCAATCGCGCGGTCGCATGCGCCGAAAGGGGGAAAGTCCCTCCCGATTCATCGACGTACATCATGTCTAATCCGTTGGCCATGCGCGCTTTAGCTTCTTTTTGGACAATCTCCACATGGAGTACTCCTTCCCATGTTGAAAATACCTCGGCGCCCAGCACCAGCGGGTGTTTGCGCAAGTTTTCTTCTAACAATGGGATGTTGATTTCTGCCCGAGTCACGGAATCCCAGGGGGCCCCCGCCTCGCGGAGCAGATTTTCCAGGTCTTCTTTTATCAGAAAGTGTTGATTTTCAGGAGTATGTATGTGCAATTGATAGCCCAAAATAGGACGGCTTTCTCGGAGGGATTGGCTGCTCAAAAGGGCAAATATTCCCCCGACCAACACCATGGCCCACGTAAGGACGACAACGATGCGCTTAAACCAGGTCATGAGGCAGCTTGATGAAAGTGTTCAACGAGAGGTTCGACGAGGCGGTCAATGTCCCCAGCGCCCACGGTCAATTTTATGGCTTCGGGTTGGGCCAAAAGCCAATTCAACCCTTCGGATTCGGGGACGAAACAAGCCCCAGAAATCCGAGCGACGAGGACTTCCGAGGTGATGCCAGGGATGGCCGCTTCCCGAGCGGGATAGATGGGCAGGATGCCCACGCGATCGGCCTGTCCTAAGGCTTCCGCAAATCCGGGCATAAAGTCCCGGGTGCGGCTGAAAAGGTGGGGCTGGAACAAGAGTGCGACCGGCTGCCCAGGATACAGACTATGCACGGCATCCAATAGACGCGTGATCTCCGTGGGGTGATGTGCATAGTCGTCGATGTAAGCCTGTCCCGGTGCGGTCCAGCGCACGTCAAAACGGCGCCGAACCCCAGTGAAGCTGGAAATGCCCTGGGCAATCTCCTCGGCGGACAGCCCGACGTGGTGCGCGAGGCAGGCCGCCGCAACGGCATTTTCGATGTTGTGCATCCCCGGCAGTCCGGCTTGAACATGGTCCACCCGGTCCTCGCCGAGCACCAACGTGAAGTGTTGCTTACCATTTTCGACCCGCACATTTTCAGCCCGGTAGGCTTGGTGCCCCAGGCCGTATTCGACGCCCGATACCCCGGAAGTGGAGGCACTTCGGTACACGTGGGCACATTGGCCGGCAAAGAGCCCAAAGGCTTCGGCAACATGCCCCGCATCTCCATAAACGTCCAAGTGGTCGGCATCCGTCGAGGTAATCACGGCCGCCGTCGGATGCAAGTGCAAAAAGGACCGGTCAAATTCATCCGCTTCCACCACGGTAATCTCCGCCGGGCCCGGCAAAAAGTTGCTTTGTAGGTTACTCGAAATGCCCCCCAAGAAGGCCTGAACAGGCCGCCCCGATTGGTTCAAAATCCAGGTGAGCAGACAGGAAGTGGTGGTCTTGCCATGGGTTCCTGCCACCGCCAAGCAGGTGCCGTCATTCGCCAACATCCCCAAGAAGGCCGCCCGCTTCATGACCGTCTGTCCGCGTTCCAAGGCCTGCCTCAATTGCGGGTGCTGTGCGGGGATGGCCGGGGTATAAATGACCCAGGTCGCGGTATCCGCCGGCGCGGCCTCGGGGCGATCGTCAAACCGGACGCGCGCACCTTCCGCCCTCAGCGCATCGGTCAAAGGACTGGGCGTTTTGTCATAGCCCGAAACCGACATACCCTGAGCCAAAGCCCAACGCGCTAAGGCGGACATCCCAATGCCTCCGATGCCCAAGAAATCTATGGCGCGTGGCATCGTCATGGCTTCCAAGTCCAAAGGCGTTCGACATGATCCACAATCTCTTGCGCGGCGCGCGGCTGCGCCAGCGCCCGGGCCCCAGCCCGGAGGCCCTCCAGCTTGGCGGAATCGTTCAAATAGTCCATCACCAGAGCAGTCACCTGGGCGGCGTCTCGCTCGGGCACATGGAGGGCCGCGCCGCGGTCGTGCAGGCTCAATGCGTTGTGGGTTTGATGGTCTTCGGCCACATTGGGCGAGGGAATC
>Ga0115557_1001560_pt1 | contig 15823 bp, 13 predicted proteins | sample COGITO_mtgs_1104_FD_87280 | JGI IMG/M metagenome (GOLD analysis project Ga0115557, IMG submission 87280) | Pelagic marine microbial communities from North Sea - COGITO_mtgs_110421 | ecosystem: Environmental > Aquatic > Marine > Epipelagic | place: Germany:Helgoland, sampling site Kabeltonne...
CTTATGAAGTTTCCAATCACCCCTCTGACACTCCCGATTACAATACACTGCCAATCCACAGCGCCCGCATTTCTGCAGCTTGGTGGGCAGGGTCTCCTCACCGCGACCGCAGTACCAACAGCAGCGGGACTGGGTTTCAGATGCGAGAGAAAGACTGCCCATGTTTAGGGTGATATTGTCGCTCATTGCAGGGGTAGGACAGGATGGTCTGACAGAAAATTCGGCGGCACTAGTGAGAAGGTGAGAAGAGATATTGAGGATTAAATGGCGTGATTGCGAGCGCGTTGAGTAAGGTAAGGAACACAGGAATGCGGTTTTATAGGGTGTTGGCGCAGCTAGCTGTGTAGGGAGGGAGCCCTCTTGTCGTCCGCCTCTTGTCGCGATCAAACTACCCAGATCAAACCAAAAATGCCATCTTCTGTCCAACCTGTCGCGTCCAGCAATACCCAACTCTTTGTCGACCCTCTCCTGCGGGATCTAGTTGCTTCTACCGTCGCCAAGCAGGACTCTCCTCCTCTTTCGGTGGATGACTTTTTTGGTTCCTTTGCGTCGTTTTGCGAGAAGAATATGGATCGTAACGGTGAACTGCTTCAAGAGCGCTACAGGATGCAAGAGGAAATTGACGCCTACAACAAATTACACATGAATGATGGCAACGATTATGTTGAGAACGAATCTTTTTTGAAGCAGATTGGGTACCTCTCTGATCCGCCTCCCTCCTTCAGTGTGACAACTCCAAATGTCGATGCAGAGCTGCTGACTTGTGCGCCACAGCTTGTTGTCCCTGTAGATTCTGCACGATTCGCGCTGAATGCTGCAAACGCACGTTGGGGGGATTTGTTTGATGCTCTCTATGGAACGAATGCGATCGATGGAGAGCGTTCGAAGTCTTCTGACATTGACCTTGAGAGAGCAGGCCGAACGTTTGATTTTGTAAATGCTGTCTTTGACGACATTATTCCTTTTAGATCGGGGGAAAAGTGGGGTGACCTCGAGGAATTGCCTACTGATGTGCTTTCTCACCCAAATTTAGTTGGTTATTCATCTGGATCTGGATCTGGTTCTTATGACAGTCTATTGTTCGTTCACAATGGCCTCCACCTAATAATTGTTATCGATGGGTCGTCAGAAATTGGAAAGCTTCATCCTTTGAACATTTCATCTGTTCTGCTCGAGGCTGCCCTAACGACAATTTTGGATTGCGAAGATTCTGTCGCGGCAGTAGACGCTGAAGACAAATGTCGCGTCTATCAAAACTTGATTGGGCTGTTCCGAAGGGATTTAACTTGCCAAGTGCGGGGAAAAGAGCGAATTCTGGCGGATGAGAAGGTATTTGTGGATGCCAAGGACGGGACACAAATCGAGCTGCCGGGTTGCTCTCTCTTGCTCGTGAGGAATGTTGGCATGGCAATGTATACCGACGTTGTTACTTTTCAGGGAAAGCCAGTTCCTGAAGCGTTCCTGGATCTTTTTATGACGACCCTTGCCGGTTCTCATGACCTCGCCAACAGCCACCCCACAAACTCCAACTCGAGAAAAAAGAGCATTTACATCGTCAAACCTAAGCTGCACGGCAGCGAAGAAGCAAAATTCAACGTGGATTTGTACGCTCAGGTTGAGGAGATCTTCAAGCTTCCGCCGTTGACTCTGAAAATCGGAATAATGGATGAGGAGCGAAGGACCTCTGCCAACCTGTCGCGCTGCATTTATGAGGCGCGAGAACGGGTTTTTTTTATCAATACAGGGTTTCTGGATAGAACTGGCAGTGAAATTCGCGCTAGTTTTCACAGCGGAATCATGCAGCCAAAAAAACAGCTCGAAACGGCCGTTTGGAGGATGGAATATGAGCGTCAAAACGTCGATATCGGGATCCTTTCGGGATTGAATAGGTGCGGGCAGATAGGGAAGGGCATGTGGGCAATTCCTGACGACATGAAGACGCTCTTAGACACGAAACAGAACGATTTACTTGCTGGAGGGAGTACTGCATGGGTCCCAAGTCCCACAGGCGCCACGATTCATGCACTTCACTACCATCTCTTGAATGTGAAGTGCGTTCAGGCGAGGCTATTTGCCAGGAGGAGGCGGGACGAGGTAGCGTCACTGAGGAGGCTCCTTACTCCCCCGCTTATAGATAGAGAAAAGTTGACCACTGAAGTTGTAGCCCATGAGTTGAAATCTGCCGTTCAAGCAATCCTCGGCTACGTGGGAAGGTGGGTGTGCAAAGGCATCGGATGCTCGAAAGTTCCCGACCTAGCGGGGGTCGGCAAGATGGAAGATCGCGCCACGCTGAGAATCTCGGCCCAGCTCCTCAGTAACTGGCTTTTTCATGGCGTGATTACCCACGGCGATTTGGAGGCTGAGATGAAGAGAATCGCAGTCTTGGTTGCCGAACAAAACGGCGGGGAGATAGATCTTTCCCCGGACAGCTATGCCTTCAAAGCAGGGCAGGAACTCGCCATGGGGGGTGAAGCTGATGAGTACACCGAGACGATTTTGCACAAATACCGGCGGTTGGTTAAGCAAGCGTAAAAGAAGAAGTGGAAAAAATTTTGGACGACCCGTTATAACCCGTTACCCGTTATATATGCGCGAGGAGAAAAATAGATAGTGCGCTTAGCGCAAAAAAAGAAGTAAAAACATTTTGGACAGCCAAAAGCCAAATCTTCCCTCCCGTTTAATTACATTACAATATACGATGATGAGGAGGAGGAGACATCATAAATCAAAACCGATTCGATGTGCGCGACTTGGGGGTGTAGCTCTTGGCATCCTTCTTCTGGCCATTAGTGTTGCCGCTACCGCTGTCGCTGCCGCGTCCACTGGTTCTGGTAGGCTTGCCCTTCCTCTCTGCATGAAACTTGCGATCCTCCTCGCTCTTTTCGATGCCCTCTTGTGCCACCCGGCCGATAATGCTGGTGAGGTAGCTGCTAGGATTGTTAAGGTTTTCACCCCTAGATTCGACGTATTCAGTGAGGGCTTGTTGTACAGTATTCGCCGAGTGTCTCTTGCACAGATTAATTACGCCCTCGTCGAGTTCCCCCTCCTCCAGCTGCCCACTATCGGCGTACTCCTTTAGGATACGGCCCACCCTCTCATCGATTAGGGCGGTCTGATCATCCCGATAGCTCTTGAGTTTCTCAGCGCGCCGTGAGCTACCCTTGCCACCGCCGGCGCTCCTCTCTACGTTCATTCTCCGGCCGTTGAGAGTTGTGTGATGAAGTTTTAAGAGCTCGTAGAGCAACTCGGGATCAGTCGCCTCGACGAATGCCATGCCCCTAGATTTATGGGGAGGGTCCTTGCCGGTGAGGATCCGAATCGTTACGTCCTTCGCTGCCTTATTGCCGCACTCCTTTTTTATGTGCTCTAGTAGATTCTCTTTCGTCGTTTCGAACGATAGCTGCCCGACGAACACAATCAGTGGGTTCCTTGTCCTGTTTGTATGGTGTGATTCTTTTCCCCCGTTCAGCGCGTCGTCGTGGCCGGACTCTTCCTCCTCCTCCTCCTCCTCCTCCCGGGCTTTCTTCTCTTTTCTGAGGTCCTTGACGTCCGTGTTGGTCTCCTCCGCTTCTATTGCTTCCAACTTTCGCTTATACTTTCGACGTTCCTTCGCGTTCATGCCAGCCGGTGGCGACGAAGGAATTTGCTGTTGTCCTTGTTCTCGTTGTTCTTGAGAAGGATGGGAAGTTTCTCCGCTTTCAGCTTGCCTGTCATTTGCCTGCTCCGGGTTATCTTCTGGGATAGGAATACCAAGGGCCTTCATCTTTCGCTTGTAGGCACGGCGCTCTTTGGACGTCATACTTGTCATATCCTCAATGGGGTGGTTTCCGGGTGAAGGAGAGGAAGCTTGGGGGGATGGTGGTTCTTCACCAGCGTCACCAGCGTCACCAGCGTCACCAGACTCACCAGACTCACCAGACTCACCAGCGTCACCAGCGTCAGGAACCGTATAGCATTCGCCGCGCTTTTCTGCACGTAGTTTGTTTCGCCGTATCTGAGCCAAGCTCTTCTTCTTACCCATGGTGGAATGAATCGTTGGTGGAAGAAAGGCACAGAGTTAAATTAATCGAAGAATGAATCGTTCCAGGTGTCCGAAATTGGTTTTTGGGCCGCTTCGAATATCTTAATCGGGTTGTCTAACCCTTATTTCGTCTGTGGGGTGAGTTTATCGCTGGTTGGTGGAACAAACATCGAAACTTTCTTTTGGGTCATTTTAGGTCAATTTTTCAACATTCATCTGTTTTCCCCAATTACTCTGATCCAGTATTTCTGGGGGGGCTCCAAGTGTGTCTTAATTGCGAAAGGAGACTGGTGTATTGGATATGCTTCGAGCTCAAGTCCATTCCAGTCATTCTGGTGCGAATGGGAGGGGCGTTAGCCTTAGCGCCGAGGACAATTACGATAAGAATGGGAAAAAAGGCAGCCTCTTCCCCGTCGTTCGCAATTGGGTGGTTTGCCTCTGCCTTGGGTTTTGCTGCATCTGGGCTGTCCTCGATTCCCGACAGCGTTCAAAAGTGAATGAGTACGCGCACACGATAGAGGAGCTACTGCTGGGGCACGAGGAGAGCTCTTTTAGTTCTTCCCAAATCCCTGGAAAAGAAAACGACGCCGGTGCGCTAGAAAGTCACCCTATTCAATTCGATTACACGGCGGCTGAGAAAATCCCACTTGACGTGGAGCTCTCCAACGGGGTGCCCACACTGGATGGGAGCTATCCCAAGATGCGGCCTCTGGGGGAGATCCTAAGATCGTGGGACCAGAATAACATCGACAATCCTCCCATGCCCTTCTTGGAGGAGCTGGCTTCGTTCGACTACCAGGTGGAATCAGAGATGGCAACGGCACTAGAGTACAGGAAGGCAGAGCTTCCCTTCAAGGTTCACAACATTAAGACGCTGACGGATACATCACAGCGCTGGACGGATAAGTTCCTGAGGAAGCAGTTCTCGACGCAAAGTAGTGGGGGGCTATTCAGAGGAGCTGCGCCGAAGAGGCACTACTTGGTTGAAACTTCCATCCTGGAGAACAATTTTTTCATTTGGTACGACCCCCGGGCGGTGCAGAACGAGAGGATACTCAAGAAGTTCAACTTCAGGAAGCCGCAGCTCGATACTGGCTGGGATTTCGATGAGTGGTTAGATCATGCCCGTTCGGCGGACGCGCATTCAATCTCGCATGAATCCCCTCATTACTATTTGCAGACGGGGATCCCTGCCAAGAAGCGCAAGGAACTTCTGGATGGCAAGGGAGCTGATAAGAACTACCCTTTCATCACGGAGGGTCTGCCGTTCTTTCGGAGCGGACAGGATAACTTCTTTGTTTTCAACTTCGACGAGAACAAGGGGATCCAGTGCCGATTTGGGGAGCGGGGAGTGACTGCTGCTACTCACTACGACAGCGGGAGGAACTCCATCGCCATGATCAAGGGAGCCAAGCGATACATTCTTTCCCCGCCGCGGGGGTGCGAGAAACTGTCCATCGAGACGGACAAGAAGCATCCGTCCTTTAGGCACAGCCTACTCAATTTTGCCCAGATTAAGGGGTGCAGTGACGAAAAATATGTCCAGGGGGAAGACGGCATGGAGGAGAAATTGGCTCTAGCGGCGACTGCACCAACGGTGGAAACGATTCTTTCCGAGGGTGAGATCCTGTACATACCTTCCTATTGGTTCCATTATATCATATCCCTCCAGACAAGCGTGCAGTGCAACAGTCGTTCCGGTCAGCCGGATGAGGATAAATATGACACGAGCCTATTTGGGGGAAAGTTTGCGATTGAAAAGTGTTTGTTTGGGCCGGATAGTAGAAAAAGGGAAACAGGCGAGACACCTCATGACACGCAGCACTCCAGATCACACCTTCATTAGTTTTAGGGATGGAGGCTCATGAGTAAGGATAATTCACTTGAAGAAAAGAGAAGAAGAAAAGAGAACAAATTGACAAACAAACAAACAAACGCCTGCGAGCGGTAGAAAAAAACAAGAGCAGCTATTTATTGGGAATAAAGTTCCTATTTTCCTAATCGCCAACCCCCCTCCCCGCCCCCCCGCAAGTTTCTACCTTAACCTCTAACCTGCCCTCTACAGTGCCGTCCCAGCTATTAACCTCCCGTTTGCAGTATCGCATGTCATGTCATGGGCTCCCTCGTCAACTTCCCGCTACCGGGCCCGCAGGATATGGAGGCGGCGGAGGGGAGGAGGATGAAGATAGTGGCGATTTTCATGGTTGGGGGATGACCTTGCGTTCCTTCCCGACGCTTCCTTCCACCTTGCATCAACCAACCGCTTTCGTTAAAGACAGCTTTTTTCGCCCTAATAATTTCCTATTTCCCAAGAAAAGTGATGAAGAGTCCCTCCGCGAAAATATTATGAAGAATACGTGCAGACTGGAAGTAACTCAAGGTTTTCAGCAGAGCGCATTGATGTGAGATGGCCGTTTTCATTCTGAGACAACTAGGGTAGATTGGCACAATTAAAAAATACCCCACGTGAACCAGTTCCTCTACTTTCTGCTGCTGCTGGGTTTTTAATTCCTCCCGTTACGGTCACCCCCATCATCCCACCACAACTCCCCCAACTCTCGTAACACAACTTTACATACCCACGGCAGTATGCCCACCCCCCTGCCAACCCCTACATCCACCCGCGCGGTAACTGCTGCCGCCCGCAAGATTTTAGACGAGCGAAACACTCGAAAAGCTGCTGAGCAAAATGCCCAGCTTCTCTCCAACCGGATCCAACACCTCAAGGACGAGGTGGTCAGGGCATCACGGCGGGCTGAGGAGGCGTCGAGGAGGAAGAAGGAGATAATAGAGCTGAAGAAGGAGGCTGACAAGAGAAGGGATGTCATCAAGATGCGGAGGGAGGGTAGGGAAAAGGGGAAGAAGCTTGATGTAAAAGAGGTGAGTTAACAAGTTCCAGGTGCACCGGGTGCTGGGCTCCGGGGCTCTTCTCTCCTGGCAACTGCGGTGGCTAGTACTCACTCTGTTCAATCGCAATTTTTTCGCGCTTAGGAGGGATTTTATGGGACGTGGGTACCCGGGGGTAAACACTTGAAAGTGGATTACCCGGACGGGATGGATGCAGCTGAAATCAGCAGGCTTATCAAGAAGAGGGAGGAGGACATTCTCAAGAAGAACAGATCCAAGATTGCTGAGATTCGCAAACGGGAGGAGGATATGGCCAAGAAAAAGAAAATGGAAGAGGAAAAGAGAATCAAAGCTCTGAGGGACCAATTCCGAAAGAAGATGGAGGCTGAGAAGAAGAAGAGGGAGGAGGCGGAGAGTGTGGTAAATAAGTTGGAGGAGGAGGAGATGAGGCTCATTGAGGTGCTCAGGAAGACACAGCAAGTGCAAGCCAATGCTTATGAAGGTCTCAAGGAGACGATCGTGGGAGGAGAGGAGAAGAAAGAGGAATGAGCCATTCTCAGTGTTGGATGCCTCTGCTGCCATTTTCGTCTTGGAAAGGGAGTGTGTGATTGAATTGTAGTTGCAATAATTGTTGCTATTTTGCTAAGAAAATGAGAAAGAAATAGCCGATTGCGCCATTATTGTGTCACAAACACAAAAAGTCGTCGCCTTTTAATGCTACGCGTGTTGTGTTCAATCATTGTCATCACACCATGTACTCATCGAAATCGAAATCATCGTCCTCCTCGCCCCTCTTCTCCTCCTCAATCCTTTCCTTCCAAACACTGTTGATTTCCTTGCCGACCCCGTCCCATACGCCGCCTTCCCCTACAGTGCTTTCCTCCTCTTCCACATCCCCGCCGACAATACTGCCACCAAAAACGCGCTGCCTCTCCCTCCTCACCTCCTCCAGTTTTTCTTCCGACAAACCCTCAACGGCAAACACACAACAAAGTCGGCTCGGCTTAAACACCTTAGCTTTGAACATAATTGTTGGTGGAACGTTGACAACGACGTAGTCTTCTTTCAAGTAATACTCGTCCTGGATCTCCAGGGGCATTCCATGGGGGGTAGCAGGGGAATATGGAACCGGCTCAAACAGGGTGCCATTGACGAATGTCGCAGAGGCAGCACCGGCGTTTTGGCAGACAGTGTCTATCATTCTGTACAGCAAAGAAGGAACGAGAGAGACAGTGGTGAGTGACTGTAAAGTCGACAGCGAAATGTTTAAGAAACAAACAGATAACTCACAAGGAGGAGGTCAAGTGGGAGTAAAGGTCAAAAGTCGCAATGGGGGACAGCGCGGAGAGCAGTGGGGAAGAAGGAGGCGTAAGGAAGCCCTTAATAGAGCCAGAGAGGGACGTTGAAGATGATTTTCCAGGTAGAAAGGTGAAGGCTATGGGAGAAAAAACATGTGGGATCTTGTGGTGGACGGTTTTGGCGGTGAATACGTAGCTTTCGTAGCTTAGGAGCAGTAGAAAGTATATAAGGAGCTGCATGTGTGTCGCGGAGGGCAATAAGGCCACAGGGACAGTAACAACGAGGCACAAATTTACGTTCCTTTCTACAATAGCGTTGAGGGATACGCAGGTTCTTTGGAATTCCTTTTTTTTTCAATGAAAGGATCCCGAGGCTGATGCGATGAAGAGGCTAGCTGAGGACAATTTGAATGTGAAGACAGGCTAGATCCCGTTAAAGCGATTATAATTTGTCGCCGACCGGGGTAAAAAAGGTTCTCCCGAAATAACGGCGGAATAGAAGAAATATCATGCAACGCGCTGTAGGCCGGTTCGGCTCGGTCGTCGCTGGATCCCTGGCCCTCGCAGCCTATTCCTGTCATATCCAGCAGGCGGCGGCTGAATCATCGTCATCTGTGAAAACTCTGTTCTCCTTAAAGGTAGCTCCGGACAAGGCGCTCGCCGAATTACGCACCACCGGCGTGGTTGTCCTGAGAAATAATGTACTCCCCGAGGCCGTCCTGCTATCTTTGGCCACTTCGTCCTCCTCGTCGACGATGATGGGGATAAAATCGGTGACAGCAGGACGATTTCACAAGAATCTTCTCGACAATGACGAGGTAGTAGATTCAGTTACCGAGTGTCTTTCTGTAATCCAACCTCTTTTGAGTCAGTATATAGACCATCAAAAGGTGTACATGTCTGAATGTCAGATAGTAACCGCTGTCGGCTCGAGCTCGGCAGAGGACCAGCCTTGGCACCGTGACAACTATTCCCCTTCTCTGTCCCTCTTCATTCCGCTCGGCCCAGTGAACGCTTCCAACGGTGCCACTGAGGTGATACATGGTAGCCATGGCGACGACTTCTCGAACTGGAGCAAAAAAACGCAGCCTGAGATGGAGCTGGGCGACGTCATGATTCTCGACGGCCGGAGCATACACAGAGGACGAGCAAACTATTCCGACGGCATCCGGCAGATTCTCGTAGTTCGTTATGACACGGTTGGCAACAAAGTGCCTCGTAGGGGCTTCGACGATATTATTAAAATGATGCAAGTTAGATTGAAGGTCTGGTGGTGGGAATGTGGTTTAGGGTAGTTTTGTCGATTTTCCATTAAAAAGTAGATAATCGTAAGAACAAGTATAGAAAGGAATAGAGATTAGTAACAAGTCGCATTATTTTTTTTACCTAACCAACATGCTTCTCTCGGTCAACCTAGAACATATTCCCGAAGAAGAACCTATGGCTAATTCCGAGAAGCAATCCATGAGCAATCCTTGCTGGGGGTTTCTTCGATATCATCGGCAACATATTCAGCGTCTACAACAGCACTGTCGTCGTCGCCGACAAGTTCCTCTCGGAAGCTTTCGGGTTCACCCTTGAAGACGTTTATAACAACGACTTCGAGATTGAAGTTGATGTAGTCAACATCTGGCAGGCGATCGGGGGAGACGAAGGCGCCCGCTCGTTTGTAAACGACCACCTCTTTGGTGGGAACGAGTCCCTTCATTTCATTCAAACCGGACAAGTGAAAGAGAACGACTTCTTCTACTTCAAGATGACGGAACACACTGCCCAGCACATGGCGTATCTCGCGAACCCACTGTGGTACACGCGTTGTGATGGGGTCCCCTTGAACGCGACCAACAATGGGGCGGCAAGTGGCGTCTACCCCCCCCCCGACACTCACATGAAGACGAGCTCCGACGGAAACGAGGCCTATTGGACCGACGCGAGCTTCGAGAGTTGCGAAGAGTACTGTGACTCGTTTCCCGGTTGTGTCGGCTTTGAATGGGAGGTTAGCGAAGACACGTGTCTGCTGTTCCACGATATTGTGAGGAAGCCCATCTTCGAGTCGATGGAGCACTTCAAGGATCGCCACTGCTACGAGAAAGTGTTGGTCGAAGAAACAACGGAGGCGATGTGGGTGAACTTCACGTATACGAATGCTAGTGAGTATGGGGGGTTGGAGATAGATGGATTTTTGCACGCGGAGGGAGACCGGTTCTTGAACCTCACTTTCGCGCTGAGGGAGGGGGGACCGAGTAACGTCTGCTTGTGCCCCAATTTTATGCTTGGCAAACTACGCTGTTTACGAGCATACGTGCGTGGTGTGTGAGGCAGGATTCGTTAGCCAGGCTGGGGCCGATTCGTCCGGAGAGAACACGGATTGCACTAAAGAGGTGGCAGAGGATGCCCCGGAGGAGTGGGAGGAGGGGGAGGCACCAACGGTGATCACTGTGAAGCTTAAGGCGAGTTTGGAGTTTGACGGTATCAGTGAGGCCGTCGTTCCTACCGAGGTGACTGAGCAGGCGGCTTTCTTGCGCGTGCTGGAGGAGAGCATCGCATTCGGGCTCAGTGAGGAGGGAGTGTTAGTTAACATCAGGAAAATCGGGACCATGAGCTTCAACGCGAGAAGGAGGTTAGAGGGCGACTTGGTGAATTTTGAAGTGCAATATGAGACGACGTGCGAGTCTGCGGGGTGTGACGTTGAGGATGAAGCAGCCACCACGGCTGCGGTTGTGGAGGCGGAATTGGAGGATAACATGGCTAACAACTGCAGCGGAGCCCTGTGCTTTGCCAATACAATCACGCTCGCGATCCAGAATTCGGGGGAGGGACTAACAGCGGGGCAGAAGAATGTGCTGCAGAGCAGCAAGCCGATGGGGGAGACGCTTGTTACGGAGGGGGTGGTTGTTGAGAACGTGGAGGGAGGGGAGATTTCAGCCGACGATCTGGTAAAGTTTCTGAATGACAATTTGGTGCTCGTTGCCGGTGCTGGTGGTATGGCCTTGCTGCTATGTGTCGTGATGGCGTGTTTCGCATACAAGATGGGCAAGAATCGTAGCGGTAGGCAGGGCGGGGGCAGGAAGTATTTTGAGGAGGATGGGTTCGAGCTGGGGAATATGGGGTCGAGCGGGAAGAAAATTCAAAGGGATTCCTCTTTTGACTGTGAGAATCCCATGGCTGCGAAGGCGGAGAACATTGTTAGAAAAGCTAAGCCGGTGCCGCCAAAGCAGAAAAGTGCTTGGACGAAGGAAATTGATCCGGATTCCGGACAGTATTATTGGTACAACGATTCGACAGGCGAGTCGAGCTGGGAGAAGCCCTATTAGGGGTTGGGGAGGGGCGTAACATAGGGAGCGGGGTGGTATATGTGAACGTTAATGGCACGATAGATAAAAGACGTGACGCTTTTAAAGGTCCATTTGCTTACTTCCTCGACTTTCTATTTAATTCTACCCCGCTGAAGCAGCCTCACACTCTGACAAATGAAATTATTTCCCGCACCATGTCACTGTCCCCGAAATTTATTCTCGCCCATCTCTCTTCTTCTACTTCTTCCTCTTCTTCTTCTTCTTCTTCTTCTTCTTCTACTACTACTACACCTTCTTCTGTTGTTAGGGTTAGGGCACTGTGGAAAATATCACTGAGGAATGCCTCCCGCCGCTGCGTGCGCTTATTGAGGTCGATGCCGCAGAGGAAGCAAAAGATCCAATAAACTGACTTGAGCTGGCGTAACTCTTCCGTTTCGTTTTCGCGCCAGGTCCCGCGGGATCTGAATACTAGCTGCGCAAAAATGTATCTATTGGGTTAGAGAACGAACAAAAATATATGAAGCGCGGGTCGCGCTGTGCAGCGCGAACATAATACATGCATACCTTGAAGCAGATGAGGATTTCGTGTTTCTTGCAGCTGATAATGACACTTGTATGATCAGCCAACTTTGAACTACGTACATTGGGAGCATTAGTTCTCCCCTCAAGGGTCAATCGTAGTATAACTGAAATCTCCGTTACGAATTCGTGGCTGAATTTCTTCCCAATCAAATAATGAATTGGCAGCTTCTCCTCCTTATTTTTTGTAACAAGCATTTTTCGGAGGAGAGCAAGTGGAGTCCAAGCAGGCGCATTCGAAGCAGAAACAGAAACAGAAGCAGAAACAGAAGCATAGGTTTCAACATGATCCAAGAGATTTTCGATTTTGCGATAGGCAGACTCAAAATTAGCGCCGCACTTTGACTGCAAGTTTCGGGCAAGAACGTGCATCCAGTTGTTGTTGCTCTCATCGGTAAGGGCACTGGGATCGAAACTTACGAAGGAAAGTCCAGCCTCATAGGCGCCAGCACCATCATTATTGGGAAAATAGCCACAAGAATCTCCGTCTTCATTGCAAAAATTGCAGCTCACATTTGTCATGTCGTCAACATTGTGCAGTTTAACGTTCCGCCCATCGCGAAGAATACTTAAAACAGTGGTGCGGTCGCCATCAAAAGCGTCCACCGTCATATTCAGCATCCTCAGATTGGAATGACGACTAAAAAAAGATGAACTCAGTGCATACGACACAGGCAAAAAGTTGGAATCATCACGCATCTTGAGCACCTTGACGCAATCGGGAATGTCGAGCAGCAAATTCAGTACCACATTCGCGTCCCGTACTCGACAGCAGAGCTCCGATGACGCGTACATCGGGTAATTAGCTATAAATCCGAATTGGACCAATAAGAGGTGCAGAATAGTAGGAGACCGCCCAGGAGACCGCCGACTTTGGCAAGGTGGGATGAGGTCATTAACCACTAGTTCAGACACTTTTTCCTGCTTTAGCAGGGAAAGAATACCTCCCAATTGCCCATTCACTATAAGAATTCGTAGAGCTTCATAACAGCTTGTCATTGTTGTTATTGTCTGGATTGTCTGGACGATAACGACAGCATCCCACACAAGGGGGGGGGGATTCAGGTTGCTGCGGTCGACTAAGACGAGTTTTTTAGTGGGTTTTAGCTTTTTTCTTTGTCGTGTTGCTGGTCTGTACGAAGGACCGGTTGTATTTCCCTCCTCATTCCTTCGTTTGACTTTCGAGGCTCTTTTGACCTCGTCCATCTTCTCAGAACGTGTTTTCACGTTGTTTCTTCGGAAAAAATCAACGGCAGTGCGCTGCTCGACTCCCCCTCTTTTGTCCCCTCCTTTCTCCTTGTTGTTCGTTTCTCTTGTCTGTTATTTTTTGTTTGAGGTAGTTGTGACATCAATTGCGAGTGATTTGCCTTGATATTTGCGATGTCGTTCACTTATGTAGCGAAGCATAAGAAGAAGAATGGCTCACTCAGAGTGTCTCCCCCGAGCATAGTTTTCCAGTACTCCCCGTCCTCATCCTCGTCGATGGTGGTCCCCCCCCCTGACATCTCCATGTCGATCGGCGATATTGACCGACACCAATACTCTCCCAAGGATCACAAAAAAATGCTGGTGAAGCTTGAGGTGGGAGAATTGACTTATACTTTTGAGGTGATGAACCGTGCAGATCTTGAAGCCATCAAACAGAGCATCCTTGACACTAAGAAGGGGCGCAATGATGACGAGTCCAGCAACCAAGATGCTGCCAAGAATAAGAAGAAGAAGAAGAAGAAGAAGGTGTTGGACGATGAGGGTGAAAGTAGCAGTAATAACAATCGCCGAAATGGCGAGTCAATAAACTCTTTCATTCCAACTCGGTGGAATGACATACCGGAGAGTGGGAACCACCACATCAACAACAACGACCCGCAGTCTTTCGAAGACTTGTCCATGGACATTCTGAACATGGACGAAATGAGAAATAAGATGCTAAAGCATGACCCTGAGCTTGCCGAAGAATACCACGACCTCGTCGAGGGGAAGATTGTCGGCGAGGAAGAGTTCTGGTCCTCCCACAAGAAGATGGTATCCGATAGGTCCGCTTCCGTCTTCGGTTCGTACACCAAGGGTTCGATATCGACGAACCTTGTCTCGGAATCCGTGGGGAAATCCGCTGGACACGGGAGGGAGATTACAGTGTCTGAGGAGGTCATGGCACACATCTTCCGCGTATACCCAGCCGTGAAGGAACTATACCACGAGCACGTTGTTCTTCCCCGCAATAATGACCCAGAAAATAACGATGACGCGGACCTTAGATTCTGGGAAAAATATTTCAAGAGCGAATATTACCGGAGCGATAAGGGGGATGGGGAGAAAGTAGTGATGGGGGACGATATGTTTTTCAAGAAGGACCGAGAGCTTCGAAACAAGCGAAAGAGAGAGGAAGCTGAGCAAAAGCGAATCGATTTGCTCAACAACAAGCGCTCGAAGAAGTTGGTCCGGAGCGAATTTGATCTTACTGCAAGCATGGAGACGGAGCGCTCCACGCTCTGGGATGTTGATGTGGTGGGAAATGTCATCAGCAACGGTAACGGCAACAGCAACGGTAACAGTAACAGCAATGGTAACAGCAACAGCTTTGGAGAGTCGACGGAACGTCACGTCGACAAGATTGTCGGAAAATTTCAGCGACACCAAGCGTGCGTCCTGGAGCCTCTGCTCAAAGGCAGCAGCGAACGAGGGGAGGCGGTCAACAGAAGCGCCGCTCTCGACGAAATCGACGACATGAGGTTGTACGGGAAAATGATGAACGGGAAAGGGAAGGGGAAGAAGGCGGTTGATTTGGTCATCAGCAACGAAAACCTCTACAAGGGCGGGAGCAATGCCACCAAAGGAGAGAAGACCGACGACGTCTCCACCAATTCTTCCGTCGATGTAAGCGAGGGAGAATTCTACATCTCCCTCCCAATTGACGCGCTTTTCACGTCGAAAAAGAGGGATAAAGCCGCGATACAGGTCAGGCTCGCCAAGTTGATGGCAGACAGCAGCGACATAGAGCGGAACAAGAAAATCATCTCCCAGAAGATCACAAAGGAACTAAAGACCAAATTTTACAAATATCTGAAGACCACGAGTGACCTGCTGCGGCACTTTTATCCGCTCCAAATGAAGCACGCGAATAAGACGATTACAGAGAAGGAAACGAAAAAGCTCAACAAGATGGTGGAGCGGATTCAAGAGAATCACAAGAAGCTCAACAACGAGAAGCAGGTGCTAAACGATCATTACGAGAAAGGTCTGCGAGTGGGCGACATGCTCACGCCTTTGTTGAATCAGTATAACGCCGCCATCGAAAGCTTGCAACTGAGGAAACGCGGCTTCAATTGAAGTATATTATTAAATAAGTAGCAACGATGATAACGATTTGAACGAACCAACCATTTCGATTTTGGTGCAATTTTGCTCTTCTCTTCTTCTAGTGTATTAATCTTCTACGGCGGTGTACATCCATATTAATCTAATAACTCCTTTGCCTCCAGCTTCTTCACCTTCCATCAAAAGTAAACAGCCGCTTCCTGGGCTTCAATTTGAAGCAGTTGTTTGAATTTTTCTTCCCTCCGCAAGATTTTTTAATGCACGCCTTGAGCTTCCTCCAATCCTGGCCGCCGATCGCTGACTTGAAGGCAGTACACAATTGCTCCTTGGCCGATTCGCTCGCGATGTACGGCCCGCACAGCAGGGAGAATCTGTCGTCGTTCTTCTTCTTCCTCGCCTTGCTGGACATGTGAACTCCCCCGGGGGGCGCGTCGGACGGTGGCGCAACGGGGGGGGGGGGGGGTTCC
>Ga0115557_1001562_pt1 | contig 15820 bp, 11 predicted proteins | sample COGITO_mtgs_1104_FD_87280 | JGI IMG/M metagenome (GOLD analysis project Ga0115557, IMG submission 87280) | Pelagic marine microbial communities from North Sea - COGITO_mtgs_110421 | ecosystem: Environmental > Aquatic > Marine > Epipelagic | place: Germany:Helgoland, sampling site Kabeltonne...
AAGTATCAGATCTGCGCCGGTGAGTGCTCCTCATCACTCTCGTGTTCGTCATTGCAAGATCGATACTTTAAAACGCGTCGTTGTTCAGAGAGAGAGAGAGAGAGCGTTTTTTTATATCTCAAAATAGCGCTTAAATGAGTTGTTTTGTGTGGCAAAAGTAAACGAACGTTTTTGAAAATTTTTGTTCCTTTTTTTTAGGTGTTTTTTTAGAGGCTGAGACGATTGATTGTTTTTTATCAGCGAGATCTCCAAGAAAAACAAAAAAGTGCTCCACCTTGAACTTTTGATACTCTTTTTTTGCTTAGAAAAGAGACATCACAAAAAAAAAACACATTCATCATGTTTTGACGCGACGAAACAAAGAGATACACAGACGCACACAACAAAGCTCTCTCATCATCGTCGCATTTTAAAAGAGAAATAGAAGGATGAGCTCGTGGAGAAAAGGAAGAAAAGGAGGAGGACTTTTCAAAATGAAGGACGCGTTCGTTTTTTTGGTTGTTTTTACCTCCTACGCGGTGTGGAGAAATCATCGTTTTTCTCATCATCACCAAAGCGAAGCGCAGATGCAGATGAGACAACACCAACACGAACAACAACAACAACGGGATGATTCTTCTTCTTTGTCTTCTTCTTCTTCTTCTTCTTCGGGAGGGCACGGGGAAAAACGATTAGTGAGCGAAAACGAAGACCGAGAAGCGTTCGAGAGTTCGGACGAGGAACCGGTGGATCCGTCTCCACCGATACCACCGGAACCGATGATGATGATGATGATGATGCCGCCTCCTCCTTTACCTCCTCCTCTCGCCGAAAAGACTTTGTCTCCGCCACCCAGCGTTGAGCGGCAGCAGCAGCCGGAAGAAGGAAAAGAGAAAGAAGAACGAGACGAATACGAGAAAAAATATACGATTCTTCCTAAACCGGACCAGTCGAACATTCCTCTCAACGCGCAAGAGGTTCGCTCGGATAGCAATCACCCGCAATGGATGAAAGACATGTGGGCGCAGCAAACGAAAGCGCTGACGGAAGAGGCGAAGAAAGAGTTAGAGAGGAAGATTTATGAAGGCGCTATACCGCCGGAGTTGTCGCACGCGAAACCCGGGGATGCGATATTCGTCACGTTTGCGACGCACTCGGTGAGAGATTTCGCGAAAAATTGGGTCAACGCGGCGAGACGGTTGAAATTAGAGCCGCACTTTGTCGGCGCTTTGGACGAGAAGATGTTGGAGGATTTGAAGAGTTGGAACGTACCGTCGATGTTACTGACTGGGAACTCGGTTTTAGCCAACAGAGGAGTACAGTTTATTACCGCGGGAAGCGCAGCGTTTAAGAAGATGGGAACGGTGAAGACAAAGTTTGTGCAGGACTTGTTGGATATGAACTTGAATCCTATTTTATCGGACGCGGACGTGGCGTGGATGAGAGACCCGAGGGCGTATTTCAACAAAGGCACGTACGGGAAAGCGGATATTTTAGTCAGCACAGATTGCATAGACGTTCCTGGAGACAAAGACGATTCGAACAAGTGCGCGCACGTGAATTTCAACACCGGTATACTACACATACGAGCGACGGAGGAATCGAAGAATTTTTTACAAGCGTGGAAAACCAAAGTCGCGACGTCGACGATTGCGTGGATGAGAGACCAACCGGCGTTTAATTTGTTAATGCACGAAGGCGTGAGAGGCCACGCGTTAGAAAATGCGATTAAATTGAAAGATATGGCGGACAGAGGGAAGGAAGGTTTCAGGATGGTGTATTACGCCGCGAACGCTACGGTAAAATTAGGCGTCTTGCCGAATTGGCTCTTCGGGAACGGGCACTCGTATTTCGTCCAATGGCATCACAAGCAATTTCCTGAGGATGGAGAACCGTACGCGGTGCACACGACGTACCAATACGGAGACGACGGGCAATACGCCTGGGGAAAGAGAGAGCGCATGCGACAGGCTGGGATATGGACCGCAGACGATCGAGAGTATTACGAAGACGCGCACACGAAATATTTAGTCGTCCCGGACGTCTTTGCGCAGGTGAAACACGCGAACGGCCCAGGCGGCGCGAAAATGAAAACGGTCGGTTACGGGAACGGCGATTACAGAGTGGCCATCGAAAGACACTTCGCGGAAGATAAAGTGCGACGAGAAACCGTGCGAAACTTATTGGCGCTTGGGAAGCTTCTAAACAGAACGATTATTTTACCGGAACCGAGGTGTTATTGCGACAAGATTTGGAACAATTTGAACGCGTGCCGAGCGCCCGGCGCGGAGAAATTCGTCCTGCCGTACTCGTGTCCCATGGACCACATATACGATTTACCCAGCTGGTTTCGAAGCGGTTTGAAGTTCAGAGAGCCTGGCTTCTTAGCGGATTCGAGAGTTCCGGATAGCGTCAGGAACGATATCATTCGCGTGAATGTAGAGAGGAGGAGAAATTCGCAGTTGGTTTTAGAAGGCGATGGAGCAGGAGGAGAAAAGACGACGACGACGAATTCGTTCGATATAGGAGAAGAAGAAGGCAAATCTTCATCTTCTTCATCGTCATCTTCGGACGTTCAACTCCCGTTCGGCTTCACCGCCGCGATGGCCGAAGAAGCGTTGAAACCCTTCAGCTCCCACGCCGTCCTCGAGTTCGACTATTTGGCCGAAGAAGGCGTTTTTTGCGGCTTCCACGGTAAAGAAGAGAACCACGATTTCGACGCATCCGTCCAAGGCGCTTTGAGTCACTACCAATACTACTGCTTCACCGAGCCTTGGCTCGCCTCAAACGCGCCACGGTCCGGTCGACGCCCGAACGAACCGTACGAACCGCAAGTCGTCAAGAGACACTGCGGCGAGATGGACACCTCGATGCGCGCTTCGGGGAAAGTACACTTGGGTGTAATCGAACACATAAACAAAAAAGAGGAACAAAATTTGAAATGCACCTGCGAGTTTGGCTTTGGCGTGCCGACTGCGTTGGAAACGGTCGCGAAAGGGCCAACGTGTACGCACGAGAGTCATTCTTAAATAGATTGAACATTTTTTTAGTTACGAGTAGCACGAGATGATGATGATAGATTTTTTTTTAGAGCGAATTTGTAGGAGGAAAAAGAAAAAGGACGAGTGGGGATTCAATGCGCGATTTCATACAGTTTAGTAGGGGAAAGATCATCACTTTTATCAAATTAATTAACAAATATGGCACTCTCATCTATGATCCCATCGGTGACGCCTTCGAACGCGTTAAAAGCGCACGCGATAATTTCGATCTTGTTCTCCTTACCTGTTATAATCTCTGGCGCGGGTGGATTTCTCGAACTTATTTCCGACGGCGCGGTGAAATCCGCGCAAATGAAAGGTCCAATCGCCCAATTGTTAATTCACATCACGTACGTCGATTTCGTGAAAAATTGGTACGTGAGTGCAATCAGTTGGATGTGCGCGAGTAAAGCGGTGACCGTGCAAAAGATGGTGATCAAAATCAACCTGATGATGATGGCGGGTGCGTTACTCGCGCTGATTTATTCTCCGCCAGTTGCTGGTGGGCCGATGGTACCGCCTCCGGTTTTGGCTTATTTTTCCACAATGTCTGTCTTGTACTGCTTGGCGTTACAAGTGCCGAAGAAAGTGTTGAAGATGATGCCGAGTTTACCGAAGATTGGTGGTTCGAGCGCCGCTCCGGCAAAGAAGAAAGCAACCCCGACGCCGGCGAGACGAACGCCGAGTCGAAGACGTTAAAAAACAAAAGTTAAGAAGCAATCATCACGACCGAACATATTACATATCTATCACGCGTTGTAAATAAAAGTTGCGCGTTGAAAATTTTACGAGAGTCATAAATCATCTATTATATATTACAACAATACACCACACCGAAGAACAAAGTTATCAAGCCTTTTCTTCTTCTTCTTCCTCTTCTTCCTCTTTCTCGAACGATCTGTTCATAATCTCCGTCATCAATTCCGTGTTCGCTTTCACGATATCGTCGTCCACGAACGACTCCAACATTTCGTAATCAAACTCTTCGCAATACGCTTTCCTCGCTTCTAAAATCCGCAAAGTCACCGCCGGATTTACCTTACCAAACTCTCTGACCCAGCTGTCCCCATCGCCTAAGTCGATACCTTCCATTGCGTTCCTCAAATCGTTATAATCGGGACATTGAACTTTCCCGTCGTACCCCGTGACCTGAGGGGCGAATCCGCCGTCGTTCCCTTGGCCTTCCAAGTGCGCTTGCACTACTCGAATCGAAACGTACGTGAACAACCGTTTCATCGTTCGCGCGGCTTTCCGTTCCGCGAGTTCTCCATCTTGCGGCGTGTATAAGTTTGGGTAGTTTTTGTCCTTCTCTTCTCGCTTCTTCGCAAAGACTACTCCTTTCATATCTTTGTTTTCGTAAGCACTCCTCCTCTTTCTTCTCAACCTCGTCGTCGTCGTCGCTAAAGGCTGCCCGTAAAACGACGCGCTCGAGGATAAAGAACAACTGAACATCATATATACCACTACTTAGTCCCGCTGCTTGACCCTAACGCAGCCGCGTGCGACCAGACTAATATCACCCCGGCGATGCCAAACGTCGCGGGGAAACGAATCTGTTTGTGTTTCTTTAAAGCGATGCCGACGACTGGAATCACCGGCGCGAGCGCGATTGGCCACAGGTTATTCCAGTTCGGTTCTTTTACGTGTCGTTTTGATGATGCCGACCCCGATGATTGCTCCGCTGATGACGATGATATCGAGGATGACATCAAAGAGGGTGAAAGAGAGCGCAATCGACAAAAGTTTGTGACTTACGTAAGTTGTGACGAATGGTAAAGAGGTGGTGCGCGAATAAACAACAACGAGAGAGATACTACGAACAGATGATGATGATGATGACGATTACACGTTTCTCGTGTGTGTATTACAACAAACAGACTTATAATTCTTTTAACTCAACGCCGCTTTACCGCCCACGATAACCACGCCCCACCCGCCTAAAATCACAAACACCAGATGTTCCTCCTTCCAGTTCCCCGGGTTCGTGGGATCTTGCCACGGGTAATTCACTTTCGGTGGAGCGTTTGGATCGGACGCAAAAAGTCTCCTCTGCTGTTGCGCGTGTTGTTGTTTGAAAGAAGTTGCGTTTGTGGTTCGGAGAGACCGTTGCGCGAGTCTGCGCAGAGCCGTGACGCCTGACATCTTTAAGTAGTATTCGTTTATTGGTTTTTAATGGAGATTTTTGGGGATCCGATTCGTTACAATTTAAAGAGGAAACGATGATGATGTTAAGGACTTCTTTATCGTCGTCATCGTCGACACTGCCCTCACCTTCGCGACCTCTGAGAAGAAGAAGGAAAAGTAAAAGCAGAGGCGTTTACGTGAACAGCAGCGCGAGCAGAGAGAACAGATACGAAACATCTTTCTCCTCCTCCTCCGCTTCTGGTGCGAGAGGTGTTGCGGCAAATTCTTTTCCCCGCGATGATGATGATGATGATGATGTTGAAGAAGTCGTGCACACGGTCGCCCCGGGAGATTCGCTCTACGGCGTGGCGATTGCCTACGACGTGGACCCGAGAGATTTGATCGTGAGTAATCGTAGTAGCAGTTTTTGCAGTCGTAGTCGTAGTAGTAGTAGTAAACGCAAATCGTGCATCAGTTTTGTTTTTGAATTTTTAATTCAAAAATATGCGACGAGTAGTATTGAGAAGAATAAAATGTGACTTCTCTCCAATCTGACTTTCTCTCTCTCTCTCTCTCTCTCTCTCTCTCTTTAATTAACAACAACAGGCGGCAAACGCGAAGACATTGGGCGGCTTCGAGTACGTGCTTCCGGGACAACGACTGGTCGTACCCGGACGACGGCGAGGAGGAGGATTAGGAGGACGGCAACGACAACAACACCAATCGAGGACGACGGGGATGAAAAATTTAGCGCCGAACAACAACGGTAATAACATTAGTAGCAGCGTAGTAGTGGGACAACAACACGGCGGAGGAGTGGGAGCGATGACGACGACGACGGCGGTGGCGAGAATGCCGACGATCGTGACGGCGGTGTCGTTTGTTTTTGGCCTCGCGTTTGGTCTGTTTTTGTTTTCGCGAGAACGAGAATAATAAATTGATTTTTGTTAGTTGCGATGATGATGATGTGTATATTTTCTTCTATATAATATGATACAATTTCAAAGTCTACGTGTGTACTACTACTCTAATATATATGCTCTCTTCTCACTACGGCGGCGGCGGCGGCGGCGGCGGCGGATGCATCCCTCCGTGCATTTGATTTATCATCGCCATCGGCGCCGCGTTCATGCCCATCATCATCCCAGGCGGCGGCGGCGGTGGTGGCATTCCTGGCATCCCACCACCCATCATCATCATCCCTGGAGGTGGTGGAGGCGGCATCCCCCCCGGCATCCCCCCCGGTATCCCGCCTCCGACGACGCCCATCCCGGCGAACCCGCTCATTCCGGTCGCGCTCCCGTCTGAAAACATCGCGTGCGGTCTCAACTGTCTCCCCCCGTACCCGCCATTATTCTGCATCCCAGCTTGCGCTAACAACCGTTCCGCTTGACTCCCGTGCCTCTCTCCGTTCGTATCTTTCTTATACGCGTACACGACCGTAATCTGTTTCCCGGCTAAAAACTGTCCGTGCATGGCTTCAATCGCGCGATCGCTCGCTTCGAACGAATCAAACTGCACGAATCCAAACCCTCTGCTCTCTCCACTCTCCGGATCTCGTTGCACTTTCGGTGCCGTAATCACCGACCCGAACGCGCTAAACGTATCGTACAACATCTTCTCGTCGATTTCCGCATCTAAATTCCCCACGAACACGTTCGCGCCGACGCCGACATCTCCTCCTCCTTTCCCTCCATCTTGCGACGCTTTGTTCACTCGAATCGGTTTCCCGAACACTTTAATCATGTTCAATATTTTCACGCAGTATTCGCAATCTTCCTCTCGTTTCATTTCCACGAACGCGTACCCTTGGTGCGAGGACGTCACTCGGTCTTTCGGCACGTACACCGACGCCACCGGTCCGCATTGGACGAAGAGTTCCCAAAGGAGTTGCTCATCCATTTGCGGATCCAAATTCCCGACGTACATGGTCGCGTCCGCGTTTTTCTCTTGCGAGTGTTGCCCTAAAGTGTTCGCGCCGGCGGAGACGGTAATTCGCCCGCCGGCGAGGCCAGACATTGAATTCGATGCCCCCGATGATGTCATTTAATCTTCTTTATTATACTACTCTACTAATGAGGAAAAATCTTTTCTTCTTTTTTCCCTCTGGAGCCGCCAAAAATGCTTCATTCTTGTGTCTTTATTGCGCTCTCATCAAACATCGTTTTAACTCGTTCTCTTCTCACCGAGGAGCAAAAGTGTCGGTTTATACACGCGCACACGTAATAATGCGTCCTTTGGAGGAGTCTGAAGTCGCGCAAGTGTTTGAAAAGCTCTTCAAATTTATCGGGAAGAATTTACGAAACGTTCTCGAATCGTCGGCCTCGAGCGGAGGAGGAGAACGAAAAGGAAAAGGAAAAGGAAACGATTCAGACGACGACGAAGAAACAGGAGGCGTTGGATTTTGTTTCCGTTTGCACAAACAAAGAGTCTATTACGTGAAAGACGAAATCGTCAAACGAGCGACGAATATTTCTCGCGAGCAATTGGTGACTTTAGGGCAAAACATAGGGAAGTTCACGCACTCCGGGAAGTTTCGCTTAACCATCGGCGCTTTAGATTTATTAGCACAACACGGGAAATATAAGATGTGGGTGAAACCAACGTCGGAAATGTCGTTTTTATACGGGAATCATCTATTGAAATCCGGGTTAGGACGAGTGACGGAGAACACGCCGACGAATCAAGGGGTGGTTATTTTGAGCATGAGCGACGTTCCGCTCGGGTTCGGCGTGTGCGCCAAGTCGACGCAGGAGTGCAGGAAAGCGGATCCGAGCGCGGTGGTGTGTTTTCATCAGGCGGATATCGGGGAGTATTTGAGAGCGGAGGATGACATGGTGCCAGGGAAGAAAGAGTAATGTAGCTTAATAATAGTAGCAGTGTGTATTTTGATTCATCACAAATACAAAGTAGTTTTACGTTCTTCACGTTTGTTGCAAAAATCCGCCCAAATGTTGTACATACAGCGTGCGCGCGCGCGTCTCTCTCTTTCTCTCTTATCTTCTTCTTCTAAAAATCTACGAGTGCTTTCTAATCAAGAACAATTCACGTCCTCGTTCTTCTTCTTTCTCTTCTTCTTCTTTTTCTCAATCGTCCAAGAAGGAATCACGATCACCGTTGTCGTCGTCGTTCCGTCTGGAACCTCGTTGTTGTATCCGTTGTTTTTTCTGAACACCAAGTAACGCTCTGGCCGCGTGTTCGGTGTTCAAAGAACCGTCGTCGTCGTCGTCGCCGTTATTGTTGTTATTGTTGTTGTTATTATTATTGTTCCCCGCCGGACTTCTCGGCGCGAACACCAAAGAACGTCTCTGTTGTTGATGTTGTCGTCCTCTTCTTTCACCGTTTCTCCCTCCCGCGTCCATCGTCGCGTTCTCTTCGTCGTCTCCATCGTCGTCCGCTTCCATCTCGTCCTCTTCTTCTTCCACGGGTATTCGAAACCTTACAATCACGCTATCTTGCGACTCCTCCGCGGTGCCGGTTTCTTTATCCACGACCACCTGTCTCGCGCTGTAAAATCTGTGCACCATTTCCAACCGTCGCGCGTTATCCGCAAAGCCAAAGAAAACGACGTCTGGTCTCGTCATCGTTCCGAGAAATCCTTTCCCTAACTGCTTGGCGCTTAAAATGCCTCTCGTCGCCACCGGAGGAAGAGAAGCGTTGTTGTTGTTGTTGTTGTTGTTATCATTAGTATCGTTTGTATTTTGCTGCGTTTGTACAGAATAGTGATTAGTACTATTCTTATTCCTGACCGCGACTGCCCGCATCTCGGCTAACCTCAACTGCGCGGTTCTCGCAGTCGTCGTCCCTCTTCTTCTTTTTCTTCTCTCTCCTCCCTCCTCATTCTCGTCGTCGTGGTCATCGTCCACCTCTACCCTGGGCGCAACCGGTACCCCTCTCAACTCCACCCCGGCGCTCGCCGTCGCCGTCTTCTCTCCCGCGATGTGCACCGCCCCTTCTCTCCCGACCACCACTTCCACTCTCGCGCTGACAAACTTCAACCGTTCCGTCGCTTCTCTCAACACCGACGCGGACTGATAATCCAAGTCCAACCAATACGGAACTTCTTCGAACCGTCTGGTATCGATCGCCGCGGCGATATCTTCCACGTCTTTTCGATTCAAAGGGCCGTAAATCGGAACGTCTTGGACGATATCAATCTCCCCGCCGAAGGACGAGAAGCACAAGACCGGCGTTAAGTTTCCTTTATTATTATTATTATTCGTTTTATTCTCCGTATCGTCTTTCCTTCTTTTATGTTCTCTTCTCAGTAACTTCACGTGCGCGCCCGTGGCGTTCACGTTCACCAGTCCTTTCACCACTCGTAACAACCCGTTGCTGTCCACTTTAAAAGCGATTTGGTTCTTCACCGCGGAGGAGCACACGTACGACTTTTGTTCGAATATTATTTGATTTTGTTGTTGTCCACTGTTCGTGTTGTTATTCGTGTTGTTCTCAAAGATGCTCACGTCCGCGTGCGCGTCCACTCCTCCGGTCTCTTCCGGGCGTAACACGAGGGACATTTGCGTTGGATTGAAGTACAACGTGACGACGTTTTTGTTCATCTTTTCGAAGAGAGGGAGCAATCGGTCGAGCCAAGCCAGGCCGAGCTGCGTGATTTGGCCTCTCAGTTTCATTTTTACTGAGATTCGTATCTCTCCTTCTCTCCTGCTCGACTTCTTTGCGCTCAAACTCTCTCCTTACTCTCCTCGAGACGAGAGTGGAGAGATTTTTGAATTTTCCAAGGGGCAGCCCCGTGCGAGAAAATGCCTCATTACGTAGAGTCCTCATTCGTATGAATACACAGAACAGACTTTCGCAGATATAACAACGCGACTAAAAACAGCAGCGCGAGACATTTCGCAGCACATATATACTGCGTTATTGCTTTTGCGCGATTTTTTTTGATGACGTCTGATGCTACCGCTGCTATTCTGAGAGAGAATGCATCTCATCATCGTCGCGATGATGCGGTACTCGTGGAACGGAAACGAAACGAGATTCAAATCTGGGAGCGCGCGTACGAACGCAAGCACGAGAGAAAACCAACCAGAAAAGACGTGGAGGAAAACGAGAGCGTGAGAAAGATGTACCGAGAGTATAAAGAACTCGTGGTATCGATGACGAGCACGTGCACCACGAAGAGTATTCAGAATAAGAAGAACAACAACAACGGGAAAGGAGGAGGAGATTTCGAAAATTTTCATCCCACTGCGAAGAAGGAGGAATACGAAAGCGACGGGGAGGATGAAGTCATCGAAGCGACGCCGCCGAGGAAACAACAACGACACATAAAACAACAACAGCACAACAAATCATCATCGTTTTTAAAGTCGTCGTCTTTGCCGTCGTCCGTGGTATCATCTGCAGAGAAGAAGAAAAACGCCGCGGAAGCCGCCGCGGACGAAGCTTCTCGTTTCGCTTTGAAAGAAGAAGCGAAGAAGAAAACGAAACCGTTACTAGTAGTACCACCAGCACCACCGCCGAGTTTAGTGATGAGGATGAAAAGTAATAACAACAAAGGTATTATTGCTGGCGATTTTTCTTCGTCCTCCTCGTTCGCGACCATCGCGAATAAGCAAAAGAAGAAGACATCATACGAGCCTTTACTTTGCGAAGAGGACGAGAGAAATCGAGCGAAGGAAAGATTCGGCGCAATGAAGAGACGGGAGATGCACGCGATGGAAAACGTCAGTTTAACGAACGCTTTGAAAGAAGACGTCGTCGTCCAGCCGAGGAAGAAGAAGAAGTTGGTTGTTCGAGAAGAACAAAGAGCGGTCGTAGGAAGAGCAGCAGCGGCAGCAGAAGAAGAAGAAATAGAAATAGAAAAAGAAGACGGAAACTCAGCAGCAATGATGAGAGAAGGAAGTAAGATCAACACAGTATCGAAAACAGCCGATGATAATGGAGGAGCAAAAACGACGACGACGACAAAACTTCCACCGACGTTTTCACCGCCAAAGAAAACCGCGGCGCAAATCCGGGCGGAGCACGCGAAGCGGTTCCCAGAAGTCGGCGTCGCCAAGAAAACGGCAAAATTCCGAGGCGTGAGCGAACACTCGCGACGCAAGACGTACAAAGCGCCAAGACGGAGAGCGGGTAGTGCTAAACGCGCGCCAAAAGTGTACACGCGCGACGCCGCTCGAAGTGGTGGCTCGAAACACCTCAACGCGGAAAGGAGAGAGCGAAACGCAAAAGGCAAAACCGGGAAATTTTCCGTCGGCGAGGGCGACGATGATTTGTATAGCAGTAAAAGCAAATACGACGATGGCAACGACGAGGACGACATCGAAAGGAATAAGCTGGACGCTCTGGCCGCGGAAAAACGCAAAAGATTAGAGGAGTTGAACGACGACACTTTGCAAAAATACATCGCGGATGTTCGCGAGTGCCTCTCTTTCGTTGCCGAGAAGAAAGGAGTACAAAGTATGTACGATACGAACGACGACGACGACAACGACGACGACGAAACAGCGGTATTGAAAGAGAAACTGCGCTTGGTTTTAGAGCGTGGATTTGGGTTTCCGGTGTTCAAACCTGGACAAATAGACGTGATTTTACGCGTCTTGAGAGGCGCGAACACGTTAGCGTTGTTGCCCACGGGCGCCGGGAAGTCTCTGACGTACCAACTTCCGGCGTTGCTGTTACCTGGGATCACTTTAGTTATTTCGCCTTTACTTGCATTAATGTCCGATCAAATGCGCGGTTTACCGCCGGCTTTAAAAGGCGCGTGTTTACGTTCGGACGCGTCCTACGAAAAGACGGAGGAAACGCTAGAGGAGGTGAAAAGCGGTAACGTTTCGATTTTATTCGTTTCTCCGGAAAGACTATTGAACGAGAAGTTCTTGTGTGCGCTGCGTGAATGCCCGAACGGAGTAAGTTTAGCGTGCATCGACGAGGCGCATTGCGTCTCGGAATGGTCGCATAACTTTCGACCGGCGTATCATCGACTCGGCTCGATTTTGTTCAATCGAGTGATGAGGAGTGGGATGAACAACAACAACAACAATGGTAAAATGTTCCCAGTGCTAGCGCTCACAGCGACGGCGACGAAGAAGACGGAGATGAGCTTACGCGAGACTTTGAATATTGCCCCCGAGAACGCGCTCAGAAACGATGCCATTCGCGATAACTTGTCCTTATCGGTTATCCGCGTGCCGTCGTGCTCGCGAAATTCAACGCTTTTACACTTCTTGCAAAAAGATCATCCGAAAGGAGCGGCAATAGTGTACGTTGCGTTCAAAAACGAAGCAGAATCAGTTGCGAATTACTTGAAGGTTCAGGGCGTGGTCGCTCGTCCCTATCACGCTGGTCTCGATAAAAGTGAACGCCACAGAACGCAAATGCAGTTTCAAGAGAACAAAGTTCGCGTGATTGTTGCGACGGTTGCTTTTGGCATGGGTTTAGATAAACCGGACGTTCGATATGTGATAAACTACGCGTTGCCGAGGTCGCCGGAAGCGTACATTCAACAGTGCGGCAGAGCCGGTCGAGACGGAAACGAAGCGCATTGCTTGACTTTTTTGGATCCGGAAGATTATTTACGGTCGCGGTCGTTGACGCACGCGGACGGGTGCGATGTCACGAGCATTCGAGATCTCATGGAAATTGTATTTCTCGGCAACGGCGACGTTCTGAAACCGAAGACGACGCAAAAAAAGAAGAAAAAGCAGGTAAGTGAAGAAGTCTTCAGGGACGAGGACGACGATATTGAGAAAAGGAAGACGGATTACGACGCTTACGGTAATTGGATACCGAAGCTCGGGCGCATAAAACCGGACGTCATCGCACCAGTTATTGACGTAAAACTCGAGGCAATAGAAACAGCGTTATCGTGCCTGGAATTGTGGGGCCGGGACGCGCAGTCGATAACATCTCCGGGTTCTCGCGACGTAAAATTGGACGAGGAGTATTCAAATTTACTGCGCGTGCTCCCAGATTTCCGCTCTACGTGCGAAATACGCTTCTTCGGCCGCGATCCGAAAGAGATTGCAAAGCAAAGCACGCTCGTAGATGCTATTCTGAAGCTCTGCCCGGAGCCAAAAGCGGACGGTGCGAGAATCTTTGACATTTGCAAAGCGGCATTTCTATCCAACTGTTCTCTCGATGACGTCGCGTTCCAGTTGAAAGCTTTGCGAGATAATAGAGAAGCGGGATACGAAATTCGCGACCGAGCGCTCGGTTTCGAGATTTTACGAGATCCACCGAAAGGGGATAAATTGCGCAAACTAGCGTTTGATTTAACCAAGCGCTTGGATGCAGTAGAGAAAGGTAGCGTTGGTAAACTGGATGCGTTGTATTCGGCGTTGGATTACGCCGCGGATGCAGAAGCAGACGACGTGCAAGGCGCTCGATTGCGCGAAAGTTTGAAGTGGTACTTGAACGCAAGCGAAGAGGAGGGGGAGGAGGAGGAGGTAGAAAGAGTTGAAGAAGATCCGAGTGGAGGAGAAGAAGACGTGCCGGTTCGCAGGGTTGCCGAGGGAGCAAAACGCCCGAAGTGCGTGTTAACGGAAAAGCGGATGCTCGTCGCCGACATTCGCGAAATACTCACGCATCGCAGAGACGGTAAAGTCGGTGGCGCCGGTATGCTTCGCGCTCGCGCCGTCGCGCGCATTTTACACGGTATAGGGTCCCCGAAGTACCCAGCCGCGGAATGGCGAAGAGGTAGTTCCGCACATCTGTGGGAGCGCCATCGAGACGTCGATTTCTATACCGTCGTTGAAATGTGCAACGCCGAGATCTTGCGCGTAAGAGGCGTGGTGCCTACGAGCGATACTAAGAATAGCGAGTAGAATACTAGTAATAGATAGTTTTTAGTAGTAGTAAAGGTACACTTTAATTTACAGGAGGGATCATACTCATCGTTACGATTGCGGGGGCGACTCGGGCTTACCGAGCGTCGTCGATTTAGACGACGACGACGACGGCAGTGGTGATGGTGGTGGCGGTGTTTTATTTTTTCTTCCGCTCGTCGTTCCTCTCGGCGAGCACGTGCTAAAGAGATTCCCTAAACCGAACAAGTCCGATGCGGACGCGGCGCTCTTTTGTTGCTGCATTTCGTGCGGATCTTTATCCGGAAACAATTCGTATTTGACGGAATCTTTACTATCTTTTTCGCTCACGTCGTCGTTTACGTCGTCGTCGTCGCCGCCTAGGTGAGAGGACGTCGTCGTCACCGACCCGGTCGGGGTCAACTCGTGCGGGTCAACTTCTCCTCTCCCGACGGTCCTGACCGTGAACGAGGATCGCGCGCTTTCCATAGTCTTCGCGGCCATTTTTGCCCCGCTCTCCGTGGTTTTCTTCACTCCGTCGTACACCGTCGTAAAACCGTCGTCCAAGAACTTTTTACTCATCATGAACCCGTCTGAAACGCCGTTGGTGATGAGATTCAAACTTTCGTCTTGAAACTCGACGATAATTCTTTGCAACACGCCTTGCGCGATTCGTTTCCCGAACGCCTTCCCGGTGCCCACGAACACTTTATCCACCATTTCAAACTTGTTCACCTTAAAAGACGTTTGCGAAACCGTTAATATTTTCACGTTCCAATCGATTAATCTCGTCTCTTTCACTCTTAGAACCAATGGTCTCTTTTGCATCATCTCGATTGGATCTTCTTGCACGCGGTTTATCATCGTCGCGTACCTCCCAAGCGCGGTCAGTTTATCCGTCACGTCCGTCGCCACCGCGCCGATTTCTTTCACAACTGAACCGGAAATCTCGATCGTCTTATTCGCCGCCTCTTGAATCTTCTTGTTCGCGTCTTCGATTTGCGTTTGAACTTGAGATTGAAAATAGGAAAATAAACCGTTGTTGTTGTTGGTATTCTTCGCGTTTGACGTCAAATCCTCCTCCTCCTCGCGCGTCCCAGTAGCATTCGTCCCTTTCGTCGTCGCAGCTTCATCTCCTTTTGCTTCTTTTACCGATGACGACGACACCGACGACGATTTTATCCCTTTTTTCTTAAACACCCGAAAGTTCCCTCTCCCTCTCCACTCCTCGACGAACACGTCCACGCCTCTCAATACCATCGAGTCGACTTTCGCGCTCAAAAATCCAACCGCGAAATTTTTATCCTCCATGAACTGCATCATCGGCACGAGCGTGAAAAACGAACACTTGAACGAAATCTGTTGCACGCGCATGAAGTACGGGGACGAAAATTCCGGGATCTTGGTCTTCTGTATCTTCGCCGCGTTTTCACGTTTTTCCTTTTTTTCCTCCTTCGTGGCCGCTTCATCAGCCAAAGCACCGAAGATGTCATCATCATCCTCCTCCTCTTCGGAAACGCAGTTCCCGACGTGTACGTCAAAAACGTCCACTCGGTTCCACCGAAACTTCACTCGTTTCAGAGTCACTTTTTCGCTTTCCGGGAATACGTTTTTCTCGAGTAACGCTAACGCGTATTCGGTGACTTTTGCGTCCACGTATCGCATCATCTGCGCGCGATTCAAGTACAGAAATGCGACACTCACGAGTACGAATTGGAGGACGGAAAGGACCAACTGCGGGTGCAAAAGAGTCTGGAAAAGAAGGCGGTGCGAAAACGCGAGGAAACGAATCCACAGAGGAAGCGTTTCCTCCATCTTTTTATGACTGCTTATGTCTGTGTGGTACTATACAAGAGAGGATCTTTTGTGGGGAAATGTGATTTGAGAAATGTGTGTCTACTCTTCTTA
>Ga0115557_1001566_pt1 | contig 15807 bp, 10 predicted proteins | sample COGITO_mtgs_1104_FD_87280 | JGI IMG/M metagenome (GOLD analysis project Ga0115557, IMG submission 87280) | Pelagic marine microbial communities from North Sea - COGITO_mtgs_110421 | ecosystem: Environmental > Aquatic > Marine > Epipelagic | place: Germany:Helgoland, sampling site Kabeltonne...
CTCCTCCTCCTCCTCCTCCTCCTCCTCCTCCTCCTCTCCACACACTCGCAAATCACTCGGACACTCGCGCACAAAAAAAAGATGGTTTATATGCTGGGAAATCCCAAGGCAATCGAAGTGTTTGTGAGTGAATTGCTGAACTTGCATCGTGGGCAGGGTCAGGACATTTTGTGGAGAGATAATGTCCGTTGTCCTAGCGAGAGCGAGTACGAGCAAATGGTCGTGGACAAAACAGGCGGTTTGTTTCGTTTAGCTGTAGGCCTCATGCGTGTATTTGCAACGACAAATGATAGCAAAACATATGCCAAGCTGGTGAATGACTTGGCTCTTTACTTTCAGATTCGGGACGATTTGGTGAACCTGGCAAGTGAAGAGTACATGAAAAGCAAGAGGTGAGAATTTATCTACATTTCTTCGTCATGGCTAGCTTCATTATATTGTCACCAAATCTACGTTTCTGACTTTTAATTTTCTGTAGTTTTTGTGAAGATCTGACCGAGGGGAAATTCAGCTTTCCGATAATCCACTGTATTAGTAGTGATATTAACGACACAAAACTGTTGAATATCTTGAAGCAGCGCACAGAGGTAAGCTTCTGCGATCATTTTTTCGTGTGTTGGCGTAACAGAATACGACATACTTCGTCGGAAACCGCTCATCATTCAAGTGGACTACGTTTTGTCTGCCTTTCTCGACTCACCCCACCCCACCGCACCCCACCGCACCCCACCGCACCCCATCCCGGGAGAAGGACATTGAGGTGAAGAAGTACGCACAAAACTTGCTCCGGTCTCGGGGGTCTCTCCTGTACACCCGAAAGCGATGCACTGCTCTCAAGTTTGCCATCTTGGAGGAGATCGAAATCCTTGGAGGTCATCCCAAGCTCTCTGCACTTGTTGGGATGCTGGACGAGCAACTTGTGGGGATCGAAGATAATCCACCCAACCCGCCATCATCAAGCCCCCAGACTCAAACAAGGCAGGGTGATCTGGCTGTCATTGACTCGACTTAAAAATGCCAGCACAAAATAATAATTGAAAATGAGTTTTGCCAAGAAAAACACTCATCATTTTGACTTGTGAAATCAAAAAGGAAAGAGTACAACGTTACAGGCAACTAAGTCAACTGCTCAGTTACTTGCTGATCAGTTGCAGGCTACCGAATTAATACTCAGCTCAAGCTCAAGCGTTTTTATCCTTTTCCCTCTCCTCCTCACCACCGCTACCCATGTAAGAGAGAATCTGGCTGGAGTAAATTAGGAGGCTTACGGCAGCCAAAGCAAGGCTGACAATTGCGACTCCGCTACCAAACTGACCGCTATCGAACCCCCCCTCTTCGTTCTGTTTGTCTGTGTAGCTACGACCGCGAGGGCGTTGCCATGGCGCGTCAAATGGGAGAGGGAATTTGTCAGAAAATGACCTTCTCAAGCCCACAACCCACTTTATCTCACTTCTTACCCGTAGTCCCGCCATACCGGAAATCCATACACCCAGAATAGCACCTGCGTGAGGATCAGATTTACCGTCCAGCCGATATTACCACCAACAAATCCTAAAAATGACATTTTGCCAGTGATGCAGAGGTCCAAAGTTTCGAAATGCCCTGTCCTTTCAAAACTATTTTGGTATCGCGAGAGACGGAAGGGAAGGATATATCCGTTAGAAGCAAAACGATTAAAATAAACGAGAAAATAAGCCTGAATCAATTCCATGAAATTGAAGACAAAAAATCCATTTTTTAGCTCCCCCCTTCTCTGGAACTTCGTGGACTTCCAGATTTTCTGATGCAACTTACTCTCTCTTTGGCTATTCACATTCAAGAAAAAGAAGCAAAGGAAAAGAAATACCCGCACTCCTGCAGCCTACTAACAAACTGCAATGACGGGCAGTTCTATTGACGATGTCATTGCCAGATCAGGCGGAGGATCAAAAGAGTATGCTCGCGAGAAGGCTCGAGAATCACCTGATCTGTCCCAGGAAGCGATGCCAGCCGGCACCACGGTTGTCGGGGCGAAAGAACGGAACAAGACGGCGCGACAGACAATAATTGACCAGCACACACAGTTCAAAGTTGCAATAGATGACCTAGCACCCAACACCATCTTCTCATTTGACGACGAGACAAATCACTTGCAGGCCACTCTCTCCTGGAAGTGCCGCAGCAAGGTAGGGGGGACGGACCTTGACATCAATGCTCTCACATACGATACAAAAGGTCGATTTCTGGAGATGGTCGGCTTCACTTCTCCATCATCTATCGATGCTACAGTGGCCATGAGTGGTGACAGTGATGGCTTCAACGGGGCTGATGAGGAGATGATGGCCGTGGACCTTCGATCAATGAGTCCTAAAGTCCGTTGCATTATCTTGCTTGGAACGTGCCTATCGGGTACATTCGGAAGTGTGAGCCAGATTCGCTCCATCGTCAACAAGGTGGAGTATATGAAGGATGATATGGCTGCTAGGCCTGGGGTTCCCATGTTCAAAACCCACAAGGTGGTCGAAAGCTCTACGCTGTTTAACGTTGGAATGTCGCCGAAGAAGTCTGACAATAGCAACTGCGTTGTGCTCTATAAGATTTACCGCCCGGAGGGAAATGCTACCAACTCTTCTTCGGGAAGACGAGATCGGTTGATGAGCAGTGGTGCGAACCGGGGATGGGTCTCCAAGGTGGTTCTCCAGGAAATGAGGATTAGAACGATTACAGAGGCTATTACGAAATTGGGAGCCCACTTGGGGGATGTCTACCCTCACTTGCTGCCGGAAAACCAGCGCGTCTTGCCTCACGTCCCGTCAGTGTGTGCGAATTTGTCGTCCATGGCTCTTCCTCACCTGAAAAAATATTTCACAGTGGACAAGGAGGGTCTCGGCAAGCAGCAATTCGTGAAAGTTCTATTCAAGCAACTTCTCAAGGGACTCCCGAAACTGGGAACTCTGAGGGAGGCGAGCCATACTGTTGCGATTCTGGAGGAGCTATTCGAGCAGATCGACATTAATGGCGACGGCAAGGTTGATTGGGACGAGTTCACTAGCTTTAATATCGAGAACGGTATGGCTGCAACGAACCAGACCGAGCACAGCCAGTTGGACGAATATAGTGTATCACTCAAGCAGGATGCTAAATTTCACGACAACACAATCCTACCGCTCCACCCCATCGTGAAGATGGTGAATGTCCCTCACACCAAAAAATTTATGACGATTCAGAAAGATAGCAATGTCATCAACTGCTACACGAACAAGGGAGTCATTGCACATACTTTGGTCGTGGGAGACTCGAACTCTGACAGCGGAGGCGTTTCACTCACCAAAGTGAGCCTGACGGTCCACGATCTGGTCTACATTCCGGAGAAGAACTTGGTGGCCGTAGCATGCAGCGATAACACAATTTACTTGTACGAGGAAGAGTTGACTGCGGGTGGAATTCACCGCACATATAAGCTGATCGGATCCATCTTTGAGCACTTTATACAATCCAAGAATCAGATCAAGTTGGCTTGGGATGACGAGAGCGAGCTCCTTTACAGCACTGGCCAGCACAACAGGATGTATCTGTGGGACCTCAATCTCAGAAAGTGTAAGCGGGAAGTCGACGCCCACAGCGATATGATTATGCACATGCTGGTTATCCACGACAAAAAGCTCATGGCAACGTGCAGTATGGACAAGAGTATCATTCTGTGGGGGCTCGAGAATTTTCAAAAGAAGAACGTCTTGAACGGCCACAGCCACGGAGTGCGGAAACTGGCCTACAGTGACGGCACACTTATAAGCGTGGGATTCGAGTACGAAGCTGTAGTCTGGGATTTAGTCAGCAAAGAAGTGGTTTTTACACTAAGCGGGCACAAGAGTGGAATAGTCGACGTCCTCATGATGCCTTCAACGATTGAGCACAACTGCTTGGCTGTAACACTTGATGATACAGGGGAAATGAAAACATGGGATTTAGGGGGAAGCATCAGCGCAAAGTCAACTGCTCTTCAATCCTTCAATGTCACAATAAGCGACCAGGTTCAGCAGTTCAATTGCATACTGGCGCCTTTCTGCAAGGATAACATCGTGGACCAATACAGCAACTTGTTCTGCGGTGCCAACACGCTGCACCATTTCATCCCTCACAAGGCGAAAAAGGACTTCATGCTACCCTCTACAGTCCTCTACAACGAAAGCAGCTGCAATTTCATCGCCAGCGTTGGTGATGGTTTACACTTATGGGACTCAACGGACGGTAGCTACATCCGTGCGTTCGACGACGTCGGCAAGTTTGACATATGTTGCGCCACAACAGACTACCCGAGGCAGAGGAGAATCGTTCTTGGAAACGAGAGGGGCGAGATCTGCATGCTGAACTACATCACGGGCGCTTTGCTTTGCAAACTTCATGTGCACGATGGGGAGGTAACAAATGTCGTATTTGACGAAAATACCAAGATGATTATTACCACGGGAAACGACAACCGTGTGTGTGTCTGCCACGATGTTGATGGCCAGCTCTTGTTGATGCGTAGCATCTCGAATTGTCACAACGGAAGCATCGCCAGCCTAGCCTATAGCTATAATTTCAGTCTCATAGTTACTGGAGGGAGCAAGTGCGGCGAGTTCAGGCTTTGGGACTTTCAGCGGTTGTCGCTGAAGTGCGTTGGAGAAGCGACTACCAAGGACGTTCATTGTCTCAAGATTATCGAACAGTGGAAGATGATCATTGTCGCTGGAGGGAACGGAGTGGCGTACTGTTGGCGTTACTTTTTTGAATGCGACAACCAGCAATACGGTGTAGAGTGCCTCTGCCGCCTAGGAGAACCCAGGCCCGCCGTTTCCGGAATCACCGCGATCTGTTTTGCTGTGAGGGGCGGCGCCGTTGGCGGCTATGATAAAACACCCGAGAATCAACCCGAATCAGAGAGGAAGAGTGACGCAGGCACCTTCTCGCTAACTGAGCCCGGCGAGATCACGAATAGTAAAGAGGCGAAGCCGGTTGTCAACAATATATGCGTGATGGACGACGGTGGCGTCCTTACCACCTTCTGTCTGGACACGATTGTAAGAGCAGTTCAGCGTGAGAACAAAGAGTTGCAGCAGATTTCCAAAACCGATTATGTCTGTAACGAGCAAGACTATATTGCTGAACTAAAACTGGAGCGGGATATGCAAGTTTATTTGGGAAATATCCCTGAGCCCGCTAAGAGAACAGACTGTCTGACAATCGATTTCGTGAGGAGGTGGAAAGGCCACGACCAGACTATCGTCAGCGGGATAAGCACTCTTCACCCTCCTAGTTTTCTGTCCGCCAGTGCGGACGGTTTCATGACCGTCTGGGGTTTGGATGGAGACCTTCTGGGAGAAATGAGGATGCCTAACGTCGACGCAGCGCGGCAGTACCAAAGGAATCATTTTCATTACCCTATAAAGGAGCTAGAGTGGAATTTTCCCGAGGAGAAGACGGACGTGAGCAAACATCATAAAGAGGTTGCCGAAGAGCTCATCAATAGGAGTAGGGCTACAACGATGAGGAGAGGTATAAGCTTCAGGAAAAGCAGTGGTACTCCCATATTGGCCTCGATCGACAATTCTAGCCCTACCAAGGCTGCGAGGCTGAGAAAGAGCACTCTGAATGCATTCGGCAAGAGTTTTACGATCAAACACGGGGCGATAAAGAGTCCCACCAGAAAAAGTAGCAATTTTTTTTCATTTGACCCGGAAAGCTCACATATTGAGGGTGCGAGTTCGGCCCCTGTTAGCAGGGTCAATAGCATCGTTGGAGTGGCCGATTTCTCTGATTCCAAGCAGCGCGCTGCAAGTGTAATGATTGGCGCAAAGTTGTTGGAAAAGCTAGACAGCAGTCCAGATTTGCTGCGAATCGACGTCACGTCGCCGGTAGAAAAAATGGCCCGAAGTAAGAACAGACAGCTAACTACAGACAGTGCTGCAACTGCAACGTCTGGTAACGTGACGAGGTCACAACGAAACGGTATCCTTCAGCAGATCCAAGTAGAGAGCGGAAAGTCCAAGAACTCTAGCTCCTCGTCGAAGCGTCCCCAAACAGCTCCAACATCCGCATTCGGGGTAGAAGACTTCACCGATATGCTATTTGAGGAGACACCGCTGGAAAAGATTAGAAAAAGTGGGCACATCCCAGGAATCGCTGACGCCTTTTCGAGTCGCAGTATCAAAGGGGGGGTACAAGACGGCGTCTACGACTTTGAACAGGTACGTCAGCTCCGCAAGATCGGCCAATTTAGAGGCAGAGGGGAGGCTTATGGCAGGGCATATCCAATCATACTTCCGTCGCAGATAGACAGGATTACAGGCATTCGGCACCAAGCTGTCATAGACGAGGTTTATCGAGACACACCCGTGGCTGAGCGCCCAAATACCACCGGAGGAGGTGGTATTGTTGGGAACGGAAGAGGAGGGTCTGGTCAGCAACAATGGCGGGGCTACGCGAATTTAGTGAGGGAGTTCAATTACCAACAGAAAAACATCAGGAAGCCCATGATGTCTCCGGCCGGAGTTGGCAGTTTCTTGCCCAAAGAAGAACGAACACGAGACAATTTAATGGCAGGAACGACACCATCGACCCGCGGACGTGGTGACACGAGGCAGGAAATTGATCTTGACTTCGGGAATAGTTTGGCAGATAAACTCGAAGATGGAATGAGCGAGAGCGATGACGACGATGAGGACGTTTCACCAACAAATAAGGATCGAGAGGAGAGAATGAAGGCAATGTTGCGACAAGGGAGCAGCGGAGGCTTAGGAGGGGTGAAAAGGGAAGGCGCCGGAAGGTTGCACGGATTTAACGAGTGGAAAAGTGGGGCTGAGGTGGACGAGCCTCTGGAGCAGCAGGGTAGATACGTGCACTCCCAGGAGATTATGAAAGATGCAATGGACGCCAGCGACAGCAACTTAAATAAGCCAATCTTCACCCCACCAAAGAGCGACAGAAAGTTGAGTAATGCTATGATTGAGCATCATAAACTCCACGAAACCCTCAATCATCACATCAGGCACCGGACCAGTAGCGCTGACCAACACATTGATACGGTCGAGAAGCGACTAACTAGAAAATTTAGCAAGTTGATGGTTGAGAGATCGCATATATTATCTCAACTGGGCGATGTGGACGAGAGAGACGAGAACGAGGACGAGGACGTGGACGAGGACGAGGACGACGACGATGACGACGATGGCGACGAGGAGGAGAACAAGCAGGGATTGGTGGCGGTAAATAAGGGCAATATGAAGGCGAAAAAGGTACCAAAGAAGAAATCGAACGTTTTCACCAGCAAGAAAATTGAAAGGCACGGCTCAAACCTCAGGCGCAGCAGCAGGATAGAAAGAATGCCCACCAAATGGAGCGAAGTTAAGAAGACTGAGTTCGCCCCCCACTACCAGATCGAAGAAATTAAACACTTCCAGGAGTGTTTCCAATTTGTCGACCGAGACAGGAGTGGTGAAATCTCAATTGGCGAGTGGGAATACTTCCTCAAAAGTATGAACCACGAAATGAGAGGTACTGATGCCAGGAGGCTCTTCATACACATCGACGAGGATCACAATGGCGCTATCAGCTTGGATGAAATCTGCAAAGTAGTATTCAACAAGGCGAGCGCTCGCCAGCTCAGAACTATGGTGCACATCATGCAGACCCAATTCGTCGAAGATCATGATAAAGCTGGATATCATGCCGATGAAATTAGTCGCGCCGATCTCAGGCAATTGTTTCAAATCTACGACACCGAGAACAAAAAAGCCTTGAGTGTCAAGCTAATTGAACAGAGCGTGCAAATGCTTAACACCGAGGAGAAACTAATGACTAAACTGTTCAGGGACGCTGGCTACGAAAATTATATGGCAGAAGTAATCAACGAAGAGACATTTGTCGAGGTCATCTACAACTACCTGAAAGGTCTGAAAAAGATAAGGGTGCCTGAATAAATGTTGTGGTGGGTGGGTGGTACTACACATGAAAGAATAAAATGTGGCAATACGTGTGGCGATCTTTAGCAAAGCTACTTTATTATTTCTCTTAGTTTGTATAACCATTTGACCGATAGACCGTCCACTATTTCCTAGAGAAATCCCCCTCCCCATCATCATCATAATCAGTTTTGCCCTCCCCCCTACAGTCATCATCATCGTCATGTTCCCCTAGGAACTCGATGGGAACTCCGTAGGTCTTAAAATCTGTCACCTTTTTGATGACTTTCGCACGCTGCATACGGGATTCAATCTTTAATTCACTTTTGAGATCAGAATCTGTCACCTCGGCAAGCATACTGCCGTCAAGCCGATGCTCTTCAGCGATTCCAGCGATATTGGGCAATTCCAAACGAGTCATTAACTGACCGACCTCAGTGACATTCAGCGACGACAAAGCTCTATGCCTGCTTCGAGACTCAATCGGCGGTTCCAGGAGAGCAAGAGGAACTCCCTTTTGAACATCAAGAAAGTCTTTAATATGACTTATCAAGTTCAGCCTCTGCACATGAGATTTCATCTGCAGTTCGCCACTCAGATCTGTCTCAGCCTTAAAGGACGATAGGACGACACCGTCAACGTGAAATCGTCTGAACGTCTCTATGTGCTTATCAAGGCCCAGATTTTGTAGAAGTATAGAAACCTCCTCCTGGGTCAGTAGCTGAAGCTTTTTCTTCGTTTCAGGTTCTTTACTAGTGTGCCCCCCTGGCGAGCTCATATCTCTAGTCGAGATCGAAGTTGGTCTGGTGGGCCGTTCCTTCTGTTGACAACAAAGAGAGAGAGGTCTGCTAATCTATTCACTTATTAAATTTTGCTACAGTTCGTTTTTGCTACCTGTTCTGGCGTTCTAACCTGGTCGACGAAACGAAAAATCTTATCAGGTCTGATTCCGTCTGGATATGGAGGGACCCTATATGAAAATCCCCTTTCACAACACCAAAAAAAAAAAAAAAAATCAGGTACTAGTAGGGACCCTACCCAGTAAAACTTCTAGCTTTAGAAAATTTAACAACATCTTTTACACGCTAATATATACAAAGGTGGTACACTTTCAAAACATAGAGGTACCTCTCCGCACTCTCTCAACCTTTGAGCCCCTTTTTGACATTGACTTAAACCGAGTTGTCACAGCCAATTTCTTTTCCCCTTTGTCATCACCGTCTGTTGGTTCTTCCCATAGAGATGTGTTGTACCCTGTTAACTCTTCGTCAAGGATGGGAGCCACTTGATTGCTAAGAAAGTGGTTCGCGAGCGTGTGAGCGCTAATATTACGATTACTTTCTTCCCATAACGTCCCCCCTATTCACCTCAATCCTGAAAAGGTCGTTTCAATTTCATCCACACACAGTGTCTTCTATTCAATTTGTCTTACCTGATCCTCTGCATGCGGTTCTCTTCAGCTATGGAAGAACTGCGCCCAGCCAACTTCGGGTTGAAAGAGACATTTTCGGCGTCTAGCAAGAGCTTCGAACGGAGTATCTCGAGAAATAGATTTGAGGTAGAATGAGTGCGCCGTACTTCCCTTTGGCTTATGCTATCAAAATCGGATTTGAATATATGCTCTGCGTCTGGTATAAGCCACAATGGAATGAGGGCAATTGTGCGGTCCGTGAACCAGGGAGGTCGTTCGCGGTGCCAGATTTGCCAGTTTTCCTTCATCCACAACGATATTTCATCTTCAAAGTGTCGCCAGAGAGATTTGTGATGTCGAGTGATGATGTGTACCCTGAGATCATCGTTTCCTGACAAAAATAACCTCTTGGTGTATCCCATAGACGTCTCAGTAGAATAAAACGAGTACAGGAACCCTCGGTTGCTGAAAATTAACAATGCAGCGAAGCTCAGACTCCACAACAAGGTCAGAGCGGAGGCGAGCATGAAGACTTGGTAAGCTCCAAAGGGCAAGGGGAGATGTTCACCGTCATTTGCATGTTCTTCGTCATATCGTAAGCGGAATGCAACGACAGCAAAAACACTAAATTGGGCATAGACGGAGTTGAAAAGCCAATAGAAGCCTCCCAAATAGTTGGGATGCCTAAGGTAAATCAAACAAGTAAAGTCACAGATGAACTTCTCGCCCATCCTGAAAAGAATTGTTGCTAAGACAGATGCCATTCCTGTTTATTTGTAGAAGCGAAATGCCCATGTCGATGATATTCGATTGTGTTAGGAAAAAAACCCCAATCATCTCATCCCTTCCATCCCATATCCCATCTTGCCGTGGTGAACTAACCTTTCACAGGGAGGTAGCTTCGAAATTCCCCCCTAATAATTTTATAAGTGAAGTATACTGCCATTTCACCCCCGAAGACAACAATCGCAAATCGCTTCTTGATGCCGATCAAGAGAGAATAAGTGAAACACTTGGAAAGGAGCTGAGAGAAGGCCATAGCCAACATCGAAACCTTTACGACATGGTGGTCCCTACCACTCAGGGGGACGAATCCGTTGATATCTTTGGCGATAGATCTGTTCAAGAAGCTCATAGTTAGCAGAGGTGGCGCGCGACGTGCGAAGATGCCAAACCTTTGTCTCTCACACAACTTACCTGTTGGTTATGGTGATATCCTTGATGTATGACATGTACATTACGGTGTGGGAGGTGGCAGCCGCGGTGATAAGTAGAGAGACGACAACGCCAATATTATAACTTGCTTCTTGACTCTCGCCGGCGGAGAAAAGCTTCTGTAAGCCGACAAATTGCAAGACAGTACAGGGAATACTTTCTAAGCCCAGTTTGCACGCCTTGAAATAGACGAGTTCTGTTGTTTGATCAAGCATCTCGTGACCAGCGACTTTTGTCTTAGTGAGGACCCGAAATATGTTCAGAGCAGGTTTCATGAAGGTAACTGTCGCCAAAAGTTCTCTCCTCAGCCACTCCTTGTCGAATTGGTGGATGAAAAAAACTAGCGTGAGCTGAAGACAAAGAGCACTGGAAATGCTAACGATCATGGAAGTGGCATACCACCAGTATTCGTTATCATCCTGATCATAATAATATGTTATCGTAAACACATCTGTGAGAAAATCGAATAGAGCAAAAGCCGAACCTCGAACAGCCTCGAAGATTTTCTGGAAATTCACCTCCGCTATCAAAACTTTGCTGATCTCCCTCATCATAGGCCGGTAGAAACGGTGCATCTGACTAAATTCTTTGAGTGCTGGATACTCCTCTAAGAACGTCTCAACTGCGCCCTCTTCATTCGCAGAGTGTGCCAGTATACGAGCAAAACTCCTCCCAACAATCTCCCCGTCTCGAGCCGTTAAGACGTGGAGCTTCGTCGATATTCCTTTTCTCAATTCTTTTGAATCTGAGGGGATTCCACGTGCGCTGAACAAGCCCTTGGTGGCTTCTTCAACGAATCCCGCTTCATTCGTCAGAATGGAACGAATCATGGGCTCGAAAAAAGGGTGGCAATTGCTGACTTCCTGCATGCTAGAATAGGAACGAAAGAAACCTGCAACCTCCTCCTCTCGCCGCTTTTTAAGCTTGCCAGAAATTTTACGGAGCCCAACAGTTTTCTTGCTGCCCGCCATGATGGTTTGACCAAGCTTAATACCGTCACCACCAGTCAATTTAGAAAGCGCAGCGGTGCGTTGAAAATTGAGTTGGGTCGAAGCAAAAGTGCGATACTCGAACGTACCCAACAAACGCTTTTGAATGCTGAAGTAATCGTTAAATTCATCTTCTCTCCCGAGGACGAATATGAATTCCGCACTGGACTCGTGGCCGTCGATGTTGGTTATTTTGAATAAGGCCTTGATATCTTCTTTCTCGCGCAATTTAAACCGCCCCCCTCCCAAAGCGAAGAAGCCAGTAGACCTTCTGGACATTTTTTGTGTTCGAGCGCCAGCATAATCCCCGACATTGAATCGAGCCTTCGTCGAGCGTCTAATGAACTTGGTTGCAGTTCCAAAATATTTGCTGTAGGCGCACATGTAGCCTTCGCTGTTGTTGCTTCTAGTCCATGTCATGTCGAGAAGAAGCTCCCGCTCGCATTCTGAAATAATTCTGTACCCGTTCTCAACCAAATGGACAGTCTGCGTAAAGAATCGGTCCCTCTCTCTGTTGCTATCAAGCATAGGGCTCAGTACGTCAGCCGGCATGATCACATTATCGTCCCTAAAATGCTTGCCGTCGACGTCCCACAGGAATAGAAGTGTCTCACTGGCCGGGGCTCGCATTACTCCGGTCAAGCAACAATATACAACACCGTTCACTGTGCAAGTCTCCCCCTGTATGAGCGGATTGTCTGTGGAGATTTTTGTCTTCAAGTTCCGGTGGAATATCTTAAACATCTGCATACTCTCCCCCAGCGCCTTATTCTCGTCCTTCTCGTGAGTGCGATTAGCCAAGACACCTTCAAACTTTGTCCTTATTTGTTTTCGTTTCTCCTGGCTGATCTCGACATCTTTTTGGAACGTTTCCCTCATTCTGCTGAGGGGAAGTACATAAGATATCGTCAGATGTTCCTCAAACGCGGTTTTCGGGATAAAACCGCTCACTGAGTACTTAAACGTGTTGATGACCTCGGTCTGTTCATATCCCCCCACCGGGGACAAGCGGCGGCACTCAACATAAGAGCTGTAGTAACCTTTGCTAATATTGCTGCTTCGGAACAATTCTGCTGAATTGATATTGTCATAGGCAACCACAATGTAGTTTTCATCAAATTTTTTCCAAATACAGTGGCAGTACAGTTCTCGCATGTGGACTCCGACACCTCCTTTAATGCATTTGATGACTCGAAACAAGTCACTATGATCATTCTTTTTGATAAATTCCTGGTCTAGATCACCCGCGTCGCTGTACTGAGCTCCCCGCACTCGGCTTAGTTTCATGAATTCGTAGGCAACGCACTCTGCGATAGAGGCGTCAATTACTGTCGTCATCCGAAAATATTTTCTATTTCGGCTGACCTTGAGAGAGACTTTGCTGTCGTAGGACGATAGTGTTTGCATCGGCATTCGAGACGTGTCCATAGCTTTCTTCACCTTGATTAACATAGTATCCTCCTCTTTGCTGTACTCCTGAGGAGTATTCATTATGACCCAAGCCATTGCAGTCCTATCGGTTGTATCCACCTCTCTATCCCGGTTGAACTCTTTCCTGACAGAAGGGAGAGAGATGAATTGAAAACAGGGCTTAATGTTATCGACTTTGACCTTTCCACCGAGATTAAAGTCGACACGCTGGAACACAGAGACACGACACTTGAGGTTGATGGTTTCCCTGGAGAGTCGCCGGATCCCCTTCTTCCCCAAGCGGAAATCATCGGCTATGTTCTCGAAGAAAATACACGCGGTAAAGAAGCCGGCCACATAGTTCTCAGTCGATTTTTCACAAGCTCTATTCTTCAAAGGCTTCACCACAAGGCAATATAAGTTATGCGTGATTTTGCGCCAAACAACTTTGCTGGTAAATCGGCGGGGTCTCCTCGGCCATGGGAGCCTCATTACTTCTTCGACATTGATTTCGTTAACATCAATTTTTTCCGACACTTCACGGCACAGATTTTCATCAGCGTAGTGGACGCGCATGTTGTGACAGCTACAGAAATCCCAAGAATAGGCGAGCACTTCCATTGCGGTCGTATCAATCACTGTAACAGACTTAGTCCAAGTACAATTCTCGTTTACTTCGGCTGACGTAGACGCGACCTTCAACTGTAACACTTCGCGCCGCCTTTTTGATTTACGAGACTTGCGGTCGTCGGTGAGCGAATACGTGTACCACTTATGGATAAAAGAGTTTCCAGTCTTTAACTTGATCCAGTGGATGCGACCATCGAGAGAAGAGGTGAAATTCGGACTTTCCTCGACGCTGTCCTGGCTTCTGAAAGAGTCCACATTATCGCCCGGAGCAGACCTGTCTGAGACCTCTTCTTCTTCCCCTGAATGCTCATCCTCCGAATCTATCTCAATGTCATCATCTTCTTCACCGCCAGAGTGACGTCCTTTCTGATCACGTTGGAAAACGCCGCCCATGCTTTTTGCAGTCTGAGTTAAAGTGCCATTGTGTGGAAGCACATCGTAGAGAAACCGACGAGCGAGAGAATTGACAAAATCTAATTGTTCTTTGGAGACCGACGCCTTCGGAGCAATATTTCTCATGAATTCAAAGCGCATCTCGGCATCGACATACTGCCCGTTTCTCAGAAAAAGATTTTGGTTGTGCTGAACAATTGCAAGAGCGTTGTTTGATTCGGTGACGAGTGCTCTAGAGAGCATTCGGTGGTCGTCGACAACACTGTGCTGAACGACAGTCATCTCGCAGATATCATTCGCAAGGCGACGAAGGACGTAAACCCCTTTCAAGTCGATTGGAAGTAGAAAAGTAGGTATATTATCTACTGCTGACGGGGTGTTCCCGGCGCCATCAGTAGCCCCAGCCTCAGGCAAGATGTCATTCTTGCCTTCCAGGGACCGTGACACCATCTCCCGTATTCTCTCAGGCGTTACATTTGAGGCATCAGCCACTTGAACACTCGATTTAGAAGAATTTCTGGAAGGGAAAGGTAAGGACCGCTTTGCGGTCTTTCTTTTACCTTCAGGAAAAGATCGCTCTTTTTGCGATCGCTCTTTTTGTTTCCTCTTCTTCGACTTGATAGGCTCGAAAGCCATGCAATACAGGTGGTCATCACCATTCTGGTGCCGATATTTTGCCCAAACGCCCTTAAAGAGACTTTCGGAGACTGCCACAGGCCCAGCTCGCGATCTGCTAAGGAATATTCGCGATCTCTTTCCAGGAATGTCAAAAACAAGCCTCGGCAAATTACCCTGCTTTTTGTAGTGCTCTTTGAGGGAACGATTGCTCGCAAAGTCCCACAGGGAGGCGAGGACCTCCTCCTGACTCGCGTGGACAACGCCGACTGCCTTCTTCCAACAGTCCGAGTCCCCCTCAGCATATTTAATGTAGAGCTGAATGGAATTGAAATGGCTTACAGCTGGCTTGAGCTTCCTCCACCTATGCTTACTCTCCTTCTTGGGGTTCAAACCCTTGTCTTCATTATATTCAAACACCTTTCCGCCGATTTTCTGTAAGTTCCCAAACTTCATGCAACGTTGCAGCATCCCAGATTCTTCGTCAGATAACGGCATAGAGTAAGGCAGCTGAACGATGAACTCATGTCTCGTTATCGAGTCCATCTCGTCGTCTCGCTCAAAGTAATCGCTCATCTCCTTGACGATGTCCCCTTGAGCTTCCCAATTGTTATTCCCAACTGCGCTCTTCGTGTCCATTCTGCTAAAATGTGTAATTTTGCTCTGGCTATCACTGATCCGTTCAATATGGAAGATGAGCTTTACGTGTGTGGCACGAACAGTTTCACGGTTTGATGTTGCATAGCCGAGGGGGAGGTCCTTCTCTTTCTCAGGTTCGTCAATCGACTCGTAGCAAAGAAGAAATTGATCTTCCCTAATTTTAGCCCACACCCCCCTCATCAAGAAATCCCTCGGCAATAGGGGATAGTGGTACTTGTTGCAGACATACACTAAGTGATTGTGGTTGTTAACCTCCTTCAAGACTTTTCGGGGGAAACCAAGCTTGTCGTCCCCGTTACGTCTGGAGTGTAAATAGGTGGCACCAATTCCTACGAAATCGTAGAGAAACGCCAGGGCCTTCTCAATAGAGGCGGTAACGATGCCAACACACTTCACAATCGCTAGACCAGTTTGAGAGCATGTCGTCTTAAATTTTGGATAGAATAGGTCTTTGGAGAGTCGATCCCACTTAATTTCGTTGCGTGCCTTTTGTAATAAGTATATGGAGTTGCGCTGGATGATCATTTTTTCTGCGATAATATATTGAGGGGGCATAGGGGGCAGC
>Ga0115557_1001578_pt1 | contig 15754 bp, 12 predicted proteins | sample COGITO_mtgs_1104_FD_87280 | JGI IMG/M metagenome (GOLD analysis project Ga0115557, IMG submission 87280) | Pelagic marine microbial communities from North Sea - COGITO_mtgs_110421 | ecosystem: Environmental > Aquatic > Marine > Epipelagic | place: Germany:Helgoland, sampling site Kabeltonne...
ATAAGATCAAACCCTTTTAAATTTATGGCACCAAGATTTTCAGGAAGTCAATATCAAATGGCTGCTGATGGTGGTAGAATGGGTTATGCAGAGGGATCTAAAGAACCAGTTGCAAAAGAGACTATGCCTCTATTAGACATGGATAATCAAGAAATGGATTTAAGAGAAGATGGTGGATTTGTGCCTATTGGTCGTATGGAAAGAGCAGATGATGTTCCGGCTAGACTATCTAAGAATGAATTTGTATTTACAGCCGACGCTGTACGAAATGCAGGTGAAGGAGATATAGACAAAGGCGCAGAAGTCATGTATAATATGATGAAAAACCTCGAGTCCGGAGGTGAAGTATCTGAAGAATCGCAAGGATTAGATGGCGCTAGAGAAATGTTTCAAACATCACAAAGATTAGAGGAAGTATTATAATGGCAACAGAAACTACAATATCAAGACCAGCACCCTTCGTAGAAACACTAGGAAAAGATTTAGCCGAACAAGCCGTAGCTTTTACAGGTGTACCAATTGTATCAGGTGGAATTGGAAGTTTATCACAACAATCAGGCGAGACTGCGGAAGGATATAAAGCAAGACAAGATGCTGCAAGAGCATTTGACGTAAGAAAACAAAATTTAGCAGGACTTGCTCCACAAGTTGCGGGTCAAGATCAATTACAAATTGATGCACAAAATTTAGCACAACAAGGTTTAGGAAGTTATCAACCTTTTTTAAATAAAGCAGAAGCTGCAACAGGCCCACAAGCTTATCAACAATTTATGTCACCTTATCAATCACAAGTTATGGAAGCATCACTTGCAGAGTTTGATAGAAACGCACAAATGCAACAACAAGGTTTAAGAGATCAAGCAGTAGCATCAGGAGCTTTTGGTGGTGGACGTGAAGGTGTTGTACAATCAGAATATATGAGAGGTTCTGATATGAACAGAGCACAACTACAAGCAGGATTATTACAACAAGGTTTTGGTCAAGCGCAACAAGCAGCACAACAACAATTTCAAAATCAAATGGGATTAGCATCTGCATTACCTGGATTACAAGGAACAGATATTTCACGTTTAGGTTCATTGGGCGCATTAAATCAAGCACAAACACAAGCGGGATATGATGCTACAAGAGAAGCAAATAGAATGGCTGCTTATCAACCTCAAGAACAATTACAAAACTACGGTAATCTTGTTACAGGGATCATGGGTGGAATGCAAGGATCGGGGACACAACAATCACAAGTTTCTGACCCATCGTTCTTACAAACTGCATTAGGTGCAGCGGCTACTGGAGCAGGAATATACGGCGCATTGAAATAATATGAATAGAACTTTAAAAAGACCAATGTTTAGAATGGGTGGTTCTGCAAATTCTGGTATTACATCAGGGTTGGATACTACAAAACCTAAAAGAGGTTTGGTAGACGAGCCAGGTGGATATGCAGGAAGAGAACTTCCTTATGACTTAGGAGAAATATTAAAATCTACAAAGGGGCAAATGACTCCTGAATTATTAGAAGCTTACAAACCTTATTTGGAAAGACCTAAAGGTGAAGCAGCAAATAGATTTTTAACTACATTTGGTTTAGATTTAATGTCGAGACCTTCATCAGGTTCAGGGTTTAAGGGATTATTAACTACAGCAGCAAAATCAGCTAAAGAACCAACATCACAATTATATCAAGATATAGATTCAAGAAGAATAACTAAAGCCGCAGCGGAAGGTGATTTATTTAAAACATTATTACAAGGAAACCTTGACATTGCTGCAGAAGCAGCAGGAGAAGGTGGAGCAGCTAAGACTTATGAAAAATTAGAGATTGCTAAAGCACTTGAAGAAATAATGCCTAGATTTATAGAATTGAAACAAAGAAGAGAAGAAGGTTTATTAGAAGAGGGAGAAGAATTAGAGTTAAGACAACTACAAGAAAAATACAATAGATTCTCTGCAAAAAATCTAGAAGATGATTTATTAATGGAAATTTATTCAAAAGGTTTAGGGGATAGAGCTGTCCCTAATAGAATAGAAGAATTATATAACGAAGATGCAAGATTAGGTGAAAACCGTAAATATAAATCTCCTAATGACCCACAGATTAAAAAGGACGCAATTGAATCTATTAGACAAGAGCTACAAAGTATAAGAACTTATGCTGATGGCGGAAGAGCCGGTTACATGAACGGTGGTCCATCGGGAATGGCACAAGACCCAATGGCCATGGAACAAGCAGCAATGCCCACGGACCAAGGATCAATGGATGATGGTGCTAATAATTTAATTAGTTACGATCAATTAAGAGCAAGACTACCTAATGAAATTACAGATGACATTGTAGAACTTATGTCTAACAGTGCAGAAGCTTTGGAAGATTTTGCAATGATTTCATCACAACAAGAAGTAGATCAGTTCAATAAAAAATATAGTGTTAATTTAGTATTACCGGGAGCGTAACATGGCTGATACTGCCTACGAACGATTTCTTAAAGATGTTAAAGACGACAAAGCTATTGAAGTTGAAGTAAGGGATCCGAAACCTTTAGACTTAGATCAAATCAAACTTAAAATACAAGAAGAGTTATCTACTCAAACAGAACCTAAAAAACCTGTGAAGTGGTTAGCTATGCCTGACCCTAAAAATATTATGAGTTTGTACTATCAATTGAATCCTACCAAAAGAGCAATTGATTCATACTTTATGGATCCAAAACTTAAAGAAATATCTCCAGATATTAAACAAGTTGTTAAATCTTTACCTGATGCAAAGGCGCCAAGTTTTAGAATAAATAATAGAGAGATTACACAAGAGAGAGACTACACAACAGGTCTTGATGAAATAGCAAAAGGAATAGACTCTGGTATACATGATCTTCAACATAGTCTAGGTGCATTATTATTTGCAGGTACAGACCTTGCAGCCAATACAGATTTTTTATCTAAGTTTGAAAAAATAATGGAGAAGAGTGAACCTACTCGTCCTGAAACATGGAGAGGGGAACTTACATCTATTCTTACACAGTTTGGTATTCCGGGAATGACGATTGCTAAAATTACCGGCAGAATACCTGCAGTTGTTAAAATGAAAAAAGCGGCCGACGCTGTTAAAGGAGGTAAACTAAAAAAAGTTAGTCAAGTAGCATCAAGAGTTGCTGAAGGTGCAACAATAGTTGGAGCTACAGATTTTTTAGCATCAGAACCAGGAAGAGAATCTATATTTTTTGAACCTGAAGATACTAAAGGTTTAACAGGAAGAAAAAAAGCAGGAGCAGAGTTTAGAAACAGAATTAAATATGGTGCGGAAGGTACTTTGATTGGTGGAGGTTTTCCATTGATAGGTAAAACAACACAACTAGGGTACAAGTATGGATTAAAACCATTACTCGTTAATAAACAAGGTTTAGGTGTAGCGCAACTTGGAGCTAAAGCAATTGATAATACAGTAATGAAAGGTGCTAAATTATTATTAGGTAATAAATATGTAGCTCCTTTAACAAGAGCCGGATCAGAAACGTTACAAAACGCAGGGAAATTTACTACAGCAAAAATAATTGCCCCTATGATTATATCAGGTATGTCAGGGAAAATTGTTAGACAGCTACCTCCTTTTGAAAAATGGAGATTACAATCAGTGACTTCCCCTAATAAAGTAAATAGAAATATTAAAAGACTAGACAACTTTTTATCATGGTTTAGATCTTATGGTAAACAACCAAAAGATATAGAAGGCATCAGTGAACAAGTACAATTATATATTAAAAGTAGAGCTAGGAAAATTGATAGAACTTATGAAGGTTTAGAAAATACTGCTTATAAATTAGCTAAACAATTTGAAAATGAATATAATAAAAATACTACTTCTCCAGCTATTCAAAGATATTTTGCAGATGAAATTAAAGAGATAGCAAAAAATATTTTAGAAGATGTTGATAGAGTGGTAAAAGGTCAATTAAAAATAAATGATCTACCCAAAGAACTTCAAGCATTAACAAAAGATTTAAGTAATGATATTAAAAAAATTCAATTTGAATTTAAAAAAGTTTTACCTAAAGGAAGCAAAGCTGATGAATTGGCAAAAGATTTAGCTACTGTTGAAGTTGAAAATGTAGGTAAATATTTAGTTAGGTCCTTTCAAACATTTACAAATCCTGAACGTGTTCCTGCAAAAGATATAATGGATAAAGCAATTAATTATTTAGTTAACAATGTAATTAAAAAAAACAAAAATTTAAGAGAATCTGCTGTAAACACTTTTCCTAAACTTAATGCAGAAAAAGCTTATATAGAATCTGCTAAAATGCATGCGGAAGATATATTAAGAACAGCTAAAGCTGAAGGGAAATCTCCTTTAACACAATTAAAAGAAATAGGCACACGTATATTACAAAATGATAAATTTAAATTTTTAAAAACAGGAGAAGAATTACCTAACGAAATTAAAAACTTATTGGGTCCTGAAAGAAATTTAAAAGCGTCTGTTGCTTTTACTACGGCAGAAGCTATTGCCTCTATGGCAAATAAAAAAGCTGCAGATTATATTTCAAAATCAGGTTTAAAAAATGGTTGGTTATTTAATACTTTAGAAGATGCAACTAATGCGGGGTTTATTGGTGCTCAACAAATAAAAAGTGTTCCAAAACTTGGTATTATGAAATCAGATCTTTTAGGTAAATGGGCATCTCCTGAATATGTAGAAGGGTTTGCTGGAGTAGGAGGAACATTAGATAAATTAGTTCAAATGGCTTTTTACCGTCATGCTTTACAAGCTAAAGTTGGTGTTCAAATTGGTAAAACATTATACTCACCCCAAACACAAGTTAGAAATGTTACATCTGCTTCTTTCTTTGCATTAATGAATGGCCACGTAGGCGGTAGAGCAAGTGTTACTGATGCTATGAGAATTGTTGCAAGAGATATATTTAAGGCAGGGGGTAATAGAATTGATGAAGTAGATTTTAATAACTATGTAGAAAAATTAGTTAGACTTGGTGTATGGGATGAGAACGTTGTAGCCTCAGAAATGAAATCAGTTTTAACTCAAATAAAAGACGGTTCTATAAATACAACAGATGCTTTATTTGATAAATTAATGAAGATGGCTCCGACAGATAAAGTTGCAAGGTTATACGCCGGGGGAGATAACTTGTGGAAAGGTTATGGTTTTGAATTTGGTAAATCTCAATTATCAATGGCATTAAAAAATCTAGATGAAGTTAAAAATTGGTTTAAGTATATGGGTAAAGAATTTGAACCTATCGATACTATTACTGGAGTTAAAAAAACATTTGATGATGCTATTGAAGAAGCATCAGCTTATCTTTTAAGAAATACTTATCCAACTTATAGTAAGGTACCTCCTGTTATTCAAGAATTAAGAAAATTACCTTTAGGAAACTTTATATCTTTTCCTGCAGAGATACTTAGAACAGGAGCAAATATTATGAGTATAGGTTTAAAAGAAGCAGCACATCCAACTAATAGAGCTATACAACAGATGGGTATAAGAAGATTAACAGGTGCTTTTATGACCAGCTATGCAATAGGAAAAGGATTTACAGAGATTTCTCAATTTTTAACTAACTCAACAGATTCACAATGGAATGCTTATAAAAGATCATCAGCTGCATCTTGGGATGCAAATAAAAATTTATTAGCTGTTAAAGGTTGGAAGAATGGCGAAAGCGCTGCAATTAATTTTTCATATTTTAGTCCTTATGATAGTTTGTTTGAACCGTTTGACGCAGCGATTGCGCAAGCACAGAAACAAAATCTAAACCCACAAGAAACAGAACAGTTTGTAATGAATTTAATGTTTGGAGAAAATGGACCAGTATTGTCTTTTTTAGAACCATTTGTGTCGGAGCCATTAGGGTTTGACAGATTTATAGATGTGACTACAAGAAACGGTAAAAAAGATGGTGGAGGTTCTGTGTACACACAATCAGATGATCTTGGAGATAAATTTATTAAATCATTAACTTATGTATTAGATGGAGTTAAACCCGGAGTAGTAACTAGTGGTCAAAAAATAGGAGACGCATTATCAAAAGATTTAACTAAAGGTGGTAAACCAGTTAACTTGTCTGATGAATTACTAGCCTTGTTTACTGGAACACGGATCATTAGAATTGATGTTAAAAAGGATCTTAAATACTTTACATCTACAATGAACAGATTGTTGAGAGCGGTTGATGAAACAGAAGGTTTTTATGATGTAAAAGATTTTGCAAATAAAACACCTACACAAACAGTAGCAAAATTTAATCAAATGCAGCAAGAAGCATTTAGAATTCAAAAAGATATGTACATCAGAATTAAAGATTTAAGGTTGTTAGATTTATCTGAAAATAAAATATATGATATTATGAAACAAGCAGGTACTTCTAAAAAAATGATTAACAATTTATTAAGTGGGAGATTTACTCCTGTAAACTATTCTACACCTAGATTTGAAACTAAAGTTAGAACTGTAAAAGATCAAATGAATAAACTTAATCAAGAAGATGGTAAATACATTTACACTACAAATAGAAATTTTTTATTTCCTCAATCTAAATTGGACAGTATTATAGATAAATATAGTGGTGTTAAATTTTTTCCTGAAATTTATAATGAAGAAACTCAAAAACTAGAAGGGGGCTATAATCCTGATAACGAATCCTATCAAACAGATAAAGAAGGTAGATTAATGTATGATGATAATGGTAAACCATTAAAAGAAGAAGGGTTTATTAAAAGAAATATTAAAAAAATACCTGGAGCAATTAAAGATTTAGTAATTCCAGGTTCACCTGGTTTTACAAGTAAACCAGAAGCACCACCACTAGGTAATACACCTACGCCAAAAGTAATGAAAACAGCAGCAAATATAAACCCTACAACAAACTTGACACAGACAGAGAGTGCTTTATTATCACCGGAAGAACAAATAATTAGACAAAGGTTGAGAACATAATGACAAAAAAATCTGCATCACAAAAAATAGACGACCATGAAAAACTGTGTCGTATTATGCAGAAACAAACCTTTGAACAAATAAAAGAAGTTAAACAAAGACTTGAGCGTATGGAAAAGATGATAATAGGAGGAGCATTTGGAATAATCGTTGCACTTTTATTAAACATGATTAAATAAAATATGCAATTATCCAAACATTTTACTCTTGAAGAGATGACACGTAGCATGACTGCAGTTCGTAAGGGAATTGACAACATTCCAGGGCCTGGAGAGATAAAAAATTTAGGAAACCTATGTTATGAGGTCTTAGAGCCCACTAGAGCACACTTTGACAAACCCCTAAGCATTAGCTCAGGATACCGCTCAGAGGCGCTGTGTGAGGCTATTGGGAGCAAAAAAACGAGTCAGCATGCACTTGGTTGCGCCGCAGACTTTGAAATCCATTCAGTGCCCAATATTCAAGTAGCTTACTGGTTGACTAACAACGTTGACTTCGATCAATGCATTTTAGAATATTATAAACCCGAAGATGACCAGGCGGGATGGATACATGTGTCTTATGATGAAAAAGGATCTAACAGAAAACAAATACTTACCTTCGATGGTAAAAAATACACCGAAGGTTTACCAGAAATGAAATGGTCTGGCGGCAAAGTAGTTGGTTAAATCCAATCTTTAAGTTCTTCACCTAATACTTCAGACGCTATATTAATTTTTTTACGTAAAGCTTCTACAATCTTTTCGTCAATTGTATCTTCCGCAATTAAATCTATATAAGTTACACTTTTCTTTTGACCTATCCTGTGTGCTCTATCTTCTGATTGTAATCTTTTCTCAAGATCATAACCATTAGAATAATAAATAACAGTATTGGCTTGTGTTAATGTAATTCCATAACCTCCTGTTTGAGGTGTACCTACAATAAATCTACACTTAGGATCTGTTTGAAAACGTACAATATTTTCTTGTCTAATTTCTTGAGGAGTTAGACCATAGTAATGAACATAAGAATCTTTACCATAAGTTTTAATAATTTTTTGTATAATATCACCAACACTCATTTGATAATTAGCCCAGATAATAGCTTTACCTTCGGTCTCTTCTAAGATGGACATCAATTCATTGAGTCTGTTGCTTTCAACAGCTTGAACAGAACCATCGTCCGCGGTTACATAACCACAAGTAATTTGATGCAATCGCATCAATTGAGTTAACACACTTACAGTTGTAGTTACCTTTTTATTTAAAACTGCAATGGCATGTTTTTTCATTTGTTCGTAAACTCTTTTTTGATCAACAGTCAAAGTTATATGACGTTTAATAAAGTTCTTAGGAGGTAGATCCAAGCAATCTTCTTTTAATACTCTGTAAGAAAACTTTTTAACTGTATCGGATAACTCTCCAAGGTTTTGAAATTTATCTACTACTTGAATTGATCTTCCACTTACATGCATTGTTTTCATTTCTGCATAACGATTACGAAACGCGTAGTAAGAACTAAAGTCCAATAACCACGGATCAAGGAACTCGCACTGCGTATACAAGTCAAGTGGATTTTTTGTAATAGGAGAACCTGTCATGATTCTTTTATACTTAGCATTCAAACCAAGTTTAATAATGTTTTTAGTTCTTCTAGCTGAAGGTGTTTTAATAGTTGTAGACTCATCAATAGCCATTAAAGTTTTATGACAATTAATAAATTTAGTTGCAAACTTAACACCTTTCTCTGTAGAAAAAGCTTCAACATTCATAATTAAAATATGTAATCCACTATCAATTTCAAACAAAGAATCTAATTTTTCTTGTTGTGTTTTTGTAATGTTAGGTTGCCACAACACAGATACATTTTCTATATGTGATGCTAAGTGAGTTGGAAGTTCTTGTTCATACCAAGTTTTAACAACACCTTTAGGTGCAATAATTAAAGCACTATCTATTTTGCCTTTATCATAAAGCATAGACATATTGTCTATTAATACTTTAGTTTTACCTGTACCCATTTCCATAAAATAAGCAAAGTTCTCTTTGTTCCACGATTTTTCTAACGCAGTTAGTTGATGTGCGTAAGGTTTTGTTTTAAATTTATAATCCATAATTTTTCTTCTTTCTGGGTTGACATATAATATTAAAACATTATATTGTCAAGTATGAAAGAAAATATAGTTTATGTCATACAAGAAATTCCTGGAACTCAATTGGGTAATCCTAAAATTAATATTATTGGTGCGTCTAGATATGGTGAGTTTAAATTTTTATTACCAGAATTTTCTCAAATGATTTTTTCTCCTGGTCCATTAATTTTTAAATTAAGAAAAGGTTTAAAAAATTTTAAACAAGGAGATTATTTATTATTAACAGGGGATCCTGCAATTATAGGTGTAGCATGTTCTATAGTTTCTGATATTACAAACGGTAAATACAATGTATTGAAATGGGATAAACAAGAAAGACAATATTATCCTATTGAGATTAATCTATACGAGAAAGGAGAAATAGATGATTAACTTTGAAGAAGACCAACAGAACTCTATAAGAAAAACTGAAAACATTCAGTCTCTTGCAGACCAAGTTGAAAAATTAGAAGACCTTAACAAAAAACTAACTGTTCAAGAAGAGGTTATGAAAAAAACAAAAGAAGAAATGAACCGACTATCAGGTGAGGTTATACCTACCATGATGAGTGAAATGGGTTTATCAGAATTAAAGTTACAAGATGGATCACATCTTAAAGTAGCTACGTCGTACAAGGCTTCAATTACAGAAGCTAATAAAGAGTCGGCGTTCAATTGGCTTCGAGACAACGGGCTAGGTGATATTATTAAGAACGAGATCTTGGTATCATTTGGTCGTAACGAAGATAACAAGGCAGCAGATTATGCTAACCTTGCAAAGGGTCAAGGGTTCCAACCAACACAAAAGATGAAGGTAGAACCCATGACTCTCAAAGCGCTAGTCCGTGAGCGTATAGAGGCAGGAAAAGAAATGCCAACGGAAATTTTCAGTGTGTTTACTGAAAATAAAACAACTATAAAAAGGAACAAATAAACATGAACGATGTAACAACTAAAAAAGACGGAGCAGTAGCTATCAATATGTTTGAAGCTGATGCAGATCAAGGAACTCAAAACATATCGCAAGAAGATCTTGCTTTACCTTTCCTAAAAGTTTTGGGACAACTATCTCCAGAGATAAACAAAAGAGATGGTAAATATATCGATGGTGCAGAACCAGGAATGATTATCAATACAGTTACTAACGAAATCTTTGATGGATCAAAAGGTATACAAATTATACCTGCGTTTTATAAAAGACAGTATGTTGAATGGCAAGATAGAGGTACCAGTACAGGTGCACCTGTTGCAATTCATGATGCGGATAGTGACATTGTTAGTCAGACTACTAGAGATAAGTCTTACAAAGACAGGTTACCAAATGGTAATTATCTTGAAAACACTGCTAACCATTTCGTTATTCAAGTTAGCGATAACCCTACAAGCGCATTGATTTCAATGAAATCTACTCAATTAAAAGTTAGTAGAAAATGGAACTCGATGATGATGGGTATTAAAATGCAAGGTAAGAACGGTTTATTTACACCGCCAACTTATAGCCACATTTACAACTTAAAAACTGTTCAGATGTCTAATGACAAAGGAACATGGTTTGGTTGGGATATAAGTAAAGTTGGACCAGTATCAGAAAAAGGTTTGTATGATATTGCAAAAAACTTTGCAGAAAAAATTGGTAAAGGTGAAGTGGAAGCTAAACCTGAAAGCCAAGAACCAGCTAAAAAAACTATAAACTTATAACAGTTCCTGCGGGAAGTGGACGGTTAAGCGAGAGTGGACCCGTCCACTATTAATTATGGATGAAAGTGTGAATACATCGCCGGTTAGCTATGCGGATTGGATAGATCTAGGGAGGGTCATTATACCGTGCCTCAAGGGCACGCCCGAAGTTAAGAATTGGGCCAGCCCGGATTTTAAGATAACGAAAGAAGAATGGAAACAAAAATACTCACATTGCGAAATAGCTCTTAGATTAGACCAAGACACAGATTTTGATATTGACAATCCTATTGTCAGAAGATTTACAGATATATATTTAAAAAACAAAAGTTCTATTTTTGGTAGAGATAGTAATCCTACTAGTCATTATATATGGAATGAAAAATTAAAGTTTAAACAGTTTATTTTACCTAAAGAATTAGAAAAGTTTTGTAAAAAGTTTCCTCATGGTAATACACTTTGTGAAATAAGAAGTGATGCAAAACATTATACAATAGTTCCAGAGTCTCAACACAGTAAAGCAGATGAGATTGTAAGATGGGAAAGTTATAAAGGCTTTAATAAGTATCCAGGGGATCTTAAAATAGATTTAGGTAAGATTGCTTTGTCTACTGCTCTATGTATTTTGTATGCAGGGAAAGGTCAAAGAGATGCTTTCTGTACTGCAGTAGCTGGAGTTTTAATTACTAAAACACAATGGAGTGAGCAAGAAATAAACGAATTTATATATGAAGTTGCGATAGCAGCTAATGATGAGGAATCTAATAAAAGAGATAATAAAGGTACAACAGTTAAAAAGGCACAAAGAAAATTTGGTATGCCTAAATTAGCAGAGATAGTTGGTTGTGAAACAAGAACCATTGCAACTCTGTTTAGTTGGATAGGTATTAAAGAAGCAGCAAGTGAAGAGGCTCAAGAATCTATTGGGGAGATTGTAGAGTATGGAAGTGATAGATATTTTGTAACAGTTAATTCAGTAGTAGAGGGTAATAGTGTTGAAAAAAGAATAACTGTCGATGGACCTACACTTAGAAATAAAAAACTATTTTATGATGCAGTAATTAGTAAAGCTTCTGTTTGGATTCCAGAAATGAAACAGAATGAATTTGATCAAATTATGAGATTAAAATATGAATCAAGAAGTAAGTCTGATGAATATGTAGAGGAAGCTCAAGAGGACAATAGATTTATTAAGAACTTTAAAAACTATATTGCAGAAGAAAAAGCATACACTAATAAAAAAGAATTAGCTTATTTTGGAATGCCTTATTACAATATTAATAAAAGAATTTTAGAGTTTAACTTAGATAAATTTGAAGACTATTTACATAGACAAAAAATAAATTTAGCTAGAGTAGATTTAGTTATTAAATGCCAATCAATATTAAAAGCTAAAAAGAATCATGGTAAGTTTGGAGATAAATCTTGTGTTTCATGGAGAATCTTAAATCAAGATTTAGATAAGGAAGATTTAATAGTTGATGGTGAATATAAGGAGATTGCAAATGATTGAGCCTAAATTTATATCTGGTCCTCCAGGTACAGGAAAGACATCTAAATATATAACAGCTAAGTATCTGGAATTATTAGATAAATTTACTTACGATAAAATTATAATTTTGTCTCATACTAAAGTTGCAGCAGAAGAAATTAGAGATGAAATATTAAAATTAAAAATAGTAAAAGAAAAAGGATTAACTAAAAAATCTTTTAAACATAAAATTTGTACCATACATTCTTATTGTAAGAATAGAGGTATGTCTAAAGAACTTTTTGATTATAAAGATCATGTCAATTTATGTAAAGATCAAGAAGTAGGTTCATATTTTAAGTTACAAAGAATAAAAGAAGTAGAGTTTGAAAAACACAATTTCTATAAATATTTAAATGATGCTTTTGGCCAAGGAAAAAATTTAAAAGACTTTTGGAGAAGTTGTGACAAACTTTCTTATAAACCTTATACTTTAAATGTAATTGAAAAAATGCAAACAGCCTATATTAATTATAAAAAAGATTCAAGGACGTTGTGTTGTGATTATAATGATATGATTCAAGACTTTATAGAAAAATCTAGAGAGCCTGAGATAGACGCTTTGATTGTCGATGAAGCACAAGACAGTAACGTTAAACAATTAGAAGCTTTAAAAAAATTATCAACTAATGCTAAAGAATACTATATGATAGGTGATGCAGATCAAACTATATTTGAATTTGCAGGAGCAAACTCACATTACTTTCACACTTTATCTAAAGGTGCAAAACAATTAGAAGATGGTCACCGTTGTGGTAAAACTATAAATGATATTTGTAAAGATACTATAAAACCTATTTGGGACCATTATGGTTATGAAAGAATTTGGAGACCTGCAAACTATCCTAAAGGACATGTAAATGAAGGTCTACCTATAATAGGTAATCATTATCATTTACCAAGTTTAAGACGTGAGTCTACTGCGATGCAGGCATTGTTAGATAAAATAAAAAATACTAAAGAAACTTTTTTATTTACTTATCGAGGAACTCCTTCTGATAATTGGGTAAAAACATTTTTTAAACAAAATGGTATAGAGTTTGCCCATGTAGGCAACACAGCTTACGTACCAAAAAAAGAGTTAAGATGTCACAAACTTTGGCCAGATTTTAGTGAAGGGGTACCTATGCCTTTACAACAGATAAAAGATTTTTGGGAGTACATGGGTAGTAAAGTTATACCAAGGGGATCTGGAGAATATGATTTTAAAGATTGGGTTAAAAAAGATTACACTATTTATGATTTAATTAAATTAAAATTACTTAAAGAAACATCTATAGATGAAGAAGACTTTACACGGATAAGAATACAGAGAGGTAAAAAAGAAGATTATGAAAAAAGGATTCTTTATATAGAAAAAGTATTAAGGAAAGGTTTTGATCTAGAAGGTGAAGTAAGAGTTCAATACGCAAACATACACACAGTAAAAGGACTTACATTTGACAATGTTATTGTTGATTTAACAGCAACGAGAATAGAAGATTATTTTACACAATTAAGGCTAAAATATGTTGCTTACAGTAGAGGTAGATATGATTGTTGGACAATAAAATCACAAGGGACCTACACTTTAGGACAAAAAAATAAATTGAATAGATGGGTAACTTTACAAATTTAATATAGGAGAACAATATGAGTGCATATGACAAACAAATAGCAGGATCTCATTACAAAAACTACGAGATTCAACCATCGGAGTTCGTAAACAAAAATAAAATTCTTTTTGCAGAAGGCAATGCAATAAAGTATATATGTAGACATTCTTCGAAAGGAAAAAAAGAAGATATATTGAAAGCGATACATTATTTAGAAATGATAATAGAAAGGGATTACAATGTGTAAATCACCAGAAGATTTAGATCTTGATGGCATAGATACAGTTGCCGTTGATATAGAAACATACGATCCAAACCTTAAAACAAAAGGACTGGGAGCAATAAGAAAAGATGGTTTTATAACAGGGATAGCTGTTGCAACTGGTAAAGAGACTGCTTATTTCCCTCTTAATCATTCTGACACAGAACTTGATTTTGATAGAGTTAGAGAGATCTGGAAGTCTTTGAATGATAAAATATTTCAAAACGAAAAAATTACAAAAGTATTTCATAATGCTATGTATGATGTTTGTTGGATTAGAGCAGTTACAGGTAAGATGATGAAGGGGAGATTAGTAGATACTATGATCGCAGCTTCTGTAATTGACGAGAACCGATTTAAATACTCATTGGATTCTTTGTCTAAAGATTATTTAAACGATACTAAATACAAATACGATTTACAAAATAAAACATTAGAGTGGTCAGGAGGTATGGTAAAGGACCCTATGTCCAACATGCACAAACTACCTGCATACATTGTAAAAGATTATGCAAAACAAGATGTAGACTTAACTTTAAAATTATGGAATTTGTTTAATGAAAAATTAGACGAAGTATTATACACAAAAATAGATGAAGATGGCAACAAAGAATTAAAAAATTGTAGACAAATATTTGAATTAGAAACTAAATTATTTTTATGTTTAGTTGACATGAAATTTAATGGAGTTAGAATTGATGTCGCAAAAGCTACTTTACTTGGAAGACATTTAAAAAAGAGAAGAGATCAAATAATAAAAGCTATAAAAAATAAAACTGGGATTAATGTAGACATCTGGGCTGCTTCTTCTATTAAAAAATTGTTAGACTACTTAGATATAAAAGATTACAAAGTTACGCCTAAGTCTAACATGCCACAACTTCCAAAAGATTATTTACAAACACACAAAGAAAAGTCTTTACGTATGATTGCCAAGGCAAGAGAGTACGATAAAGCAGCTAATACATTTGTAGATGGTTTATTAGGTTATGTTCATGGAGATAGAATACATGCAGATATTAATCAAATAAGATCAGATCAGGGTGGAACAGTTACCGGTAGATTTTCAATGAGTAACCCTAACTTACAACAAATTCCATCAAAAGGTTTTATAGGTAAAAAGATGCGTGAATTATTTATTCCTGAAGAAGGACATAAATGGGGATCCTTTGACTACTCGCAACAGGAACCACGAATCGTTGTTCACTATGCTATTAAATTAGGTTTACCTGGTACAGAAGATTTAAAAGAAGAGTTTGACAAAGAAGGTGCAGACTTTCACCAGATCGTTGCAGATATGGCTAAGATATCTAGGAAACAAGCTAAGACAATTAACCTTGGGCTCTTCTATGGTATGGGTAAAATAAAATTACAAGCAGAACTTGGTTTAGATAAAACTGGTGCTAAGAAATTGTTTGATGAATATCATGGTAAAGTGCCTTTTGTTAGACAACTATCTCAAGATCTAATTCAGTTTGCTACAGAAAATAAATTACTATTTACTTTGTACGATAGATTTTGCAGATTTAATAAGTGGGAAACTACTAATAAAGAATGGGACCCTTCTATAAATAGATTTAAACCTGTAAAATTATATACTTTAGAAGAAGCTAAAGAAGCTTACAAA